>Ga0209628_10001310_pt1 | contig 15974 bp, 15 predicted proteins | sample TergutCu122P4_FD_187285 | JGI IMG/M metagenome (GOLD analysis project Ga0209628, IMG submission 187285) | Cubitermes ugandensis P4 segment gut microbial communities from Kakamega Forest, Kenya - Cu122 P4 (SPAdes) (version 2) | ecosystem: Host-associated > Arthropoda: Insects > Digestive system...
CACGCTTGGGGAGGATGGCCTTGCTCATGCGGAAGGTGACGTTTATGAAGATACAAATACCCAGCATGACAGCATCTTGACATCTATCCCGGGCACTTGCGATTACACCCTGAAAAAGCAAAAACCCCTTGGAGTTGCAGATGACAACAACCTGGATCTTGTGTTTCATATTACAGATCATTCCACAAGAACCGTCCAAATCACGGTGGATCCCTTTGTCATGGTGGGCATGGGTCCCAACGGCTTCTACTGGGAAGAATCTTCCATCGGTGGGGGGCCTTCGGCTACCCGCATCATGGACGGTGCAACGGGGCATTCAGCTTTAATGTTCATTGGCGATTTGTGGAGCTCCCCGAAAAGAACTGGAATCGTGCAGACCATCACCATCAGCGTTCCGGGCGATCCGAGCGTGACGCCGCTGGTGATTCATATCTATGTAATATAAGCGATCTGGTGCGGCGGCTCCAGAGTATCTGATTCCTGGCCTTTACTCGCTGATTTCTGATGTTCGCCACGCCATTTGACAGCTATGGAACAATATGTTTTCCTACTGTTTTTGTCAGAATTAACTTATCGCAAGCATCAAGAGCGGTATTTATGCGATACTTATCGGTTTGGTTGAATCAAAGCAACGGATCACTCAATGAAAAAAATACTGGTTCTGGGCGTGGGCAACGTCCTGTGGGCCGACGAAGGTTTCGGGGTGCGCGCGGTCGAAGCACTGCATGCGGCATACCGTTTTGACGAACAAGTCACGGTCATGGACGGTGGCACGCAGGGCTTGGCGCTTTATCCGTATCTGATGGCGGCATCACATGTGCTGGTGCTTGATGCCATCGACTTCCATTTGCCGCCGGCGACACTGAAAGTATTGCGCGATGCCGAGGTTCCTGTTCATTGCTCCACCAAGGTCTCGCCGCACCAGACGACGTTGAGCGAGGTGCTGGCGCACGCCTATCTGCTGGGTGCTGTGCCGGAGAAAATTACCGTGATCGGCGTGCAGCCGGAAGTGCTCGACGATTTCGGCGGCAGTTTGCGCGACAGCGTCAAAAAGCGAATTCCTGAGGCGGTGACGCTGGCGGCCGAAGAACTGGCGAGCTGGGGCGTTTCGGTGGCGAAACGCAAAGACGGCGAACCCGTGTCGCCGCTGAATGCGCAAGCGCTGACGCTCGAAGCTTACGAGAACGAACGCCCGTCTGAGGCGGCAGCCTGCCGGTTTGGCGACGAGCGCGTTCTGGCGATGAGAAAACAATCCTGAAAACGGTCGTTGGCCGCTTGTAAATTTATGGGAAATCATATGGTAATTCGCTTTGGGGGTTTTTCCACCTCTCTTTCGTTGGACGAGAGTACGTCCAACGACCGCTTTTAGGCTCGCCATGTGTGTTGGAATTCCGATGCGGGTAACCGAAACAGGAGAGGCTGCCGTCTGGTGCGAAGCGCGCGACGGCGGCCGGCGCGAGCGAATCAATATGTTGCTGGTCGGCGATCAGGCGCCGGGGACCTGGGTGTTAACGTTTCAAGGCTCGGCATTGCGCGTGATAACGCCGGAAGAAGCGGAGCAAACCAGTGATGCATTACTGGCGCTGGCGCAAACGATGGGCGGCGACACGTCACAACTCGATGCTTTGTTCGCCGATCTGGTAAACCGCGAACCGCTTTTACCGCCGCACTTGCAGGCTGAGCTTGACGCAAATAAGACAAGAAAGGAAATGCCGCAATGATGGAAGGTATCGCCGACGCGGCTACTGGTGTTGTTGCCCCTCCCCCGCTGCTGGTGGCACGGCTTCTCGAACGCCCCGACGCTTTTGAAATTCCGCTCGCGGCGTTTGACGAAGTATTGAAAAAAACGTCCGGCTTGCTGCTGCTTTTTTTCACCGAAGACCCGGTACGCTACCGCGAAACGCTTGATCTGGCAGTGATCGCGCCGGAGCTTCTGGCCACTTCGGCCGAACCGATGCGCCTTGGCGTACTGTTGCCCGCAGCGGCGCGCGCACTTCAACCGCGCTACGGCTTTCGGCGCTGGCCAGCATTCGTGTTGCTACGCGATGGGAAATATTTGGGCACTATCGATGGAATGCGCCCCTGGGAAGAATACCAGCAGGAGATGGCGCGTTTGCAGCAAACGTCGCCAAGCCGGGCGCCGTCGATCGGCGTGACGGTTCGCTCCGCCGACGGCGACGACGATCATTGCCATTGAAGCCGGATTGCGCGCCCTTTCGATTTTTCAAAAACAACAGACGACCAATGAAACCTCTTTCCATTCCCATTCATGCCGCGCCGGCAGATACCCGGCACGAAGACGATGAATTGCAATACCCCGAAATGCCGCGCGGGATGACGACTTTCTCGATGCCGCATGTGCCCGAAGATGCCGACACTCCAGCGTTAGTAGCGGCGCAACGGCTGTTACAATCATTTCTCGATGTATTAAACGATTGGACATTTGACGCGCGGACGACCGGGCCACAGCTCGATCTGCGTCATCAACCAGCGGCGGTGTTGAATGTCCTGAACGATGTGCTGGGCGAAGGCGAAGTCAGCGCCTTGGCTGAGGGGTTACCGGATGGCGATGTGCGGGTGCAGGAATCGGTGTTCACCGGCATCTGGCGGGTACGCCGGTTCAACGCTAAAGGCGAGGAAACAGCTTATTGGATCGAGGCCGGCAGCCTGCCTACCGTGTTGCTTGATGCAGCGCATCAAAGCGCGCAACCGACGTTGCCGGAAGCTGCCTTCCCTGAGGGCGCAATGAACGCGCCGGCATTATTCGCCGAAATTCGCGCGCAACTGGCGCTGCTTGACGCCAACGGGGCCGATAACACGCCGCACGAAATCAATTTGACGTTGCTGCCGTTAACGCCTGCCGATCATCAAGCGTTGCAGGAAGCGCTGCCGGTTGGAGCTGTGGCGATTATTTCGAAAAGTTTCGGTAGCTGCCGGGTTACATCAACGGGAACGCGCCACATCTGGCGCATCCAGCATTTCAACAGTAAAAACACGCTGATTCTGAACACACTGCTGATCGCCGACAGGCCATCGCTGGTTCTGGCTGCTGCCGAAGATATCGAAGATACGCGCGAACGGCTGAAGGAGTTGATCTCCTGGATGCAAGCCGATGCGGAGGAGCGATGACGCTTTTTGAAGGCTCTTATCTCGGCGATAACGCCAAGATTGGCCCGACGACACGACTCGAATGCAAAGTGTGCTGGTATGTGTACGATCCGGTCAACGGCGACCCCGAATGGCAAATTCCGCCGGGTGTGCCGTTTTACGATTTGCCGGAACATTGGGCGTGCCCGCTGTGCGGTGCGACCAAGAATCAGTTTCTCGTATTGAATGACGAGGTATAAGTGACCGACAACGCCTGCACATCAACCAGCGCTGAAACGATGCCGTCAACAATGTTACCTGACCCGTCGGCGCGTCTCGATGCCGTGTTTAAACAGATCGGCGATACCCGGATGCAGGGGTTGCCTTTTCTCAATCCGGCGCTGCGAGTAGAGGCTGTCGGCTTTCGCCCCTGGCAGAATTTCTGGCTGGGCGTACTCGTAACGCCGTGGGTGATGAACCTGATGTTGCTGCCGCGCGAAGCGGAACGCTGGCCGCGCGCCGGGCGCGGCGAACGTTTGCATTATGAGTTCCCGGCCGGCAACTACGATTTTATTTTGGCGCACGATGAAACGCTCGGCGAATACATGATGTGCTCGCTGTTTTCGCCGGTGCAGCAGTTCGGCGATCACGAAACAGCGCGACAAACCGCCGAGTTCGCGTTAAAGGCATTGTTTGAAAACGATGCGTCAGAAGAAACACCGGACGAAGAAACTCCGAACAAAACGCCACGACCGACATTGCAGGAAAAATTGGCGACGCCACTATCGAAACGTGATTTTTTGCGCGGCCGCTTCTTGAACAGGAGTGCAACAGAATGAAGCGTGAACTGACGCTAACGTTGACGATCGACGGCGAACGCGTAAGTGCGCTTGACGCACGTTTGCCGCGTTTCGATGCAACAGCCTTGCTGGCGCAAAAACAGGCATCGGAAGCGGCAATATTGCTCCCCTCGGTTTTCAGCATTTGCGCACAAGCGCAGGCGGCGGCGGCAGCGGGCGCGATCAGCGCGGCGACCGGGCGGCTGTTGTCACCAGCGCTGCTGACGGGGCATGCGCTGGCGGTGCAAATCGAAAGTGTTCAGGAAAGTTTGCGGTCGTTGTGCCTCGGGTTGCCGGAAGCGTTGTTGGCGCGACAGACGGCGTCAGGTGCGGCGTTGATCGCTGATTTCTCGCAGACGTGGCGCAACAGCACAGCGTTTCTGACCCGCCTTCAAAACGAATTGCGCCGCGAAGCGCACGCCGAAGCGCAAACCGGAACACGTGATAAAGCGCCAGCGTTCGCCGTTTTGATTCAGGAGGCGAAATCCATCGCACAGGCGTGGGATCTGTTTTGCGCCCGCCATGTGTACGGCGTCTCAGCTCTGCTCTGGCGAGGGAAAGAAAATGGCGCTGAATCGAACGATGCGTTGCCGGTAATGCGCTGGTTTCAGCAAATGAAAGAGGAAGCTCCAACGCTGGGAAGAGCACCATTATCGCCGTTGCCGCTGGTGATGTTCCGCACCGGCAAGTTGTCCTGGCAGGCGCTGCTGCAAACGCCTTACGACGCCAGCCCCTGGTGGCGCGTCGAACAGGATTCACGGATGATATCGGTAGCGGCGCGCCTCGGCAACAGCATGGCGGCAAGACTGTGGGCGCGCTTGGTCGATGTGGCAAAAACATTAAGCGAATTGCTGGAAACGAAACAATCAGCACAACAACCAGATGCGGCGGCGGCGAAAAAACCGTGGGTTCGCATTCATTCGCTCGGCAACAACGGCGGCATGGCGGAAATCGAATGCGCGCGTGGTGTGCTGGTGCATCGGGCACAGTTGACAGGGGAAAGTGTTGCCTCTTACGACGTGTGCGCGCCGACCGACTGGAATTTGCACCGAGACGGAGCGCTGGCAACATTGATTGGCTTACCCGCGACCGATATCGCCCATTTGCGCGCACACGCCACTTGGCTGGTTCAGGTGCTCGACCCGTGTGTCGCTTTTGATATTGAGGTGATCCATGCATGAAATGTCGCTCGCCGAGAGCATGCTGGAAATCGTCGAAAGCACGGCAAAAAAAAATAATGCGCAGCAGGTAACGTCAGTACAATTTGAATTGGGAGCGCTGTCACATGCCGACCGCGACGCGCTGGCGTTTGCGTTTGACGTGGTGACACGCGGCAGCGTTGCAGAAGGCGCACGTTTTGAAGTGATTGAAGTTCCGGGAGCGGCCTGGTGTATGCTGTGTGCAAAGACGGTGGCGCTGACGAAACTCGGCGAGGCCTGCCCGGAATGTGGACGTTATCAGCTGACGGTGACGCAAGGCGACGCGATGCGGATTGCGTCGATCGAAATCATCTAAAGAACATCTGGCAAATATAAAGGAGACAGTTATGTGTTCAACTTGCGGTTGCGGTCACGGCGAAGTAAGAATTGATGGCTCGCCGATTGAAGCGCACGATAAAGATCAGGGTAGCTCACACTGGCACCAGCACGAAGACGGCACCTGGCACAGTCATACGCACGCCCACGAGCACACGCATACGCATGCGCACGGTAGCGAGCAACACAGTCATTCTCATGCGCACACACATGATCACCCGCACGCGCACGAAGGCGCGCACTCGCATGATCACGCGCACGGCCACGGCGATCATGAACACCCGCACAGCCACGGGTTTTCGCACGATCACGCGCACTCACACGACCGCGCGCCGCTCGGCGCAGTTCATGCGCCAGACGTGCCCACCGCGCGAGTGATTGAAATCGAACGCGATTTGCTTGAAAGAAACGACGCCATTGCACGACAGAATCGGCGACAGTTCGCCGACCGAGGTTTGTTTGCGCTGAACCTGGTCTCCAGTCCCGGATCAGGCAAAACGACGCTATTGGTGCGCACGATTGAAGCACTGCGCAGCGATGTGCCATATGCAGTGATCGAAGGCGATCAACAAACCGAAAACGACGCCGACCGCATACGGGAAACGGGCGCGCCTGCGGTACAAATCAACACAGGCAAAGGCTGTCATCTCGATGCACGAATGGTCGCACAAGCCTTGCCGAGATTGCCGAAGCTCGAAGACGCGCTGTTGTTTATTGAAAATGTCGGCAATCTGGTGTGCCCTGCCGCATTTGATCTCGGCGAAGCACACAAGGTGGCGATTCTCTCCGTAACCGAAGGCGCCGACAAACCGCTGAAGTATCCTGATATGTTTCACGCCGCCGACGTGTTATTGATCAACAAGATCGACCTGCTGCCGCACGTCGATTTCGATGTCGAGCAGGCAATTGCATACGCACGTCGGATTCAGCCGAAATTGGTGGTGATGAAAGTATCAGCAACAACCGGCGAAGGAATGGACGCCTGGCTCGCGTGGTTGAAGCGCGGCGCCGAAGCTGCGCGCAACGCACGGTTGAATGACATTCAAGCGCTGCGGCAGAAGATCGCGGCGCTGGAAGCGCAGTTACAGGCGCGTTAATGTCACCGGTTTTGTCGGACACTCGGCTGCGCCGACGCTTTCAGGTACGCGGTATCGTGCAAGGCGTCGGTTTCAGACCGTTTGTTCACCGGCTGGCGAGTGAAATGACGCTAAGCGGCTGGGTGCAGAACGGCGTCAGTGGCGTTATCATCGAGACCGAAGGCAGTGCGTCGCAACTGGAAACTTTTGCACAGCGACTGCTGGCGGAAGCGCCGCGACTGGCTCGTATCGACGAGGTGTTGCCGCAAGATATTGCCCTCGTTCCGAATACGCATAGTTTTGAAGTAATCAAGAGCGCGCACGATGGCGCGCTCTCTACCATGATCGGCCCGGACAGCGCTATTTGCGACGATTGTCTGCGCGAAATGCTGACGCCGAATGACCGTCGCTACCGTTATCCGTTCATCAATTGTACGCATTGCGGACCTCGCTACACGTTGGTGCGCGGCTTGCCATACGATCGGGCGATGACCAGCATGGTGGCGTTCACACAATGCCCGGCCTGTCTGGCCGAATACACGGATACGACGCACCGCCGTTTCCACGCCGAACCAAACGCCTGCCCGCAATGCGGGCCGCGTCTGCAATGGCGCGACGCACAGAGCCCTCCCCTTCAAGGGGGGGGTTGGGATGGGGATGGTGTTTCAATCGCCCCCTCCTCCAACCCCTCTCCCTCAACACCTCTCCCTCGAGAAGAGAGAGGCGTAAATAGTGATGCGATTGCCGAAACGCTGAAACGACTCCAACGCGGCGAGATCGTGGCGATCAAAGGGCTGGGCGGCTTTCATCTGGTGTGCGATGCGACGCACGCTGAGACAGTATCCGAATTGCGGCGACGTAAAGCGCGCGACGAAAAGCCGTTTGCGTTGATGGTGTTGAACGTAACGTCAGCACGGCGATGGTGCGACGTTTCAGAGGAAGCAGCAGCATTGCTGGAAAGCGTCGAGCGCCCGATCGTTTTGTTACCGAAAAAAGCACACACTGACACCGCACTTGCCGGTATCGCGCCGGACATGAACACACTGGGGCTGATGCTGCCTTATACGCCACTGCATTATTTGTTGTTCCATGAAGCGCAAGGCCGGCCGGCGACACCGGGTTGGCTCAACGAAGCGCAGCCGTTGACGCTGGTAATGACTTCGGCTAATCCAGGCGGCGAGCCGCTGGTGATCGGCAACGAAGAAGCGTTGCAACGGTTACAAGGCATTGCCGACGGCTGGCTGATGCACGACCGCGACATCGTCGCGCGCTGTGACGACAGCGTGGTGCGAACGCCGATAAACAAGCCGAAGCCACAACCGTCGCGGCAATCGACGGCGCCGCAGTCACCACTTCCGTTGCCACAATTCATTCGCCGTGCGCGCGGTTATACGCCACGTGCTATTCGCTTGAGCGGCGCAGTCGATGCACCATCGGTGCTGACGGTGGGCGGTTTTTTCAAAAACACAATCTGCGTAACACGCGGCGATGAAGCGTTTTTGTCGCCGCATATCGGCAGCCTCGACAATGCCGCGACTTGTCGCGCTTTCGATGAAGCGGTTGAGCATCTGCTGAAATTACTCGATGTGACGCCATCACATATTGCGCATGACCGCCATCCCGATTTTTACAGCACACACGCCGCCGCTATACTGGCACGACGTTTCGAAGTGCCGACGATTGGCGTGGCGCACCATCACGCGCACATTGCGGCGGTCGCTGCCGAGCATCGAATCGACGCACCCATATTGGGGTTGGCGTTCGACGGTGTCGGCCTTGGCGATGATGGCACTGCCTGGGGAGGCGAATTGCTGCGCATGAACGGCATACAATGCGAACGTGTCGGTCACTTGACGCCGCTGCACCTCGCCGGTGGCGATCGGGCGGCGCGTGAACCCTGGCGAATGGCAGCAAGTGTGCTGGCGCAATCGGGCCGAGTAAGTGATATTGAAATTTGCTTTCCCCGGCAACCAGCGGCAACAACCGTCGCCAACTTATTGTCGCGTGCGTTGGAAGCGAGCTCGCCGCGCGCGCCGTTGACTACCAGCATGGGGCGCTATTTCGATGCGGCGGCCGGCGCGTTGAAAGTGTGCGAGCAGATGACCTTTGAAGGACAGGCTGCAATGCGGCTCGAAGGTTTGGCGTACCGCTATTTGGAGCGAAAACAAAGCGCTCAGTTGCCGACCGACGCTTCGGCGTACCGAATCAGGCGGGACGGCACGCTCGATCTTTTGCCGCTGCTGCAACGCCTGTTCGAGATCGACGATGCGTCTTATGGCGCGGCGTTGTTTCATGGCTCTTTGATCGCCGCCGTTGTCGAATGGGCCGATGTCGCAGCGCGGCAGTTCGGCCTCGACCAAATCGTGTGCGGCGGCGGTTGCTTTGTGAACGCGCTATTGTCGCGCGGCGTCGGCGACGGGTTGCGTGCGCGTGGCCATACGGTATGGCAAGCGCAAGCGGCGCCAGCCAACGATGGCGGCTTGAGCTTGGGACAAGCCTGGGTGGCGAGGCAGGTGCAAACAGCAGGTTTCGGCAAACGAATTTCAGAATAAGGAGATTGTAGTTATGTGCTTGGCAATACCCGTTCGAGTCATGGAAAAAAAGGACGATGAGACAGCCACTGTTGAATTATCGGGCGTACGCCATCAAGTGTCGCTGGCGCTCGTCGATAATGTAGCGGTGGGCGATTATGTGATCGTTCATGTCGGCTACGCGTTGTCGAAACTCGACCCGGCGGAAGCGGAGGCGACGCTGGCGACAATGCGCGCGTCAGGATTAACCGGAGACGCATCGACAGTGGGGGCGCAGTCGTGAAATACATCGACGAATTTCGCGACGGCGCGCTGGCGCAACAATTGGCGCAGGCCATTGTGCGCGAGGCTGATGCAACGCGCCGTTATCACCTAATGGAATTTTGCGGCGGTCACACGCATGCGATTTCGCGCTACGGATTGGCCGACTTGTTACCGCCGAACGTGCGTATGATTCACGGCCCAGGCTGCCCCGTGTGCGTATTGCCGATTGGTCGGATCGACAGCGCGATTGAACTGGCGCGCGAACATGGCGCGATGGTTTGTACTTACGCCGACACGATGCGAGTGCCAGCGTCGGGCGGCATTTCGCTGTTGAAAGCAAAAGCGCAAGGCGCGGACATCCGAATGCTTTACTCGTGCGCCGATGCGCTGATGCTGGCGCAGAAATATCCGGATCGCCAGGTGGTGTTTTTCGCCATCGGCTTCGAGACGACCACGCCGCCGACGGCGCTGATTCTGAAACAAGCAAAAGCGCTGGGATTGAAAAATTTCAGTGTTTTCTGCAACCATGTACTCACCCCGCCGGCAATCACACATTTGTTGACGCTGGCCGAAGCCAGTGCCGAGGGCGCTCGTCTCGATGGATTCATCGGACCAGCGCACGTTTCAGTGGTCATCGGCAGCGATTCTTACGCGCCGTTCGTTGCGCGCTACCGCAAGCCGGTCGCCATCGCTGGCTTCGAGCCGCTCGATGTGATGCAGGCGATTCTGATGCTGGTGCGGCAGCTAAACGAAGGCCGCGCCGAAGTCGAAAACGAATTCACGCGAGCGGTAACGCCGGAGGGAAACCTCAAAGCGAAAGCATTGATGGCAGAGACTTTCGAGCTGCGCGACAGCTTTGAATGGCGCGGTTTGGGCGAGATGCCGAAAAGCGCATTGCGGATTCACCCGGATTACCACGAATTCGATGCCGAAAGCCGGTTCGGCCTAACGTACCGCAAAGTGCCGGATCACAAGGCCTGCCAATGCGGCGCAATTCTGCGCGGTGTCAAATCGCCGCGCGACTGCAAAGTGTTCGGCACCGCCTGTACGCCAGACAACCCGCTCGGTTCGTGTATGGTGTCGTCTGAAGGCGCATGTGCGGCGCATTACACATACGGGCGCTTCCGCGATGCCGCACAAAACGAGGCGCACGACGCAACACAAAAGGCCAACATATGAGCACAACGAATTCCAAGCATCGCGCCGATTACATTCGGCCACTCGATTTCAAAAACGGGCGCATCGACATGAGCCACGGCAGCGGTGGCCGCGCTTCCGCGCAACTGATCGACGAACTGTTTGCCGAAGCGTTCGACAACGATTACCTGCGCCAGGGCAACGACCAGGCCGCCTTCGATATAGCAGCAGGGCGAATGGTGATGTCCACCGACGCGCATGTGATCTCGCCGCTGTTTTTCCCCGGTGGTGACATCGGTTGTTTGTCGGTACACGGCACGATCAACGACGTCGCAATGGCCGGAGCGCGCCCGCTGTATCTGGCGGCGTCGTTCGTCCTTGAAGAGGGATTGCCGCTGGCTGAACTGAAACGCATCGTCGATTCAATGGCGGCAGCGGCACGTGCCGCGAATGTTCCGATCGTGACCGGCGACACCAAAGTTGTCGAACAAGGCAAGGGCGACGGCGTTTTCATCACAACGACCGGCATCGGCGTCGTGCCGCCAGGCGTCGATATTCGCGGCAACCGCGCCCGCCCCGGCGACAAAATTCTGGTGAGCGGCACGATCGGCGACCACGGCGTTGCGGTGATGGCGCTGCGCGAAGAACTGTCGTTCGAAACAGCGTTGCGTTCCGACACCGCAGCGCTGCATACGCTGGTGGCAGCGATGGTTGCGCAAGCGCCCAACATCCATTGCTTGCGCGATCCGACGCGCGGAGGGCTGGGAACGACGCTCAACGAATTTGCCCGACAATCGGGCTGCGGCATAATTATTCACGAAACGGCATTGCCGGTGCGCCCCGAAGTCAGCGCCGCCTGTGAATTTCTCGGCCTCGATCCGCTGTATGCAACGAACGAAGGCAAACTGGTGGCGATTTGCGCGGCAGAAGACGCCGAGCGTTTGTTGACGACGATGCGTGCGCACCCGCTGGGCGCTCACGCGGCGATGATCGGCGAAGTCATTGAAGACGATCATCACTTTGTGCAGATGAAAACCGCTTTCGGCGGCAGCCGCATCGTTGATTGGCTGACGGGAGAGCAATTGCCGAGGATTTGTTGAGGACAGGGGTCAGAGGCCAGGGATCGGAAGAAATTCGCTGCATAGAACGCAAAGAAAGAACACGTCATTCTGCGCGCGAGGGGTAAATTTGCCCTTTTGCTTCTCTCGCGAAGCCGCGAAGAAGGAAAGCCCCTTTTTAGGGGGCGTCCGCCGAAGGCGAACGGGTCCTGCGCTTCCCTTCTGTTTCCTGGATTACGGGCTTGACACCGTTGTCGGGATTCCTGATATACTTCGAAAATAATCCATGGCCGGAAGCATGCGCTTCCGGTCTTTTCTTTTTTGTTTTTTCATGCCGAGGGTGTGATGAAAAAAGTTCCGATGACTGTTGCGGGCGCAGCCCAACTCAAAGCCGAACTTCAGCGGCTGAAAACGGTGGACCGCCCCCATATCATTCAAGCGATCGCCGATGCCCGTTCCAATGGCGATCTTACGGAAAACGCCGATTATGAAGCGGCGCGCGAGCGTCAAGGCTTCATCGAGGGCCGCATTATCGAAATCGAAAGCAAACTGGCGGTAGCACATGTGATCGACCCGGCGACGCTGCACGCCGAGGGAAGGGTTGTCTTTGGCGCGACGGTCGATGTCGAAGATATCGAGAGCGGCGACCGTCGGACTTACATCATCGTCGGCGATGATGAGGCAGACATGAAGATCGGAAAAATCTCCGTACATTCGCCGGTGTCACGGGCATTGATCGGTAAAAGCGAAGGCGACCATGCAGAAGTTCATGCGCCGGCTGGCGTTCGGACTTACGAAGTGATCAGCGTGCGTTACGAGTAATCAGAGACCGGAAATCAGGCACCAGGAAGCCGTTTCTCGCGAAGAAGCCCCCCTTTTTCCTTTTTGGCGATCACGCCCTTTAAAAAAGGGCCTTTTTCTCTGCGCTTTCGCGTGAGGCAAATTGGGGGGCGCTGAGCTCACCATTGACCTGCGCTTCGCGCGCCTTCACGTAAGACGTTCTTTGCGCCCTGTGCGTTCTTTACGGTTAAAATAACCTGTTCCTCGCCTATCCGACCAAACCGACATGCTCGACATCAATCTTTTCCGTCAGGACCTTGCCGCCGTAGCAGCAGGATTAGCCAAACGTGGTATCACGCTGGATACCGCGACGTTTGAACGTCTCGAAAATGAGCGCAAAACCCTTCAGACGCAAACCCAGGAGTTGCAAGCGAAGCGCAACGCGCTCTCCAAACAAATCGGCATCGCCAAGGGCAAAGGTGAAGACGCTTCGGCGTTGATGGCGGAAGTCGGCGGGCTGGGCGATGCGCTGTCGAGAATGGAAAGCTCATTGGCTGATCTGCAAGAGCTGTTGCGTCGTTATCTGCTGAACCTGCCTAACTTGACGCACGAAACGACACCGGTCGGCGGCTCGGAAACTGACAACGTCGAAGTCCGACGCTGGGGAACGCCGCGTCAGTTTACGTTCACGCCGCGTGACCATACCGACATCGGCGAAGCTCTGGGAGGGCTGGATTTTGAAACGGCGGCGAAATTGTCCGGCTCGCGTTTTGCGTTTCTGCGCGGCGGCGTGGCGCGCTTGCATCGGGCGCTAACGCAGTTCATGCTCGACACACACACGCAACAACACGGTTATACCGAGTGCTACACACCGTACATCGTCAACGCCGAAACACTGATCGGAACAACGCAGTTGCCGAAATTCGAAGCCGACATGTTTTCGGTAAAAAAGGGCGGCGCCGAGGGAGAAGGCGAAGCCTTATACCTCATTTCCACTTCCGAAATCACGTTGACCAATTCGGTGCGCGGCGAAATTCTATCCGCTGACGCGCTGCCGATCAAACTGACTGCGCATACGCCGTGTTTTCGTTCGGAAGCAGGAAGCTATGGCAAGGACACTCGCGGCATGATTCGTCAGCATCAATTCGATAAAGTCGAACTGGTGCAAATCGTTCATCCCGATAAATCGTATGAGGCGCTTGAAGCATTGACCGGTCACGCCGAAGCGATTTTGCAGGCGCTGGAACTTCCGTACCGCGTTGTCGCGTTGTGTTCCGGCGACATCGGTTTTGCGTCGGCAAAAACGTACGATCTCGAAGTGTGGCTGCCAGCGCAAAATACTTACCGCGAAATCTCATCGTGTTCCAACTGCGAGGCTTTTCAGGCACGGCGTTTGCAAGCGCGTTTCCGCAGCGCACAAGGCAAGCCGGAGCTTGTGCACACCCTGAACGGCTCCGGCGTCGCCGTCGGTCGCGCACTGGTCGCTGTGCTGGAGAACTATCAGCAGGAAGACGGTTCAGTGCGGATTCCGAAAGTATTGCAGAAGTACATGGGCGGGATGACCGAGATAGCTTGAAGCAACTGACCGAAAGGTTTTTTGCCCGATAAAAAAGCGGGGCGCTTGTCCTGAACACCGCAAAAGCTTTGCGCCGGTGGCGTTGGCACGCAATCGCGACACGGAAAAATAAATAATTATTAAAGAGTTAACAAAAATTAACAATGTATTCCAGCCAATACATTGACAGTTACAAACAGTGAATTTATCCTCCTCACATCATTAACGGTGGCACCTGTGTTTTTCTTCTGACCACCACATAAGCGTTTCGCAAGTATTTTTGTTTTAAACCGTTGGGGGTTTCTTCGGGGAGAAGCAAAAATGCGCCCATTCCCGAACGAAACCATGTTTGTCGAATCTGTCGGGAGTTCAACATGCGTTTGCCGTTCAAGGGAATCGTCGCGTTTTTAGTAGGGGCCATCGGTATAGGTATTGCCTTATCGGCCCACGCCGCCCCAACTTATACCATCGAGCGGCTCAGCCTGTTTATCTACGATGGCGCCAACACCTATGAAGACCGTCGCCTGCCCACCGTTGCCGGCAACCTGCCGACAGGCCTGACCGTCAACTTCGACGAAGTGATCGACCCCGATCAGAACCGCACCTGGACCTGGACATTCCACAACACCAACACCACCGCGCTGACCAACCTGCGCGTCACCGGCTTCGTTGACCCCGACCTTTCCGCGCCCGTCAACACCTTCTTCAACGAGTACGGTGGACTGCTTGCGCTGTCGGCGCCCGCCGGAAATATTGCCGCCGACAAATGGGAAATCGGCGAACCGGGGTACCTTACCAGCGATCTGTTATTGCGCGCATCCCAAGGTAACCTGCAGAATCTGAGCAGCCTGAGCGCCGCCCATCCCGACGACGCCGCAATGGCGCTATCGTTGCCGGTAGGAACCCTTGAGGCCAACCAAACATTGATCGTCACCGCCATCCTGACGACAACGGGTACCGTCGGGCTGGTTCAAATCGACGCCGACGACAACAGCCAGGTCGTATTCCAGCTTTACGCCCAAAAAATCCTGGCTCCACCATCGCGGGATGAAGCCGATCTGGCGATCACCATGACTTCCGTCACCCCGACATCCGTCTATGTCGGTGACGATATCAACTATCAAATCGTCGTCACCAACAATGGCCCCAACGACGTGACCGGCGCGCTCATCGCCGCCACCCTCTCGTCTCTCATCGCCGACACCACATGGACCTGCGCCGCTTCCTCTACCGCAACCTGTGGCACAGCAAGCGGCAACGGCAACGCCATCAGCCTGACCGCCGACTTACCGACAGGCAAGAGCGTGACGATCAACGTCAGCGGCAAAGCAAATGCCGCAGGCACTGCTTCCAATACCGCGACCGTTGAACCGCCGAGCGGAGTGACTGATCCCGACACCACCAACAACAGTGCCGGGGTCATCACCACGATAGGCGCTCCTGTCAGTGCCCCGCAAGCCGATCTGTCCATCGCCAAGACCACCACCACCCCGACGGTCACCGTCGGAAGTGATGTGAGCTATCAAATCGTCATCACCAACAACGGCCCCGATGACGTGACCGGCGCCGAGATTGCCGATACCGTTCCGCCCAGCATCGGCGACGTTGAATGGACTTGCGCCGCTTCTGCTTCCTCCACTGCTGCTGCCTGCGGTACAACCAGCGGCAACGGCAACGCCATCACCTTAACCGCCGATTTGCCGATGGGCGAAAGCGTCACCATCGCCATCACCGGCAAAGCCAACACCGCCGGCACCGTCACCAACACCGCAACCGTTGAACCGCCGAGCGGAGTGGCCGATCCCGACACGACCAACAACACCAGCAGCGTCAACATCACCGTCAGCACGCCCGTCAGAGTGCCTCAGGCTGATCTGGCGATCGCCAAGACCACCACCACCCCGACGGTCACCGTCGGAAGTGATGTGAGCTATCAAATCGTCATCACCAACAACGGCCCCGATGACGTAACCGGCGCCGAGATCGCCGATACCGTTCCGCCCAGCATCGGCGACGTTGAATGGACTTGCGCCGCTTCTGCTTCCTCCACTGCTGCTGCCTGCGGTACAACCAGCGGCAACGGCAACGCCATCACCTTAACCGCCGATTTGC
>Ga0209628_10001311_pt1 | contig 15972 bp, 11 predicted proteins | sample TergutCu122P4_FD_187285 | JGI IMG/M metagenome (GOLD analysis project Ga0209628, IMG submission 187285) | Cubitermes ugandensis P4 segment gut microbial communities from Kakamega Forest, Kenya - Cu122 P4 (SPAdes) (version 2) | ecosystem: Host-associated > Arthropoda: Insects > Digestive system...
TTGGTGGGGTTTGTATATTATATGTGAAATTTATTTGTACCAGTGCGTGTTTTTTGGTTGTTGTTTATTTTTTATTTATTTGATTAGAAAATATTGTTTTTGTGGCACTACTACGCGTGTGTATTTATATAGATAATATAATATCCTATTCTAATATAGAATTCTATAATAGTTTCAATTGCTGATCCATGTATATTTATATGATAATAAGGGATTAAATAAAATACAACTAACAGTATAGTGGGTATAGCTACCTATTAATGGAATTAAAGAGTATTTAAATATTAAAAATTTATATTAGATATAATCGTTACCATATGGAGTATATTTATATTAATATAAGCAATTTTATTATTTTAATATAAAATAAAATAAATTATATATAGAATGAAAACTTATCAATAAATGGAATTAATGATTAATATTCATCTTATAGGCGTAAATATTTATTTTAAAGGATGATTCTTATATATAAGGCCTGTTATCCAACAATTCTAAACTTATTATAGTTAAAAAAAAAATAAGTTTAGAATTGTTGGATAACAGGCATAAACCAATTATATATACTGCTTGGTGGGGTTTGTATATTATATGTGAAATTTATTTGTACCAGTGCGTGTTTTTTGGTTGTTGTTTATTTTTTATTTATTTGATTAGAAAATATTGTTTTTGTGGCACTACTACGTACACTAACCCCATGCGTGAATTTGATTTATATTTGTGCTTTTCATTGCTTTCAATTAGTAGTTGTTATATTTGTTCCATATTAAATATATGTTCTAATTAATAGCAAGGGGTTGCACAGGTTTTTTTCTCGCGGGTGTGCAGAATAGCGGGGTTTTTTACTGACTGGGCTAAAAAAGTTTAAATACTTGGAGGTAACTGTTTGATTTGTGTTACTCTGTACTTCGATGTATATATAATGTTATTAGTATGTTCATTATTTGTACCATGTTGTTTTATATTGTGTCGAGATAGAAGTTTTATTCTTGCTTTTCCGTTCAATTTATTTTTGTTCTATATGTAAGTTTATGCGTGATTTCTTATGATTCTAGATGGATTGTTGGAGATAATTTTTTTATTCTCATTAGTTATGATTGGTTGATCAAATATTTTTGTATCCAGCAATATATTTTAGTTTCGGTTAAATTTTGTGCCAGCAGCCGCGGTTATACCTTGGAAGCGTTTGAATGTGTTTGGCTTTGTAGTTATATTATATTATATGGTTGATATTGTTTTTTGTGGTTTTTAGGTGAAATTTTTATTTTTGTTGTTTATCGCTTATAAGTTTGGAAGCTGTGAAATTCTTTTTATAGACTAGGATTAGATACCCTATTATTTTGGAATGTTAATTTTTGTGCTTGAGTAGTATTAGTTATGTTCTTGAAACTTAAAGAATTTGGCGGTATCTCATTCCATTCAGAGGAATCTGTCTCGTTATCGATAGTCCGCGTTGGACCTTACTTAGGTTGTTTTATGGTTTGTATACCGCCGTTTATTGATTATCTTTTTAGGGTTAAGTGATTTTCTTGTTTCTTTATTTTGATTTATTTCAGGTCAAGGTGCAGCTTGTTTCTAAGTGTATGATGGATTACATTGTTATTTGTTTTTGGATTGTTGATTTTAATATTGACATGAAATTGGATTTGGTTGTAATGGTTTGTAGATTGTTTTTATGATATTGGTTTTGGGATATGTACACATCGCCCGTCGCTCTCGTTTAATTATTAATGAGATAAGTCGTAACAAAGTGGTTGTACCGGAAGGTGCAGCTGGATTGAATGTTTATTGTTAGTCAGATCATTTCTGTTAGTTGAGTTTTCATTTACACTGAATTATTATACCGTGCGATTCGGTATGATCTGATTATTGATTATCTTGTTGTTGATTGGAATGTTATTATTTTATTTTGATTGAAATATCATTATTGGTTGCTGTATTTTTTAGATTTAATTTTTTATACGATAGATTATTTGTACCGTGTGGGGTGGAATTTATAAATGTTTTAAAGGAAGTTAATTTTATTTGTTGTACCTTGTGTATCAGGGTTCATTGAATTTTATTATTTATTTTTATTTCCCGATTTTAAAGGAGTTAATGGCTTATTTTATTTATTGTTTCAACAATATTAATAATAGGTTGTTGGTAATGAGATGTTATTCGTCTTTTGTGGTTTCTGGTTTTTCAAGAAATGAATTCAATTCATGCATCATATTTAATTTCTGTTATCATATTATTTATTTTTATTTGATGCTAAGATTAAGGGGGATTAGCTCCTTATTCTATTGTTATAATTTTTGTTTAAATTTGGTTTTGTGGATTTTATATTGATTTTCAATTTGATTATGTTAAAATTTTACTTGTTCTTTTATTTATTTTATTGTAATTTAATTATTTTATTGAAATGTTTTCTTTACCTTTTTATGAGTGGTAATTATTGTGGAATTAGTAAATCTTAATTATTATTTTGTTTGGCTGTAGATGTTAATTATTTCTTAGGAATTAGGCAAAGTATTTAATGTCCGCCTGTTTAACAAAAACATCTCTTCTTGTTAGTTTTTGAAGTATGGTCTGCCCACTGACTTATATGGTTGAAGGGCCGCGGTATTTTGACCGTGCAAAGGTAGCATAATCATTAGTTCTTTAATTGTGATCTGGTATGAATGGCTTGACGAGGCATTAGCTGTCTTGGTTATATCTTTATTGAATTTGGTTTTTGAGTTAAAATTCTCAAATGTTTTTATGGGACGAGAAGACCCTATAGAGTTTAACATTTTTCTTGTTGTATTTTTATGTTTGTTTATTGTTTAAATATGATGAATGTTTTGTTGGGGTGATGGGAGGAATTTTTTAAACTCCTCTTTATTGAATTGTATATTTATTTATAGTTTTGTTATGATCCATTTATTTTGATTATAAGATTAAATTACCTTAGGGATAACAGCGTTATCTTCCTTGAGAGTTCTTATTGGCAGGGGGGTTTGCGACCTCGATGTTGGATTAAGATAAATTTTCGGTGTAGGAGCTGAATTTGATTGGGTCTGTTCGACCCTTAAAATCTTACATGATCTGAGTTCAGACCGGCGTGAGCCAGGTTGGTTTCTATCTATATTATATTTTTATGCCTTAGTACGAGAGGACCGGGTATTTGGAATAATTTTATTTATATTTGATTATTATTAATATGATACTATTTTGGCAGACAAGTGCATTGGATTTAGAATCTATTAATGTAAATTTTTATTTTACAAGTAGTATATGTTGGATTTTTTTTTTATTGTTGTTGTGTTTTTGTTTTTGATGATTTTTGTCATGGTTGGTGTGGCATTTCTTACTTTGTTGGAGCGCAGGGTTTTAGGATATGTTCATATTCGTAAGGGTCCTAATAAGGTTGGTTTTGTTGGTATTCTTCAGCCTTTTAGAGATGCTATTAGGTTATTTACTAGGGAGCAGTATTTTCCTTTGGTCTCTAATTATCTAATTTATTATTTTTCTCCTGTTTTTGGGTTTTTTCTCTCTTTGTTGGTTTGGTTAGTAATTCCTTATTTGAGTGGTTTTATCTCTTTTGAGTTGGGTTTATTATTTTTTTTGGCTTGTACTAGACTTGGTGTTTATACGGTTATGATTGCTGGTTGGTCTTCTAATTCTGGTTATTCTTTGTTGGGTGGTCTTCGTGCTTTGGCTCAAACAATTTCTTATGAGGTAAGATTGGCTTTTATTTTGCTTTCTTTTGTTGTTTTAGTTTGTAGATATAATTTGGCTTATTTTTATTTTTTTCAAGTTTACTTGTGATTAATTTTTTTTTCATTTCCTTTGTCATTTGTTTGATTTATTTCCTGTTTAGCTGAAACTAATCGTACTCCTTTTGATTTTGCTGAGGGTGAATCTGAGCTTGTATCTGGTTTTAATGTTGAATATGGTGCTGGTGGTTTTGCGTTGATTTTTTTGGCTGAGTATGCTAGAATTCTTTTTATGAGTATGTTGTTTTGTATTATTTTCTTGGGTAGAGATCTTTATTCATTTTTCTTTTATGTAAAACTTACTTTTATTTCTTTTATATTTATTTGGGTTCGTGGCACTTTACCTCGATTTCGTTATGATAAGTTGATGTATTTGGCTTGAAGGAGATTTTTACCTCTTTCGTTAAATTATCTTTTGTTCTTTGTTGGTGTTAAATGTTTTATTTTCTCTTTGTTGTAGTGTATTAATTTGAGTACAAGTTAATAGGAGATTTTAACTCCTTTCACAATGTTTTCAAGGCATTGGGCTTAATTCTTTGCTTTTTAACTCTAATCTGTTATTTTATCTCATAATTTAGTTATCATGGGGTTTATTACGTAGTATGCGAAGTATATTGTTGTTAGGATTTGTCCTGTTAGGACATATGGGTCTTCTACTGGTCGTGCTCCGATTCATGTAAGTAGAATTACAGTATTGGTTATTGTTCAGAATAATACTTGGTTGATTGGGTAGAATTGAATTCCTCGGAATTTGGATTTATTTGTTGGTAAAATGAATAGGATTGCAATTGATATTGCAAGGGCAATTACTCCTCCCAGCTTATTAGGAATGGATCGTAGAATTGCATATGCGAATAGGAAGTATCATTCAGGTTGGATATGAACTGGTGTTACTAGGGGGTTGGCTGGAGTAAAGTTGTCTGGGTCTCTTAGTATGTATGGTTCCTTTAGGGTTAAAAATGTTAGTGCTATTAGTGTGATTGTGAATCCTAAAACATCCTTTGTTGTGAAGTATGGATGGAAGGGGATTTTATCTGTGTTTTTATTTAATCCCAATGGATTGTTTGATCCTGTTTGGTGTAGGAATAATAGGTGGATTAATACTATTGCTGCAATTACAAATGGTATTAGGAAGTGCAGTGCGAAAAATCGTGTAAGGGTTGCGTTGTCTACTGCAAAGCCCCCTCATACTCATTGAACAATTTCATTTCCTATATATGGGATTGCTGATAATAGGTTTGTGATTACAGTAGCTCCTCAGAATGACATTTGTCCTCATGGTAAAACATATCCTATAAATGCTGTTGCTATAGTTAGAAATAGGATTACTACCCCCACGGATCATGTATGTATAAAGTTATATGATCCGTAGTATATGTTTCGTCCGGTATGTAGGTAAATACAAATGAAGAATATTGATCCTCCGTTTGCATGTAGTGTTCGTAGTAGTCATCCATAGTTTACGTCTCGACAAATGTGTCTGACTCTTCTGAATGCAAGATCAATATTTGGGCAGTAATGTATGGCTAGGAATAATCCAGTTACAATTTGTGCCACTAAGCACATTCCTAGCAGTGATCCGAAATTTCACCAACCACTAATTGTTGATGGTGTGGGAAGGTCTACTAAGGCATCGTTTGCGATTTTGAATAGTGGGTGTTTATTTCGTGTGGGTTTATTCATTATCTTGTGTGTCGTAATGGTCCCCTTGATACATTAATGATGTTTACCACTACAATTAGTGTTATTAGTATATATAGAACTAGTAGTGTTGTTATGGTTCCTATTATTTGGTTATATATTACTGTTGTGGTGGTTATGATTTCATTTTCTATTATGGTTTCGTGTATATTTATTTCTTTGTTGTTGGTTGTATTTGGTATTATGAATGTTAGGATTGGTAGTGTTATTAATGTGATTGTTAGTATTTTATTTGATGGTGAGAATATTTCGTTTGATGCTAGTCTTGTTATGTATATAAACAGGACTAATATACCTCCGATTATGATTATAAATAAGATATATGAGAATCAAAATCTTTTGTATATTGTTCCTCTAATAAGGCACACTAATGTTGTTTGTATTAGTAATAGTATTCCTATTGCTATGGGATGTTTTATTTGTGTAGATATTACTCTTGTTATTGTTCTTAAGGATATAATTAAATTTGTTATGTCAGGGGGTATTTTATTTAAAATGTTAGTTTTGGGGATTAATGATATGGTTATTTACCTTTCCCCTGAAGTTTTAAAAGGTTATTCCTTATTTTTGATTTACAAGACCAATATTTTTTTTTAAATTATTAAAACTTAATGCCAATGTGGTTATATTTTTTTGTTGTTTATTTTTGTGGTATTTGGGCTTTTTCTTCTAGTCGTAAACACCTTCTTATTACTTTGCTTAGATTGGAATTTGTTGTGTTGGTTCTTTATTTTTCTATTTATTTCTATTTATGTAGTTTTAATTATAGTTTATTTTTTGTTGTTTATTTTTTGGTTTTTTCTGTTTGTGAGGGGTCATTGGGATTGTCTATTTTGGTTTCTATAATTCGTAGTCATGGTAATGATTATTTTCAGTCTTATAGAGTTCTTCAATGTTAAGGTTTCTTTGTTTTTTGATTTTTTTAACCCCTTTGTGTATATTTTCTGGGTTTTGGTGATTAATTAGTTCTTTATTATTTTTTATTTCTTTTGTTTATTTATTTTTATTTCCTTATTTTTTTTGTTGAAGTGGTTTGAGTTATATGTTTGGTTGTGATTTAATTTCCTATGGTCTTATTCTTCTTAGTTTATGGATTTGTGTTCTTATGATTTTGGCTAGAGAATCTATTTTTCGTTTAGGTTATTTTTCTGGTCTTTTTCTTTTTGTTGTTATTGTTCTTACTATTATGTTGTATTGCACTTTTAGAAGAATTGGTCTTCTTTCTTTTTATATTTTTTTTGAAAGTAGATTGATTCCTACTTTATTTTTAATTTTAGGCTGGGGATATCAACCCGAGCGGGTTCAGGCTGGTATTTATTTATTGTTTTATACATTGTTGGCTTCTCTTCCTTTACTTGTTGGTATTTTATATATTTATAGTTCTTTGGGGGGATTATGTTTATTTATATTGCATGGGGATAACTTGCTGGTTGGTGGATTATTTTATGTTTGTATAATTTTTGCCTTTTTGGTTAAAATACCTATATTTATGGTTCACTTATGGCTTCCTAGGGCCCATGTTGAGGCTCCTGTTTCTGGTTCTATGATTTTGGCTGGTATTTTGTTGAAGTTAGGTGGTTATGGTCTTCTTCGTGTTTTTCCTCTTTTGTTTAAATTTGGATTCAGGTTTAGTGTTGTTTGGGTTTCTTTGAGTTTGGTTGGTGGTCTTTTTGTTAGTTTATTTTGTATACGGCAGACTGATTTGAAGTCATTAATTGCTTATTCTTCTGTAGCTCACATAAGTATAGTTATTGGTGGTATTATGACTATGAATTATTGGGGGGTTTGTAGATCTTTTGCTTTGATAATTGCTCATGGTTTGTGTTCTTCTGGTCTTTTTTGTCTTTCTAATATTACTTATGAGCGTTTTGGTAGACGGAGTCTTTTGGTTAATAAGGGTTTAATTAATTTAATACCTAGAATGTCTATGTGATGGTTTTTATTGAGAGCTTGTAATATGGCTGCTCCCCCTTCTCTTAATCTTCTTGGTGAAATTGGTTTGTTGAGTAGATTGATTTCTTGATCTTGATGCCTTATGTTCGTTTTGATTTTTTTATCATTTTTTAGTGCTGCTTATACTCTTTATATATACTCTTATAGCCAGCATGGTATTATTTATTCTGGATTGTATTCGTGTTCTTTAGGATATCTTCGTGAGTTTTTATTGTTATTTTTGCATTGGTTTCCATTAAATTTAGTTATTTTAAAGGTGGATGTTGCTGTTTTTTGAGTTTAGGTTTAATCTAAATAGTTTAAGTATAAAATGTTGGTTTGTGGTGCCAATGATATAGTTGTATTTTAGATTTATTATGTCTATTTGTTTTGTTAGATTTATTTTTTTGATTCTTTTAAGTTTCTTTTGTTGCTTTTGTGGTATGTTTTTTATTATAAATGATTTGGTTTATTTTGTTGATTGGAATATTATTACATTGAATGGTAGTTCTGTTATTATGACTTTTTTATTTGATTGAATGTCTTTATTGTTTATGGGGTTTGTTTTTATGATTTCCTCTTTGGTTATTCTTTATAGAGATGATTATATGTTTGGTGATTTGAATATTGTTCGGTTTATTTTACTAGTTTTGATATTTGTTGTTTCTATAATGTTTTTGATTATTAGTCCCAATATTATTAGTATTTTGTTGGGTTGAGATGGTTTGGGGCTGGTTTCTTATTTGTTAGTAATTTATTATCAGAATATAAAGTCCTATGGTGCCGGTATATTGACTGTTTTGTCTAATCGTATTGGTGATGTTGCTTTATTGATGGCTATTGCTTGGATGATTAATTTTGGTAGATGGAGCTTTATTTATTATTTGGATTTTATATCGGGTTCTATTGAGATAGAATTGATTTCTTTTCTTGTTGTTTTGGCTGCTATAACTAAAAGTGCCCAAGTTCCGTTTTCTGCCTGATTGCCTGCGGCTATAGCTGCTCCCACGCCCGTTTCTGCTTTAGTCCATTCCTCTACTTTGGTTACTGCGGGTGTTTATCTTCTTATTCGGTTTAGCCCTTCTTTTGGTTATTGGTTGAATATATTCTTATTGCTTGTTTCTGGTTTGACCATATTTATGGCAGGTCTTGGGGCTAATTTTGAATTTGATTTGAAGAGGATTATTGCTTTATCTACTTTGAGACAGTTGGGTTTGATGATTATAACAATTTCTATTGGACTTCCTGGGTTGGCTTTTTTTCATCTATTAACTCATGCTTTATTTAAGGCTTTATTATTTATGTGTGCTGGTGGTGTTATTCATTCTATGGGGGATTCTCAGGATATTCGGTTTATAGGTGGTTTATCTATTTATATACCATTTGTTTCTTCAAGATTGATGGTTTCTAATTTTGCTCTTTGTGGTATGCCCTTTTTGGCTGGATTTTATTCTAGGGATTATATTTTGGAAATGTTTTCTATGAGATATGTTAATATGTTTGGTTTTTTATTGTTATTTTTATCTACAGGTTTAACTGTTTGTTATACCTTTCGTTTATTTTATTTTGTTATGTGTGGTGATTTTAATTTTGTTCCTTCCTATTCTATGGTTGAGGCCCATTATAATATAGTGTTTGGTATGATTGGTTTGTTGATTATGTCTATCTTTGGTGGTGGTTCTCTTATGTGGTTGATTTGTCCTACTCCTTCTGTTATTTGTTTACCTTATTATTTGAAGTTCCTTACTTTGTTCGTTATTTTCTTGGGGGGTTGGCTTGGTTATATAATAGCTGGATTTGCCTTTGGTGACAATTTAATTTCTATTAATTTGTATAAAACTTCTTCATTTGTTGGTTCTATGTGGTTTATACCATTTTTTTCTACTTATGGGGTATCATTTAGTCCCCTGGGTATTGGTTATAGAGCAACCAGGGTTTTTGATTCAGGTTGGATGGAATACTTTGGTGGTCAAGGGATGTATTGGATTCTCTTTAATTTTGGTAAGGTTAATCAGTGGTTTCAGTATAATAGACTTAAGGTTTTTTTAGGGTTCTTTGTTATGTGAGTTATTATTTTATTATTTTTTCTTATTTATTACTTAAATAGCTTATAATTTAGAGCGCAACACTGAAGATGTTGATGAGGTAATTTTTACCTTTGAGTAAAAGTATTTATAAAAGTTTTTCTTTGTCTTTACAGTGAAAATGTAATGTTTAATATCTAAACTATATAAATTAGAAGTGTAAACGGATTTTAACCGCTATAGTGATAAGTTAGCAGCATTCACTTTTTCTACCACTTCCTTAACTGGAATATATTAATTCAATTTTATTATTAACAATAATATACCTCTCTTTGGTTTCAGTTAATTTAAAATGAGGATAAATAAGATTATCTAAGATCAGGTCGAAACTGATTGCAAATTTTGCTTCTCATTTGATCAGATGAGGCTAACTATTCGATTGATAGTACTTTTTGAATGCAACTCAAATGTTATTGTTAACTATAGTCCCGTTTAGTTTCTTCATTCTAAGGATCCTTGATTTCATTCGTGGTATAGTCCAATAATTAAGATTAATAGGAAAACTGATCTAATGATTAGCCATGATTTTATATTTGATGTTGATATAATGATTGGTATAGGTAATAGTAGTGCAATTTCTACGTCAAAGATTATGAAGATTACTGCAATTAGGAAGAACCGTGATGAGAATGGTAGGCGAGCTGAGTTTTTTGGATCGAATCCACACTCAAATGGTGATCTTTTTTCTCGGTCTTCATTTATTTTCTTTGAAATTAGTGTTGCTAGTAGTATAATGGCTAATGATAGTATGATTGTTATTATTGATGCTGTTATGATTATTATAATTATTTATCTTGTTTTCACAAATTTCTTGATTGGAAGTCAAGTATACTTTCTTGTATTAGATAAATATTGTTTTATCTTCCTCATCAGTAAATTGAGATATATAGGAATAGTCATACTACGTCTACGAAATGTCAGTATCATGCTGCCGCTTCAAACCCAAAGTGGTGATTAGATGAGAAGTGTAGGGTTAAATGTCGTAGAAGGCAAGTAGTTAGGAATGTTGTTCCAATAATTACGTGTAGTCCGTGGAATCCTGTTGCCACGAAAAATGTTGATCCGTAGGCTGAATCAGCAATTGTAAATGGTGCTTCAAAGTATTCATATGCTTGTAGTGCGGTAAAGTATAACCCTAGTAATACAGTGAAGAATAAACCTTGGGTTGCTTGTGTGGCGTTATTTTCCAATAATCCGTGATGGGCTCATGTTACAGTTACTCCTGATGCAAGTAGGATTGCAGTATTTAGTAAAGGTACTTGTATCGGGTTGAATGGTTGAATTCCTGTGGGTGGTCAAGTTGATCCTAGTTCAATTGTTGGTGATAGTCTTGTGTGGAAAAATGCTCAGAAGAATGATACAAAGAATAAGACTTCTGATACAATAAATAGAATTATTCCTCATCGCAATCCTTTTGTTACTATTTTTGTATGTAATCCTTGATATGTTCCTTCTCGGGTAACGTCTCGTCATCACTGGATTATAGTTAGTACGGTGATGATTGCTCCAATTCCCAGTAAGGTGTCATCGTATTGATGGAATCATTTAATTAGTCCTATTAGTGTAACTATTGCTCCGATGGCTCCTGTAAGTGGTCATGGTCTTTTATTTACTATGTGGAATGGGTGGTTTTCGTGTATTGACATTAGTTGACTTCTCTAGAATATAAAGTTCTTAGGATTGCAAATACATATGATTGAATTACGGCTACTGCTGCTTCTAGAATTAGTAAGAGGATTTGTGCAATAATTAGTACGGTTAGTATAGATCTTCTTATTGATGGTCCATTATTTCCCAGTAAGGTTAGCAGTAGGTGACCTGCAATTATATTAGCTGTCAGTCGTACTGCTAAGGTTCCTGGTCGGATTAGGTTTCTAATGGTTTCAATGATTACTATAAAGGGTATTAATAGGGTTGGAGTACCTTGTGGTACTAGGTGTTCAAATATGTGATTGGTGTTCTTGATTCATCCAAATAGCATAAATCTTACTCACAAGGGTAGGGCTAAAGTTAGTGTGAGTGTTAGATGTCTTGTTCTAGTGAAAATATATGGGAATAATCCCAAGAAATTGTTTATTAGGATTATTAAGAATAGGGATGTAAGGATAAATGAGTTTCCCCTATTTTCATTTCCTTTTCTTAAAATAGTTTTTATTTCTTGGTGTAATTTATTTATTAGTAGGCTTATTATTATGCTATTTCGTGATGGGATTAGTCAGATTCTTGTTGGGATTAATAGTAGTCCAATGATTGTTCTTGTTCAATTTAATGGAAGGTTACTAATTTCTGTTGTTGGGTCAAAGATTGAGAATAGATTTCTTATCACTTTCAATTTATTTTATAAGTATTGATATTTTTCTTTCTTTTTGTTTGTCTGTTTGGTGATTGAGTAAAGTAGTTTATAATATTGAATATTAGGAATGTTGTCAGAAATGCGATGTATAGTATTGTTCATTCTATGGGTATTATTTGGGGTATAAAAGGATATCTTTTGATTATTTCAGTTTGACATTCTGATGTTATATAATTAACTAATCCTTTATCATCAGAGATATGTGCTAGGATATCATGAGCTGGTTTAAGAGACCATTACTTGCTTTCAGTCATCTGATGATTCTCTTATCTTTGATACTCAGTTAATGAATTGATTTGTTGATACTCTCTCGATTACAATTGGTATGAATCTGTGATTTGCTCCACAGATTTCTGAACATTGTCCATAAAGTAGTCCTGGACGATTAATGGAAAAGCTGGTTTGGTTTAGTCGTCCAGGTGTGGCATCTGTTTTTACTCCAAGTCTCGGTACTGCTCATGAGTGTAGGACATCTGCTGCTGTTACAATTATTCGAATTGGTGAATTTATTGGTAGTACTACTCGGTTATCTGTATCTAGTAGTCGGAATGTATTTATTTGTTGATCCTCTTGTTGTACTATATATGAGTCGAATTCAAGCTTTGTGAAGTCTGAATATTCATAGCTTCAGTATCATTGATGTCCTACTGTTTTTAGTGTTACCACTGGATTATGGATTTCGTCTATTAAGTAGAGTAGTCGAAGAGATGGGATTGCGATGAATACTAAGATAATTGCGGGTGCAATTGTTCAAACAGTTTCGATTATTTGTCCTTCTAAAATAAATCGTGCGGTTTGTTTGTTTTGGATAATTCTGATTATTGTGTAAAATACTGTTGTGATAATTATTAATATAATTATTAGTGCATGGTCATGAAAGTAGATTAGTTGTTCTATGACGGGCGATGCTCTATCTTGTAATGTTAAGTTTAACCATGTTGTCATTGGTTTCTAATGAAAGTTTATAAAACTTTATTTGTGGAGCTTAAATCCAATGCACTTGTCTGCCACGTTAGAATAGTATTAGTTTATGCCAATGAGATGGTTGGGAGTTCTGAGTATCTGTGTTCTGCTGGTGGGAAATTTTGTAGCCATTCTACTGAATTTCTTGTGTGAGTGGGGAATAGGATTAGTCGATTTGATGTAATTCTTTCTCATATAATGAATAGGAATATTATTACACTAACGAATGAGATTGTTGATCCTATTGACGAGATGATGTTTCATGTGGTATAAGCATCTGGGTAGTCTGAGTATCGTCGTGGCATTCCTGCTAGTCCTAAAAAGTGTTGTGGGAAGAAGGTTAGGTTTACTCCCACGAATATAACGGCGAATTGGGCCTTTAATCACTTTGGGTTTATAGTAAGTCCAGTGAATAAGGGGAATCATTGTACAAATCCTCCTATGATTGCAAATACTGCTCCTATAGATAGGACGTAGTGGAAGTGTGCTACTACATAGTATGTATCATGTAATACAATATCAATTGATGAGTTTGCTAATACTACTCCAGTTAGACCTCCTATGGTGAATAGGAATACAAATCCTAGAGCTCATAGACAAGCTGCTCTATATGTTATTCGGGTACCATATATTGTTGCAAGTCATCTGAAGATTTTAATCCCAGTGGGTACAGCAATAATTATTGTTGCTGATGTAAAGTATGCTCGTGTATCAACGTCTATTCCTACTGTGAATATGTGGTGTGCCCATACTACGAATCCTAGTAATCCAATTGCTATTATGGCAAAGATTATTCCTAGATTTCCAAATGCTTCCTTTTTCCCTCTTTCATGACAGATAATGTGAGAAATTATACCAAACCCTGGTAGAATAAGAATATAAACTTCAGGGTGTCCGAAGAACCAGAATAGATGTTGGTATAGGATTGGATCTCCACCTCCTGCTGGGTCAAAGAATGATGTATTTAGGTTGCGATCTGTTAATAATATTGTAATTGCTCCTGCTAGAACTGGTAGTGATAAAAGTAATAGAAGGGCAGTAATGGCAATTGATCACACAAATAGAGGGATTCGTTCAGGCTTTATGCTTTTGGGCTTTATGTTGATTGTAGTTGTAATGAAGTTAACTGCCCCTAGAATTGAGGATACTCCCGCCAAATGTAGGGAGAAGATGGCTAAATCTACAGATGCTCCAGCATGGGCGATTCCTCTTGCAAGGGGAGGATAAACAGTTCATCCTGTTCCTACACCACTTTCTACTGTTCTACTAGTAAGAAGAAGAGTTAGGGATGGTGGAAGTAGTCAAAAACTTATATTATTTATTCGTGGGAATGCTATGTCTGGTGCTCCTAATATTAATGGTACTAATCAGTTTCCGAATCCTCCAATTATGATTGGCATAACTATGAAGAAAATTATAACGAAGGCGTGGGCTGTGACAATAACGTTATAAATTTGGTCATCTCCAATTAGGGATCCAGGTTGTCCTAGTTCTGTTCGAATAAGCATTCTTAGGGAAGTTCCTACTATCCCTGACCAAGCTCCGAATACAAAATATAATGTTCCAATGTCTTTGTGATTAGTTGAGAAGAATCATCGGGTGAAAATTAGTGGGATGGCTGAGAATAATTAGGCGATAGGCTGTAAATCTATTTAGGAGTGTTTATATTGCTCTTCCACTATTTGGGGCCTTGTATTCATTTTGTGATTATAGAATGCAATTCTGTAGGGGTGAGTTGAAGGACTTACCAAGGCCTAAAGGAAAGCCCTTTATTTATAGCTTTGAAGGTTATTAGTTTAGAATATTTAACTTAAGGCCTTATTTAGTTAATGTTGGTAATTATTGTGCAGGCCACTAATCCTGTAAGGGAGATTGAAGACAATATTAGTGTCCATGAGGTTCTAATTGATTTATTTTTGTGGGATTTTAAATTTCATTTTGGTTCTGCGCTTAGGATTATAAATCTTGAATAAGAAATTTTTAGGTAGTAGTATAATGTAATTAGTGATGTTACTACTACAATTGTTGCTAGTGGGGCCAAGTTGTTCGTGATTATAGCTTGGATAACAATTCATTTTGGTAGGAATCCAAGGAAGGGTGGGAGACCACCTAAAGATAGTAGTGATGTATATATTATGAATTTAATTGTTGTGGTGTCCCTATTTGTTATTATGGTTTGGTTAATGAATGATACTCCTGATAGTTTGATTGCCGATACTACGGTTAATGCTAGGATTGAATAAATAATGAAATATATTATTCACATATTTTCACTTGTGGTAAGTGCAATTAATATTCATCCAGTATGGTTGATTGATGAGTAAGTTAGGATCTTTCGTATGGAGGTTTGGTTTAAACCTCCGATCGACCCCACAATCGTAGATATCAAAATGATTGTTAGTGTGAAGGCATTGATTTCAATCAGGTAAGATATTAATATCAATGGGGCGGCCTTTTGCACTGTTATTAGTAGTGCACAATTTTCTCATCTTAATCCCTCTATTACTCCTGGAAATCATCAGTGGAAGGGTGCTGCTCCACTTTTTAACAGGAGAGGGGTAGAAATTACCACGGGTGCATATGGGTTTCTATCGAATGAGAATAAATCTTCCGTCAGTGTTTTTATTACTACTATAAATAGAAGTGTAGCCGAGGCTAGCACTTGTACAATGAAATACCTTAGTGAGGCTTCTGTATTGTACATATTTTTGACATTGGACATTAAAGGGATAAACGATATTAGATTGATTTCCAGTCCAATCCATGCTCCTAGTCATGAATTGGAGGATACAGATACTAATATACCCCCTACTAAGGTGATTAATAGGAGGACTTTTGTTGAGTTGCTGGGCATTAGAGAAGAGAGTTTAAACTCTATTTATGGGGTATGAACCCATTAGCTTATATTAGCTTACTTTTCTATATTAATAGCTTGTTGGTACATCTTGGTGTATGATGCACGGTGGCTTTTGATGCTTGCTGGTGATAGTTTGATTCTGTTAGATGTAATGAAGGTAGTTGATACTACATGTTTTATCCTATCACGATAGTCCTATTAGTTCAGGCACATCATTGGTGGGGTTTGTATATTATATGTGAAATTTATTTGTACCAGTGCGTGTTTTTTGGTTGTTGTTTATTTTTTATTTATTTGATTAGAAAATATTGTTTTTGTGGCACTACTACGCGTGTGTATTTA
>Ga0209628_10001312_pt1 | contig 15969 bp, 21 predicted proteins | sample TergutCu122P4_FD_187285 | JGI IMG/M metagenome (GOLD analysis project Ga0209628, IMG submission 187285) | Cubitermes ugandensis P4 segment gut microbial communities from Kakamega Forest, Kenya - Cu122 P4 (SPAdes) (version 2) | ecosystem: Host-associated > Arthropoda: Insects > Digestive system...
GGTTCGACTGCGGATCGATATCTACCAACAGCCCCCTTTTCCCAAGCAGATTCAACCCCGCCCCAATATTAACCGCCGACGTCGTTTTTCCAACCCCGCCCTTATGATTCACAAACGAAATGATTTTCACACTCATAACTACTAATTTTGTTCAATTTCAGACCGCAAAGATATGAAAATATTTTAATATTAAAATACTATAATATGAAAATATTTTCTAAATTTTTATTTCCCCAAAATAAATTTGCTGAAATTTGCATATAATATTATTAATGTCTATCTTTGCACCAATTTAACGCCCCCCTTCTCGCATTTGTCGAGTAGGATAGCCACTCCGCAGTAGTGGCTTTTTTTTTGCCTGCATCAATAAATTTTAAAACTTATATCCGTACCTTTGTGCGTTTATTTTTTACGAATGGAAAGAGTTACAGTATACGTGGACGGTTTCAACTTCTTTTACGGTTTGAAACGGATGAAAGCAGTCGACAGCGATTGGAAAAAATTCTATTGGATAGACTTTGTCAAATTTTTCGACCACTTTCTTCTGCAAAATCAAACCCTGCAAAAAGTTGTATATTTCACAACGCCGCCCATTAATTTGCTTAAAAGCCAACGGCAGGCTTTACTTTTAAAAGCCAACCGCCTGATTAACGATAAGCGTTTTGAAGTAGTCAAAGGAAAGTTTTATGATAAGGAAATCGTTTGCCCTAACTGCAATTCCACATTTATCAAACCTGAAGAAAAGCGTACCGACGTTAATATTTCAGTTAAAATGTTGGAAGATTGCGCGTTAAATAATACCGATGTGATTTTTTTGGTAACCGCCGACAGCGACCTTTTTCCTCCGTTAAATTCTATCAGAAAATTCCATCCGGACAAAAAAATAAGAATTTTCTTTCCCCCCAAATCCTTTTCTTACGACCTGAGTAACTTTATGAAATCCTGCAAAAAAAATGTCGTAATGCTCGATAAGGCAAAAGTAAGGTTTGCAAACAGCATCATGCCCGACACCGTTACCAAAAACGGAAAATCCTTTACCATCCCCCCCAAATGGAAAATCTATATATCATAATATCCCCATATCAAAATATTATAACATTATAATATCATCCCAAATTTACCGATATTCCCCCCAAAAACTCTGTGTAACTCCGTGAAATAAAACTCCTTGCCCCTCCGTGTTAAATATCCTCCCCAAAGTCCCTAATGTCCCTAATGTCCCCAAAGTCCTAATTGTCCCAATTATTTCTAAAATGAAAAGGCTAATCCCCCTCCTCCTCCTAACCGCCGCCCTCTACTCCTGCGTCCTGCTACGCCCCAGCGCCCCCTCAGTCACCCCATACGCCGCCCAGTCCCCCGAACCCGAACAAGTGAAACAGGAGGATCCAGTGGTGCAATTGAAACAGGAGCATCTCGATTTCCAAGAACCGCCAACCCCCATCAACATCGACAGCATCATCCACTCCGTTCACAACATAGAAAACTTAGAACTCCCATACGCCGAAAACCCAAACGAAATAATCACCCGCACCGGTTTCTCTTTCCGCTTCAACCCTGATCACAAACTCTCTGACTGGGTCGTTTACATGATATGCCGGGAACGCATCGCCAACCCTGTCACAATCCGCAAAGACAACTTCCGCCCCGACCCCGCAGTAAGGACAGGAACGGCAGCGGCAGCCGACTATAAAGGCACCGAATTTGACCGTGGACATTTGGCCCCTTGTTCGGATATGCTTTGGTCCGAATCAGCAATGTACGAATCATCTTTACTTAGCAATATTGCCCCCCACCTGGCAACATTCCACCAAGCCGGCGGAATTTGGTACAAATTAGAAGATTTGGTTAAAGTATGGGCAATGGTATACGACACCCTCTACATCATTTCCGGCCCCGCCTTAAAGCAGGAAATAAGGGGAACTATCGGCAAAAACAAAGTATCCGTACCCGAATACTTTTACAAGGTAATCCTGAATTACACCCAAGACCGAATCGAAGGCATCGGCTTCATCATGCCCCACGAGACCGTTAAATCCGGCAATCCCTTATCCCATTACGCCGTCCCCATCGACAGCGTCCAATCCTTCACAGGCATTAACTTCTTCCCCCTCCTCCCCGAACCCCAACAGCAATACATCGAATCCCGCCTGTGTGAATCCTGCTGGCTCTGGGAAAAACAAAAGAAATAAAAAACTCCGTGCCCCTCCGTGCCCCCTCCTCCGTGCAACTCCGTGTTAAAATAAAATTCCTTACCTTCGCTAACATCCCGGAAACGCTCGATAACATTTCAGAAACATTCGATAACATTCCGCTAACATTCAACCCCTTCTACCCCCACCTCATTTTTTCCTCATTAAAATCTCAGCAGAATCTCAGCAGAATCTCAGCAAATTCTCATTAAAGTCCCCAAAGTCCCCCCATTGTTAACCACCGTGTTTAAAAAAAACCCTCCTCCCCTTGTAAATGCCACCAAATATGGTTACATTTGCCCCCAAATTTTATCCATCATGTCACCCATCCCTTTTTTCCCCATCAAGAAATCCCCGGCGCCCGAAAAAAGCATCGTTGAAGTCATCTACGAATTCCTATCCAAGTCCAAGAACGCAAGCCAGCCCTACAAGCGCACCTACCGCAACCTTGCCCGTCACCTCACAAACTTTTCAGCCCAGACCGGACTCCCCATTCTCACCAACTCCTTTTCCGAATCCGTCGCTGAAGAATTTGTAGAATACCTCAAATCCCTAAACCTCATGCTCCCAACCGTCGCATGTATTTTCGCCAAACTCACCACCTCCCTCCGACGCGCCCAAAAACTCGGCTACCCCATCACAACCGGCTACGATAACATCAAGATAAAACACGAAAATTCGTGCGCCGTCTATCTCACCCTCGACGAACTCCACCGCCTGAACGCCCTCGCCGGCCTCTCAAAAGAAGCCAAAGCCTGCCGCGACCGCTTCCTGCTCGGCTGCTTCACCGCCCTCCGCATATCCGACTACCGGGCGCTATCCGTACAGGAAAACTTCATCGGCAATTACATCCACATCAAAACCCGCAAAACCGGCGAGCCTGTCATCATCCCCATCCATCCTATCATCAACGATATCCTGCAGCGAAACGACAACGCCATCCCCCCAATCCCCTCCCAACAGGCCTTCGGCTCAACAATCAAACGCATCTGCAAAAAAGCAGGCATCACCCAACCAATTCTATGGGAAAGAACCGTCGGCAAAAAAATCATCCGGAAGCGAATCCCCAAATACAAACTCGTATCCTCCCACACCGCCCGCCGATCCGGAGCAACCAACATGTATCTCGCCGGCATTCCCACCGCCCGCATCATGCTTCTCACCGGCCACAAAACCGAACACGCATTTTTCCGATACATCCGCATCGAAAAAGAAGAAAACGCAAAAACCCTCCTCGAACACGCATTTTTTAGAAAAAAACAGTAACTTTGCGAACATGTTTCGTGAAGTAATACAGGCAGAACTCAAAAAAAAGCGCATCTCACAAAGAAAATGCGCCCGTGATAATGGAATCCATCATCAAAACCTGAACGAATTCCTCTTAGGAAAACGTTCCATCCCCTATAACGACATCGAAAAAATATTAAACTACCTATCCATCGAACTCACCCCCTCCTCCGTCCAATAACCTCAATTATTTCCCCGGAGTTGGCATGAAGATTCATCCCCCTTCCCCAAAGTCCCTAACGTCCTCAAAGTCCCTTCCCAAAACTCCGTGTTAAAATAAAAATTCTTATCTTTGCCCTCACATCCGGCTACGGCAACGACATAACTCATAACATAACGCTTCAAAATTGAAGAACCTTGTCCCTCCCGGATTTTTTAAAAAACAAACCCCCACCCCTATGAACATCGAAGAAAACAAAACCAGTGAGAACTCCGAAAACCCGGTAATGCAACTTTTCGCTCAGCACTTCGGCGACGCCTTCGTAGTCAACACCAACCACCCCAACATTGAAGCCTTCCTATCCGACCTAAACGACATCTGCCTCCGCGAAGGCAAAAAAATCGCAATCAAAGACCTCGACGACCCCGAATAAATAAAACAATCACTCGCGCGGATTTACAATCCGTGCACCCTATTATCACTCTGATCGCAGCCGAAGGAGCCCGTTCTTCACGCACGAGAATTTTTTATTAAAACCCCTCACTCATTTTATTTGCAATTTCTTTCTTCAACTGGCTTTTCTTTTTATTAAGTTTTTCTATCTCTTTTTCCACATCTCTTAATTCGGTAAATAGATTTTCGATTTTTCCTTTTTCGATGCTGTTTAAAAACTCTTCAACTACTTTTCCATCAGATAGATTCAGTAAGCTTGAAATGTCCCCATTTAATAAATCAGTTCTATGCTTGCATATCATGCCGTACATCCCCGCCTGGCATGTGCACTTTAAACTTATTATCCCATTCACATTTTTCAATGTAACATCGTACGTTTCATTCGAACTACTGCTTTTAATTTTTACGATTTTTTCCATTTTAAATTCCCTAATCCGTGTCGGTCGCAACTTCTATTTTGTTTTATAAATCAATCATAAACATGTTTATCCTTCATCTACTCCCCTTCAAAACTCCGTGTTACTCCGTGAAACCCCTCCGTGCCCCTCCATGTTAATATCAAGCCCCCCGCGATACGCCACCCCCTCATAATCCAAATACTTATACAGCGTCTTTATCGAAATCCCGATAGTGGCGCATATCTCTCTGACCGAATACTCCGGATCTTTCGATTGGTACATCTTTTTCGCCATCTTTGCCTTTTTTTTCGCTTCATCCGATATGCCCGGCTTACGTCCGATTGTGCGCCCCTGTTCTTTGGCTGAACGAATCCCCGCAGTCGCCCGTTCCCGCTTCAAGTCTATTTCAAGTTCCGCCAGCATTGAGAATATCGGCACCAACATTTTGCCGGTCGTGGTGCCCGTATCTATCTTTTGAACGATAGCATACAAATTCGCCCCCTTATCATGAATTTTTTTGATGTTCCCTATCACGTCCAACAACGACCGACCGAGCCTGTCTAATGCCCATACCAACAAAGTATCGCCCGCCCTTAAATCCTCCATTGCCCGCTCCAGTTCCGGGCGCTTCTGAAATCCCGATACCTTTTCCGTATACACCTTTTCGCAACCCTCTTTTTTAAACGCCTCTAACTGCATTTCCAGATTCTGCTGCCGCGTCGAAACCCTTGCATACCCTATCTTCATATCATAAAAATTTTTACAAATTATCTTTCATTCTAAAACGTATATCTTTTCCTTTATTTTGTCTGATTTATAAAGTCTTAGATTCTTATTATGAGCATACGCCAACGTGACAATTACAAAAGCAAGATAGCCCCCTTTAATCATACCCTCCTCATAGTACCCGTTATGCATTATCGCTAAATTTTCATCGGTAATTATCGCTTCTTCAAATCCAATGAATAAATCTTTCAGGAAGAACGCCGTACAGATGTACCTGCCGTTCACTCCCTTTAATGCCTTTGTTCTCTCTCTATCCAATAACAGATACACGCAATTTCCCCCCTTTCTAAAAATAACCGTCCCATGCTTTGCCGGTACTTCATCCCGGAAGAAGTTACCATATTGAAGTCCACAAAACTTACAATCGCCTCCATCCATTATCCGAAACAAACCATCCTCTATCATGTAATTTGTGCTCTTATTCTCTTTTGCCAAGGAGTTAAAGGCGCCGATATTCAGAAACATTTCTTTGAACCCCGAACACCGCGAAAGATAATCCCGGACATCTTTGTCTTTTACCGTAAACGGCAATCCATTCATCTCGTCCCTATAGAACGACGTAAACAGCAACGCCGGGTAATCATTGTAAGAAATTTCGTTCATCTTCTTTGTGCTTTACTAAATGCAAAGATAGGTAAAACATTTCATACAACAATTAAATACAACGCTTTTTTCCCTAATCCCCCCATTTTCCCCCCGCACTACAAAACCTATACCTTTAGTAAATCGCCCCCACATCCCCCAAACCCCAAACAAAAATGGACGGCTTTTTAGGCCATCCAATTTTGTTATAACTTTTTTTCTTCAACAAATCAACCTTAATATTTCAATGTAAATCAATTTTTTAAGTGCTTTCAAAATGATTTTTATATAGCTCAACTAAATTTGAATGCCTTTTTTGAAGGTCTTTAAGAAAAGGAAAAGTTGATTTCCACCATTGTGATATATGATACATTTTTCCTCCTCCAATATTTTCTTTTCCTTCTTTCATTCCAATTTTTTCGCATAAAATTTTCCCTTGTTTTGTGTAGCCATTAGCTACCCACTCTGAAATAAATACTCCATTTTGGGCAAGGTTTTCAAGTTGCGTTAAAAACGAATAAAAGAGCTTTTGGAAATTTCTTTGGTAATCGTACCCTTTTTTAATTGCAAAAATCATAAAGTATGCTTTGTAATCTCCCTCAAACCTACTCAATTCGCAATTTTCAATTGTAATCTCATATTCCAACAATAATCCGTCTTTTGTTTTTTCAAACAAATTTTTATTAATGCACACAAAATTCCAGTATCCTACTATTTCATCTTTTACAGTAAGCATTATGCAATTATCAGGGAATGCCTTGTATATTTCTACCCACTGTTCAATCGTTCCTAAGTGTTCTTCCTTGAACCCATCAATTGCATCTTTACAAATATCCCATTGAGTTTTTACTATATCATGCATGCTATTATTTTTCACCCCAATAGCTTCTTGAATAGTCAGAATTTCCCCTTCTTCGATGTTGAACTTTTTGGCAAATTTTTTAAAGCTTCGTTCTGACCTTAAAAAATCCTTTAAAATTTCAAAGTGGTTTGTATGCATTCTTGTTTGTCCTTTATGCAATACAGGGTCCTCCCAATATAACGCATCGTTCCCTTCTTTTGTTATATGAATATATTTTTCTAATACTTTTTTATTTTCCTCTGACCCGCTCCATGCTTCCAATGCATTTAGAGCATAATATTTTGCATCAATTATTGGGTTCTTCTTTGAAAAGGGCAATTTTATTCCCAATCTTTCATTCAAGCTATCCTGAATCGCTTTAACAAAATTGTGCAAATCTTCCGACAAAGCCGGTTTGAAAATTTTTTTTCCAGTTACTTTCAAATATCTTTCTTTTAGCAACTTCCATTTTAACGTTCCGTCTTCTTCAATTAAATCTTCAAAAGTAATTTTTTCGTTTTCCGTAGTCATATTTTTCATCTTTAATTAGCCGCAAAGTTAGCATAAAATCCTTGATTACACACAAACGGATAAAAATCTTTTTCAAAATTTATAGGGGAAATGTACATGAAATTTCCGGAATTACACACAGACGGATAAAAATTAGTTTTTGGATTGCTTCGTTCCTCGCAATGACGGTGCTCATCTCACGTCATTGCGAGGGCGATAGCCCGAAGCAATCCAGAAATTTATAGGGGAAATATACTCATTTTTTTTCCATTTCTTCAAATTCTTTATTCTCTCAAAAAAAACCATCCCATTGAATTGAAAAATCTTATATTAACATTCCATTTCAATAATTAGGATTTTTTTGGGATATTTTGTTTTTTGTTTGTTGGGTTAATAATGTACTCTTACCTTCGCTGTCCATTACTAATTATTAATTCAAAACATTATGACAACGGTACGCAAATTCAAATCAGTAACAACGCTCATCGCCTTTTTGGCATTGGGCATGAACGGTTTTGCTCAAGAAACCAAAACCGTTATGCAGGTATTCAGAAATGGTACGATCGTATTTGAATCCCCCATCACATCAATCGACCATCTGAGTTTTGACCAAGGCGCATCTAATAATGCCCTTATTCTTCAGAAGAAAAATGGAACGGTCAACATCCCCCTGAACGAAATTCAGCGCCTCACTTTTTTAAGTGGTGATTACTTGTTGATCAAAAGAAATGTCAGTGATGAAGTACATGCCTTCAATGAGATCAAGAAACTCTTATTCGAAAAGGCTATTGTTCCGCCACCGCCAACGACTTTCGCCGTAACCGTCATTAATGGCGCAGCAAATAAAAGCGAATATGCCGCTGGTAGTATCGTCACCATCACAGCTTCGCCGCCGCCTGCCGGCTATAAATTCAAAAACTGGACCTCTCTTTCTATTCCTTCAGTTATCTTCGCAAATCCCTACAGCGAATCAACTTTCTTTACTATGCCTTCCAGCCCGGTTTTTGTAATGTCTAACCATGAGGAGTCATTGAACACCGGTAACATCAATGTTTCTTCTTCCAAAGCGCTGCTGAAAACATGGATGCAAAATGACATTCTTTATGTAAGCGGAGTTAATGCAGGCGACGTATTAAGCGTCTTTAACCTTTTGGGTTCCTTGATCGATCAAAAGATTGCAAATAACGAGGAATCCTCTCTTTCCCTAAAGAACTGTGACACTGGTTTTTATATTCTAAGAGTTCAATCAGCGCATGGCTCAGTAGTAGTTCAAAAATTTTTAAAACATTAAAAAACAAACGATTATGAACAATTTTAGTACACTCTTTAAGTCAGTCCTATTAAGTATCTTTTTTGTTTCATCCGCCGCATTTGCTCAAGATACGAGGACATATTTCATTAATAAGAGCGGTGAAACCGTTTTTCGTTCTTCTATATCCGAAATTGACAGCATCGTTTTCAAGCAAGTTGTCGATGAAAAACCAATTGAAGTTCTAAAAACCCCAACCGCTGCCGATTTTGATATCATAGGTGTAGGGTCATTTGACTATGACGGCGAGGTCAAAATCGTAAAGGTTATTAGCAGAAATGGAAAAACAAGCGGTATAGTGACTGTAAAATATAACGGTAGCACAATCGCTCCTTCTGCAGTCGGCACCTATTCAGTAACTTTCGATGTAACTGAATCATCCGGCTGGTACGCAGTTAACGGACTTTCCGCAGGTGTTCTCATTATTAATCCGAACTCTACGCAGCGTTACAAAACTTACCCCGAATCCTACGAATTATTAATTTACGATTACGATGAAAACGTCAATACTTACGCTAAAGTTCTTGGTACTGTTTTTTCTGTTCCGCTCGCATCCACTGCTGCTATTTATTATGACGGCGTTACTCCGCAAACAATAACCTATCAACGAAGTGATGTAAACGAAACATCGATCAGCGCATCCGTTTCGGATGCCGTCGTACATAGCTTTAGTACAAGTCAAACTTCCAGTTGGGAGGTTGCTCTAGAGTTAGGCATTGATAAGGATTTTTTTGCTAAGTTTGCTGCGAAAAAAGGTGGCACTTCCGGCTGGGACCAGACGAATTCTCGATCAATTACCAACACATTAGAAGCTTCGAGAACAACCGCAAGCGGTGAAACCTTCACGTATTCATTTACTATTGGTGAAAACAACGAACCGAAGGGCTGCTATCGTTACGCTCTTTTTTCAACCTGTGATGTTTATTATGTTATTAAAACAGACAGAAATAAGACCCGCGTTGTTGATTCATATATTGCTTTCTGCACTCGCCCGATTCAATCTTTGGTAATCGATTATGACCCTGAATTTCCTGCATCATTTAGAAAGACAGCCCCAGGCCAGTTGCTTACAATACCAAATATATCCCTTTCGCAACTCCCCGATATACCGGAATGTCAACACATCTGGACTGCATGGGGTATTACATTCGGTCCAACTTGCGAAACAGAAGGTGAAGAAATCCGCTTCTGCATCCTTGACAAATCGCACGTCGAAAGACGTACCATACCTGCATTGGGTCATCAATTAATCAGAAAAATTACCAAACAGCCAACTGACACTGCTGACGGTGAAGAAACGGTCAGTTGCACAAGATGTTCATATAAAGAACCGGCAATCCCATTCGTTATAAAATATCTTGAAAGGCTTACTGATGAAAGATCCATGCCCGGTACCGGCGGAAATAATGTTGTTCCTTGGCGCCATACGTCAAAATTCAATATCGAAAGTCTTAAGTTTCATGGATACAAGTATTTTACAATCAATGTCAGTTTTCGCCGTAGAGCTGCCGGTGTGTTTGGAAGCGAATATCAAGTTGATCTTTATCCCGGACATCCTATTAATCGTAGTGGTGATAGGTGGGCATCAGAGAAAAAGGGGCTTGTGGCAGAAGTCTTTGGACCTTCCTGGGGGACACACAACCTCTCTGTAGATGTTCCATTTGATGCTTATAATAACCAGTTTACCGTCTTCTTTGTCGGCACAAGCTTGCTTGACTGGCGTATAGGCGAAAGAACTGTCACTGTTGTAGCAAAAAAGTAGGATTTTTCTAACGATTTTAAAATTTGTAACAGGAAACAAGGCTGTAGATACGGATGATTTTCGTTTCTACAGCCTTATCCTTTTTTAAATCTTTTCTCTCAAGTGTTAATACTTTCCTAATCATCCCCCCCTCCTCACACTCTCATCTGTATCCCCGGCCTCTTTTTTAACTCCAAATCCTCCTTAACCTTCTCATCCTCCTGTTTTGCAACTGCAGGTTTTATTTTTGTTTTTCCCCGATTTATCGCTTTCCGTTCTTTTTCCGCCTGGTCATACTGTTGCGCATCTTTGAACCCCGCCTGTAAACAAATTTTGTAAACGCTTACCCCCTTGTTTTCGGGCAACGCCTGTAATCGTTGTACTTCGCCTATCCGCCAAAGGTTAAGAAACTGATTGAAATTCCGCCTGAATCTTTTTTTGCAGAATAAAGTAATGGCGCTGCGTCTTACCTTCAGTTTTTTTTCAAGGTCAGAAATTTTATAATCCGGATTCAAATACGGCTTATGTTTCTGAAAAAACAAATCCAATTCTTCCGGGATAAGTATATCCGAATACTTTCCCCCACGTCCGTCCGATGAACCGCCATCCCAAAAAAGGTAACAAACGAAAAGCCCTAATAATGAAACACCTAACAAAACAGCAAACAACACCTTATAAGGAAGCACAAACAACGCAACCACCGACCCAACGCAAACCACCCCCACCAGTATTGCCGTAATTACTTTGTACTTTCCTCCCATACGTCCTACAAATCCGTTATCCCGATATGCCCCGGCGCAAACCCTTTAAATATGCCGTTTTCATGCAGAATTTCATCATTCCGCCCTGTACTGTCCCGATATATCAAACGCCGATTGCCCAAACCGTAATTTTCCGTCATAAATTCCAACACGGCAGCCGCGTCATGGGTAACGCTTCTTACTTCTACCCCTGTATCAATGATATACAGATATTCATCCGTTTCCTGTTCAATAACAAATCTTGCCTGCAGCATAACCCCCTCTTAATTCTTAATTTTTAATTCGTAATTGAATTGATTACCCCGCCCTCCGTAAATAATCCTTTTCCATCTCAACCGCTTTCATTTCCCCCGCCTCATACGGTTTCAATAACGCCATTATATCATTTTCCTGTAATCCCTGATCAAGCCAAAGATATTCTTCTGAAGCCGGAAGAATCGCCGGCATCCGTCCCGGATGACGCCCTCCGTTATGAATAAACCCGCACAGTTCATTTGCCGGAACCGTCAGAACCGAGAACGTCCGTATCGTTTCTTTCGTTTCCGGATTCCTCCATTCCTCATATACTCCCGCCAACGAAAACACCTCCATATCCGGCAAAAACAACCGGAACGGTGTAGCCTCTTTTCCCTCGTGATGATACTCATAAAACCCCGTCGAAGGAACAAGGCACCGCCGTTTCTTGATCGCATCCCGAAACGACGGCTGTGAAAACGCCGTTTCCGCCCTGGCGTTTGCTGTCATTTTTCGCATACTTTCCGCCTGTTTAACATCCCGAACCCAAAACGGAATTAGCCCCCACTTCGCCGTCTGCAGCCCCGGATTCCGCGTAACAATGAAACAATCCGGATTCAAAAACGCTTTCTGCACCTGATTTTGTTCCTCAATGATACCCCGCGCCAGCTCGATAACATCATCCGTCCTTCCGTACCGCTTGGCTATTTCCAAAGCCCTCCTATTCTGCGAATTAAAAAAACACATACCAATATCTCTATATTTATAAAGAGTGCTAATTATTTTTTTTTATTTTTTTTAAAAAATCCGGCATTTCTGGTTGCTTTGGAAACGTCTCAATCATTTCTTTTATAAAATTCATTAACGCATACCCTACCTGTCTAAAATATTCTGCTTCCTTTTTCAACCTTTCTATTTCTTTTTCCTGTTTTTCATTTTGGTTTGAAATTTCTACAAAATTTTTAATAACTAGCCTAACTGCATCATCTTCATTTGTCGCATTCAAACGCTTGCGGATCATTTCTAATTCTTTTGCTTCTTCCGCATTCAATAGCAAAGTAATTTTTTTATCTTCCATAATATATTTTTTTTACAAAAAACTCCCAATCGTCCCTACCGTCCCTAAAGTCCCCTCCAAAAAAACTCCGTGTTACTCCGTGAAACAAACTCCGTGCCCCTCCGTGTTAAAAAACCCAAGACTACCGTACCCGTATCACCTCCCTCACATCCGTCGTAAACCTCCCCGACATCCGCGCCTGTTTCATTCCCCACTTTTTCGGACCCACCTGGCAGGCCAACTGCAGCAAGTTCTTATTAAACCCCGAATTAAGAGAATCCACAACCGGCATCAAAGCCCCAAACCTATCCCGCGGATACGTATCAAACAAATCCCCAACTACCGCCCCTTCCGGAACAATCTCATACAGGATTACCCCCGCCTTCTTATACTCAAAGCCCGGATAATAAATTTTATCCAACCCCCGCAGCGCATACCCCACAATCTCATTCGTTACCGAAGTCGCCACCGGAAACCGAATCATCCTTCCATTGCTATACTGCGGAATGTCCTTCTTGAAAAAGTTGGTATGAATAAACACCATCATCGCCCCCGCGCACGAGTGTTGCCTCCGCAGCTTCGCCGCGCACAAAGAAGCAAACGACGACAACGCTTCCCGCAAATCTTCTTTGTCCCGCGTCGCCGACCCGAACGACCGCGACGTACAGATAGATTTTTTCGGCACATCCAAATCGTCAATGTCCACGGCGGGCTCCCCGTTCAGTTCACACCAAAGCCGCTCCCCCTGCACCGTCATCAGACCGCGCACCCACGAGCGTGGCGCCTGTGCAAGTTCAAGCGCCGTCCGGATACCCCGAATTTCTAGTTTTTTGGCATATTGGCGCCCAACGCCCCAAACATCCCCCACCTCGAAATCCGAAAGCGCCTTAACCCGCTTTTCCTCCGTATCAATCACGCAACACCCCTTATATCCCTTATACTTCTTTGCATACTTATTCGCCACCTTGGCCAGTGTCCGGGTGGGAGCAATACCAAGCGACACCGGCACAATCCGCGACACCTTCCGGACAATCTTTTCCCCAAAGTCCTTAATGTCCCCCTTGTCCTTATTGTCCCATCCCCCGACGTCATTGCGGGCTTGACCCGCAACCCCCAATTCATACCCATCTAACTTCAAAAACGCTTCATCAATCGAATAAACCTCCACATCCTCCACAAACTCCGTCAACGCCGTCATCACTCGCCGCGACATATCGCCGTAAAGCTCATAATTCGACGAAAACGCCGCCACATCATATTTCCTGCAAATATCCCCAATCTGAAAATACGGAACCCCCATTTTGATACCGATTGCCTTTGCCTCATTCGATCGCGCCACCACGCACCCGTCATTGTTCGACAGAACAACGACCGGCTTCCCCTCATACCTCGGCTGAAACGCCCGCTCACAAGAAGCATAAAAGTTATTGCAATCCACCAACCCGTACATGACGCTAATTTTATGCAAAGATAATGTAATCCGCTTTAGGTTCGTTTTTTCAGTGAGAAAAACATTTTTTATCTTTGCCCCAAGTTTTATAGCCTTAGCCTTCATTAGTCCTGTTGCCCTAAGCGCCTAAATTTTAATTTTGTGAGTTTTTTTTATTTTAAATCACTGATCTTATGGTAGATTTTTTTACTGACCCGCTTCTTATTGGTATTGCAACGTTCATTGCTTTGGGTTTAGCTATTTACGCTTTTTTGAATAGCAGCTTTAAAAAAAAGGTAGAAGATTTGAATTCCGATTTTTCTAAAAAGGAGGAAGTTTTTAAAAAAGAAAAAGAACACCTGAAGGATCAATTAGAAACTTGCCGCTACGAATCCTTAAAAATAAAGGAGCAATCTGCCGTAATAAATACGGTAATTATTAATACAACCAATGTTATTCTTCCTCAAAACGTATCCGAAAGTTTTAAAGAAGAAGTTAGAACTGCAAAAGTAAAAATTGATAACCCGACTTCTTTCGATGATTTCTTCCTATTAGCTTATGCTTCTCACATTGAAGAAGATTTTAATCATGCTATAGTTTTTTATGAAAAAGCTATTAATCTATCATCCAAGAACTCTCATGTCTTTTACCTTTTAGCCAGTTCTTATTATTCTATTAACAATTTTAAAAAAGCTATCGAATGTTACGAAAGATCGATTGAATTATTAACTCTACATCATTCTAACTCTTTTAATGATTTAGGTGATTCATATTTTTTTATTTATAATTATGATAAAGCAATAGATTGTTACGAAAAATCAATTGTATTAGATCCTTATTTTTCATGGCCTCTCAATAATATGGGCAATGCTTTTTATGAAAAAGGAAATTTCGATAAAGCGATTGAATGTTACGAAAAAAGCATAGCATTAGACCCCGCCTATTCGCACCCTCATAACGGTATGGGCAGTGCTTTTTATGAAAAAGGAAATTTCGATAAAGCGATTGAATGTTACGAAAAAAGCATAGCATTAGACCCCGCCTATTCGCACCCTCATAACGGTATGGGCAATGCTTTTTATGAAAAAGGAAATTTCGATAAAGCGATTGAATGTTACGAAAAAAGCATATCATTAGACCCCGCCTTTTCTGTCCCTCATAACGGTATGGGCAATGCTTTTTGGAAAAAAGGAAATTACGATAAAGCGATTGAATGTTACAAAAAAAGCATAGCATTATACCCCGCCTATTCGCACCCTCATAGCGGCATGGGTGATTCTTTTTGGAAAAAAGGAAATTACGATAAAGCGATTGAATGTTACAAAAAAAGCATAGCATTAGACCCTTCCTATGCTCCCCCTCATAACGGCATAGGTAATGTTTTTTTTGATAAAGAAAATTTTAATAGAGCAATAAAATGTTATGAAAAAGCAATCGAATTAAACCCTAATGATAAAATGTATTATGATAATATGGGAAGAGCTTATCAATCTTTAGGTAATCAAGAGAAGGCAAATGAATGCTTTCAGAAAGCAAGCATTCTTAGGAATAAGGCTAATTCTACTGATTCAAAATAATATCCCCCTACCTCCTATGCCGCGTTATCGAATAAGTCACCACCCCCCAAATCCGCACATCGCTCCCTTCCGACACTTCCACTTTGGGAAACGCCGCATTCGCCGGAACCAGCCAAACCTTTTTTGTCTTAGCATCCACCGATACGAACTTAATCGTAAACTCCCCATCCACGCAAACCAAAACTTTGTCATTATCCCTCGGCTCAAGTGAACGGTCAATAATAATAAGGTCGCCATCATTCAGCGAAGCGTCCACCATCGACGTCCCTTCCACCTTCCCGATAAACGTATATTCCTTATTCTTAATAATCAGTTTATTAATATCAATTCCTTCCGCCAGATAGTCAGCAGCCGGCGAAGCAAACCCCGCCGGGATCTTCCCCACATAAGGCAACTGAAATTCAGCCTCCGGCACTTCCGCCGCATAAATCCGTATCCTCTGCTTCGCATCCATACAGCAAAGATATAATTTTTTTCAATCAGTCCAGTTTTGTTGGACTTTCCTTGCCTACATTTGCACCAACTTCTCTCGATTTTAGATAAATTTTTCCAAAAGGCAAGCCCCCGCCGCTTGCCTTTTTTCTTTTAAGTCCCCAAAGTCCCATCCGTCCCTAATGTCCCAAGATTCCCTAATGTTCTTAACGTCCCAATTGTC
>Ga0209628_10001313_pt1 | contig 15965 bp, 11 predicted proteins | sample TergutCu122P4_FD_187285 | JGI IMG/M metagenome (GOLD analysis project Ga0209628, IMG submission 187285) | Cubitermes ugandensis P4 segment gut microbial communities from Kakamega Forest, Kenya - Cu122 P4 (SPAdes) (version 2) | ecosystem: Host-associated > Arthropoda: Insects > Digestive system...
GCCGTTTTATTCATATTACTGAGATGGATTCTCTGGAAACCCGTCAACCGTTTTCTGACCGAACGCGCGACCCGCGTGCGGACCGACCTGGAGAACGCGGAAAAAACTCTTGCCGACGCTTTGGCCCTTAAGCAGGAGTATACCGATAATCTCGGCGCCATTGAAGCGCAGGGACGCGAAATAGTACGCGAAAGCCAGAATAAAGCTTCCGAAGAAGCCGGGGAGATACTGCGCGAAGCGCGCGATAAGTCAAAGGATATGATAAAGGAAGCGCGGGAACGTATCGCGGAAGAAAGAGAGCGCGCTATCGATAACGCGCGCCGTGAAATCGCCCAGCTCGCTACGGATATGGCGGCGCGCATCCTTAAGCGCGAGGTTTCGCCGGAAGACAGTATCAGCGCTGTCGAAGATTTCTTTTCAAACAGGAATTAACGACTGATATTCAAACAATTCTGGTCACAATTTGTAGGGGCGGTCGCCCCCGACCGCCAGAGGGTCGAAAACCACCCCGGCGCTACGCGCCACCCCTCCAGGGAGGGGAATGGACGGTCGCCCCTACAAGGGTTTCCAATTTATTTAGGTTAGGGATTAGGAAGTTATGGATAAACCAATCTTGATGGTCGCTTCAAAACAGGACGAATCGCTGATCGATTCGGTGCGTACCGGTTTTGAGCAAAGGTTTGGCGTAAAGCTTGATTTTGAAATCGTCGAAAACGAAAAAATAACCGGCGGATTCATTGCAATTATTGACGGCAAGGTTTATGACGCCAGCTTTTCATCCCGTCTGGAAGAACTGAGCCGTCAACTGCTGTTGGCGGACGGTGAAGAACATGAAACCGAATCAACATTCTCGACTGTCGGCGCGATATTAAAGCAGAGGGCTGAGACTTCGGACGTCGGGCCTCTTGTATATGAATACGGCGTTGTCCAAAGTTACAGCGACAACATCGCGCAAATAAGCGGACTGTCAAGCTGCCACTACGGCGAGCTTCTCTCTTTTGAAGGCGGCGCGACAGGTCTCTCCCTTGACCTTCGTCTCGGAGGCGTCGGAGCGGCGCTTCTCAGCGGCACGATCTCAACCTCCAGCCTCGTACACGCCACGGGGAGAATCGCCGAGATCTGCGCGGGCGAGGAATTATTGGGCCGTGTGGTAGATCCTCTCGGAAGGCCTCTGGACGGACGTGAGCTGCGATGCCATTATTACAGGCCGATCGAGTCCCCCGCCCCGACGATCATGCAGCGCTCCCCTGTCAATACACCGCTTGAAACAGGTATTCTCGCGATCGACAGCATGATACCGATCGGCCGTGGTCAGCGCGAGTTGATCATCGGCGACAGACAGACGGGAAAAACTTCGATTGCCCTTTCCTCGATAATCAACCAAAGGGATAAAGACGTTATCTGCGTCTATTGCGCGATCGGACAAAAGGCTTCAACTGTCTCGAACATAGTTCATACGCTTGAAAAAGCCGGCGCTCTTGATTACACAGTTATTGTTACCGCGTTCGGCAGCGACACAGCCGCGATGCAATACATCGCGCCGTACGCCGCTTGCGCTGTTGCTGAAGAATTCATGTACAGCGGACGCGATACGCTGGTCGTCTATGACGATTTATCAAAACACGCCGTCGCTTACAGGGCAATGTCTCTGCTGCTGCGCCGCCCGTCCGGGCGCGAAGCATATCCGGGCGACGTATTTTACCTGCACAGCAGGCTGCTGGAACGGGCCGCAAAGCTTTCGCCGGAACTCGGGGGCGGTTCCATGACAGCGCTGCCTATCGTCGAAACTCTGGCGGGAGACATCTCCTCTTACATTCCGACCAACGTGATTTCGATCACTGACGGGCAGATTTACCTCGAAACCGAAGCGTTTAACGCGGGGCAGCGCCCTGCAATCAACGTGGGTTTGTCGGTTTCGCGCGTGGGGCGCGCCGCGCAGCACAAAGCAATGCGCGACGTCTCGGGAAACCTGCGGCTTGAAGTAGCGCAGTATATGGATATTGCGGTATTTGCTCAATTCGGAGCCGATATCGACTCCGCGACCGCCGCTCAACTACGCCGCGGCGAAAGGCTGACGCAGCTCCTGGTACAATCCGCGGAGCGTAATTACAAACTCTCCGAACAAGTCTTGCTGCTGCTGGCCGCTTCCGAAAACGTTTTTGAGCGGTTCAGCCCGCGGGATATACCTGCCGTTATTAACGATCTATTCAGTTTTGTCAACGTTAATGCGGGTTCGATCGTCAGAAGCATCGATACAACCGGGAAACTGCCTGAAAGCCATATATTTGAACTGTCCAGGGTGTTTAAGCGCTTCAATCAGGAGTCAAACGAAGGCGGTAATACCGATGCCGAAACCTAATGAACTCCGCCGTAGTATTTCGGCAGTTGAGCAAACAAAAAAGATAACCGGCGCGATGGAAATGATCTCATCCAACAGGATGCGTCAGGTCATGGGCCATCTCGAGCAAAACGCGCTTTATTTGTCGAGTATCCGCCGGACTATGAAAGAACTGATTATTTCTTCACATGATGTTTCACATACATATTTCACCGGCCGCCCGAGGCATCACCGCACGTTTATGGTGATTTCCGGCGATAAGGGCCTGTGCGGTTCCCACAACACGGCAGTGCTGAACCTTGTTAGCGAGCGTCTTGATGAATGGCCGGGATCGGCGCTTATAACCCTCGGCAATACCGCTACGGACTTCTTCCAATCACGCGGCATCATACCGGATATCAACCTCTATGGGATCGTACAGGACCCGACTCTGGCAAAAGCCAGGGCAATAGCCGATATGCTGACGCATATCTATGAGGAAGAGCTGTCAGACGATATTCACGTTATCTATACTTCGTTTTTCGGAGAGACAAAGGGCAAACCGGTCGAATTAAGGCTTTTACCGATAATACTTCACGATTATGACGATATCAGGGACGCCGAGGCCCTTGAAGGTATTCTTTATCATCCGTCACCTCAGGAATTATTTGACGTTCTGGTTCCCCAATACATTATCGGATTGGTTTTCGGCATATTAGTCCAGGCGTACGCAAGCGAACAGTTCGCCCGTATGAACGCCATGCATTCGGCGACAACAAACGCGCAGGAAATGCTTGCCGACCTCCGCACGCGATACAATCTGGCGCGTCAAAGTACTATCACCAATGAAATAGCCGAGATCACAGGCGCCGCGGAAGTGTTGAAAAGCGCGGAAATTTAAACAAATCACAAATCACAAATCACAAATCACAAATTGTTAATCATTAATCGAAATAAACTGGAGATACCTGCAATGGCTATTTCAGAAAATTCCGGAGTGCTGGTAAAAATAAACGGTCCTGTCATGGACGTCCGCTTCGAACCGGGCGCCGATGAGCCGCAGATCAACGATCTTCTTATCACGGAAGACGGACGTCACATGGAAGTGTCCGCCAACACAGCCCCCGGTATTGTCCGGTGTGTCGCTCTTGAAACTACGGACGGACTCTGCTGCGGCACGAAAGTTAATTGTCTCGGGCACGGCATCCGCGTACCGGTGGGCTCCGACGTTCTAGGTCGTGTTGTCGACGTTCTCGGCAGGCCGATCGATAACGGCCCTCCGTTTGAAAATACTGTGCTTTGGGATATTCACAGACCGCCCCCGAGGTTTTCCGATCTGGCGCCGGTCACGGAATTCTTTGAGACAGGTATAAAAGTCATCGATCTTCTGACCCCCTACTCAAAGGGCGGAAAAATCGGCCTGTTCGGCGGGGCCGGGGTCGGCAAGACAATGCTGATAATGGAACTAATATATAACATCGCAACCGTTCACGGCGGTTACTCGGTTTTTGCCGGCGTCGGAGAACGCAGCCGCGAAGGTTCGGAACTCTTGCAGGATATGAAAAAATCCGGAGCGATAGATAAAACTGCTCTCGCTTTCGGACAAATGAACGAACCTCCCGGCTCCCGCATGAGAGTCGGTTTGACCGGCTTGACAATGGCCGAATACTTTCGCGACGAGATGAACCGCGACGTTTTATTGTTTATTGATAATATATTCAGATATGTGCAAGCCGGCAACGAAGTCTCCGCCCTGCTTGGAAGGATGCCTTCCGCTGTCGGATATCAGCCGACGCTCGCCAATGAGCTCGGCGCTCTTCAGGAGCGGATCGTATCTACGAAAAACGGTTCGATTACGTCAGTTCAGGCTATATATGTGCCGGCGGACGATTTGACCGACCCCGCTCCGGCTACGATTTTCTCATACCTTGACGCTACTACGGTCCTGTCGCGCAGCATTGCAGAAATCGGCGTCTACCCGGCGGTTTCCCCGCTGGAATCATATTCGCGTATCCTCGAACCCGGTATTGTCGGGCAGGAGCACTATGATGTTGCCAGAGGCGTCATGACTTGCCTCAACAGGTACAGGGAACTGCACGATATTATCGCGATTCTCGGTATGGATGAATTAAGCGAGGATGACCGCAAAACGGTATACCGCGCGCGGCGTATCCAGCAATTCTTGTCGCAGCCGTTTACCGTGGCGGAGACTTTCACCGGTCTGAAAGGCCGTTTTGTCCAACTGAAAGATACGATACGTTCGCTGACGGCAATCCTGGGCGGCGAATTCGACGACTACCCCGAATCGGCGTTCTTTATGGTCGGCGATATCGACGACGTGTACGAGAAGGCGAAAGGACTTAGAGCTTAGGGACTAGGGTCTCATATTCGAACAAATCCGGTCATAATTTGTAGGGGCGGTCGTCCCCGACCGCCCGCGGGCGACCGAGACGGTCGCCCCTACAAGGGTCTCCAATTTATTTTGGGTATGGCTTAGGACCCAGGGTTTAGCTCAAGGTGCGATTGTTCAAGTCTGTCCCCGGAAAGGGTGATTATCTTTGCCGAAACTTTTCAATTTAAGTATTCTTACGCCTGAGCACGAATTTTTTCGCGGCGACGTCGAGGCGGTAACGCTTGCCGCGCCCGACGGGCTGATTACGATCCTCGCCGGTCACACGCCGTTTATTATGACCGTTTCGGCAGGAACGATCCAAATAAAAAAGAACGGAGTCTGGGAAGAATCCGTCAACACAGAGGGTTTTATGGAAGTCAATAAACATGGCGTCATGATTTTCGTACAAGCCTGCGAACATCCTTATGAAATCGACGCGCGCCGCGCCGAGGAAGCGCGCCGCCGCGCAGAAGAACAACTGCGTCAAAAACAGAGTCTGAGCGAATATAAGCAATCCAAGCTCGCGCTCGCCCGCGCCATGGCAAGGCTCAAGGTAACCAAGAAGAAATCATAACACAGGGGGACGGTTCCTCCGTGTTGTTGAAACAACACGAAGGAACCGTCCCCCTGTGTTCTACGCTGCGGGGGCGAGGGAACCTGACGTTTGCGTTTTCATCCAGTCCTGCATTAACGAGTTCACCAGTGCAAAAGGCGCGGGACCGACATCGAGCACGAACCGGTGGAATTCCTTGATATTAAAGTTTTTCCCCAACTCGCTTTGCGCGCTGCCCAGCAGCGCTTTAAATTCGAGATAACCCAAAGAATACGGTAAATACGACAAAGGATCGGCTGTTACCATATTGAATATTTCTTCTACCGTAGATTTTTCGCTGATGCCCTGCGTACTGAGAAACGATCCCGTTTGACCCAGCTCCCAGCCAAGAGCGTTGACTCCCAGATCGACCCGGCTGATCAGCAGAATGTTATGCAGGTATGAGCACCTCAGAAGCTCCGCTTCATCTTCGCTGAGATCGGTGAAGTAAAAACTCTCCAGTTCGACATAGGTTGCCCATCCCTCCGTATACCCCGTGACGCCAAGCAGCGTACGCAGGGGATGAGGCGATTTCTGCAGAAAATACACCCTTTGATATAAATGACCCGGATATCCCTCATGCGCAAGGGTCGTAAACAATGATATGTTATCTGTGATCGCGGACGGATTTACATATATGACATTATTGTAAAAACTATCCAGCGCTGGTAATAAATAAAATGCGGGGCTAATGAAATCCTGCAGGCTCTTGCTTACCTCTCGCACAACATATTGCACGGGTTCGATCTCCGGATAGTCCCGTTCGATTATCTTTTCGAGCTGTCTGAGATATGTTTCGGGTTTTTCATCCCGTATCTTGCCCAGCGCGCTGTTATAGTAACCCTCCATAATATCCGGGCGGCGGCTGAATATCGCACGAATTGTGGCAATCACATCGTTATATTCCAATTCCAGTAACTCCCCGACTTCCTCCGGCGTTCTGTCCGAACCCGTTGTATATTGAAGATACGCGGCGGCGAAATCCTTTCCGCCCGGAAGGATCGAGAGCCCGCCTTTTTGCGCGCCCTGATTGCGTAATTCTTTCATCGCGTCAAGAAGTTTGTCATATGACGCCAATACATTATCAAGAACCAGTTCGCGATTTCTTTGTTTGTACTCCTTGCGCTGATTATCGCTCAATCCTTCGAATCCGTCGATCATATCGTTGAAAAACAGGATAAGGAGGTTGTCCTCGCGCTGCTCCAGATAGTTTTCACAGTTTGCGATGACCTCATCCGTATTTGCTTTTCTCATGAAAAACCCTCGTCTTGAACGCTCCCGCTCCAATACTATCAATTCGTCAAAATAACGCTGCGTATCGCCCAAAAGCTGCAGATATGTATCGATATCCTCCGCTGAACGGAAATTATATTCCGCCAGCAGTATAGGCAGTTGAACCTGCATTCCGCTTACGGGATGTATGTCGCTGAGATAATAGTTGTAATCATCATTTTCACCAAGTTTATTATAAAGTTCAATATTCCTGATGAGCATATCGTACATGATCTTCTGGTCATCGCGCAGTTCCTCATATGGCAAAGCAACCAGCTTATCATACAACTCGCGGTTATCTTCAGCGTCGCGCTTAATGGTTTCCGGCGACGTCACCTCGCCGTATGTAGGTTCGATCGGCTCTATGCCAAACCGTGAAATATCGGCGACAAAATAGTTGAGCGTAATGCTGTCCAAAGTGACCGTTTCCGCGAACAGCTCATCCAAAATTTCGTCAAATCGCTCTGCGGCCGATGCTGTCTCCTGCCCGCCGTTCTGAGGCGTTTCCTGAGGCGTCGGCTTCGGCGTCGGCTGCGGCGTTGGCTGCGGCGTCTCCCGAGGCGTCTCCTGAGGCGTCGGCTTCGGATCATCCTCAACCGGAACGTCCGGTCTTTTCCGGCATCCTGTCAGCATTGTCAGACAGAGTGTAAGAATTATCAGCAGACTCAGCGCGCGGCGCGCGTATTTAGCGCGGCGCGCGTATCTATGTCCCGCTGGAAGCGCTGACCTTAAAATGTTACTCCTCATATGTTGTACCTTGCGTCGTCATAAACGTTTTCCAGTTTATCAAGAAACGACTCCTTCCATTTATCAATGTTTATATATTCGATCTGTTTTATTTTCGCGCCGTATTCAGCCTTGATCTCAATTTTCAAGCTATCCGAATCATAGGAAGATAAATCGTCAAACGTAAGAATGAATCCTTTTGTATCCTCTTTGAAAACACCGGTGATCTCTCCCGTTTGCGTTTGCCCGCTCCATCCGTACTCATATTCATAAAACAGCGTGAAATCACCTCTCGTGGGCGACCACTCCGATCCAAGCGTTATCAGGTCATCGCCATTTGTTATCACAATAGTGTTTTCAACGCTGTTCGATTTTTCCTTGTAACTCCATTCGATTTTTTCCGTCGTGCCGTTGAAGTCAACCCTGAACACCCAGCGGTCTTTTGCCGACGCGCCGAAATCAAAAGACGCGCTCATCTTCACCCGTTCGCCGTCGTACTTGAAGTTGGTATTGATTTCCATTCTGGCGAGCCTGTCTCCGCCGCCGATAAAAAGTGACAGCGTTATCGTGCCGGAGTCGGAGAAATATTTGTCAAAATCCCGGATCAGGCTGCTTATCTGTCTCATAACGTCTCTGCGGCTAATGTTGACCGGCATGCCCATAGATTCGTAAGAATCAAGCGTATCAAATATCTCGTTTATGTTCTCGTCCCGGTCTATCAGATCATACAGATCATCCAATAATCTCAGAATCGCCTCTTTTGTTATTATGGTATCGATCCTTGTAACCTTAACATTGTTTCCACCGGGGTTTATTTCAACTCTTTCGGAAGTCTGCTCGCATTTTTTATAAAAATCGGTCAGTAAAGTCACATATGCGCTGCTGTCTTTCTTGTTTGAGGAAGCGGGCTGAAGGGCTTTTTCAATAATCTTTACAAACTCGGTCATCTGATCCATTGTCTTTTCATCGAGCCCTGCCGTATCGCCGAGTACGCGGATGTCCTCGCTGAATGTGCTGAATGTGACTCCGTAGTAATTACCGTCGATCCGCGACGAGCCGAAGGCAAGGCGTTCTCTGTTAAGAAAAGCTTCAAAATCAAATTTGAAGTCATTAATCAAAAAATCCCCTGTGAGCGCGAAATCCCGGTCTTCATAACGTGAGCTAAGGCTGACCGTCCCGCTTGTTTCCCTATCATACCATGAGTCTTTATAATTAAAACTTACGCTTATTGTCCCATCCTTTGTTGCTTTCGACATCATGTTTATCGCTTTGAGAGGCGAGCCGTCCATACGTTGGGTGATTTCCGCTCTTACGTTTGATAAAGCCCTTGTGATCGTATTTGCTGGGCCTCTGAGTACAAAGAAGTAAACGACGGCGGCGGCGGCAATAACGACTGCGGTGACCGGTATCGCGATTTTCCACCATAATCCGCCCTTTTTCCCGGCAGAAGGTTTGCCCGGCTGAACTCCTTGTCTGTCTGTGTACCCCGGCGGGTAATAAGTTTGCTGCGGGGTGTAGGTCTGCTCCGGAGGTGCGTAGGCATGCTGCGGAGGGGTATAAGCCTGTTCCGGAGTGGTGTAGGCTTGCTGCGGCAGGACATATGGCTGCTCCGGAGAGGCGTAGGATTCCTGCGGCAGGGTATAGGGTTGCTCAGGAGGGATGCAGGCTTGCTGCGGCGGGGTATAGGCCTGTTCCGGAGGGGCGTAGGCTTGCTGCGGCGGGGTGTTGCCCGGCTGCGCCAATTGCGGCGCTCCGCACGACATACAGAACTTATTGCCGTCAGGCATCTGATTTCCACATTTATGGCAAAACATCACAATACCTCATTTCATAAGAAAATATTAAACTGACCATGTATTTATATTCAGCATTATACAATGAAGCTCCCGGATACGCAATAAAACAATTTTATTATTGGTATGAACGGGTATTGAATAATTATTAAAACTGCAATATAATGAGTGCCAATATACGGCGAAATGTTGTTTTGGGGGGATTATTCCATGGAGGAGCGCAAGGATAAGGACAATTACTATCTCGATATCGCGGATACTGTATTGGAAAGAGCAACATGCCTTCGGCGAAAGTATGGAGCTATAATTGTTTTAAATGACGAAATAATCGCAACCGGGTATAACGGCGCGCCTCGGGGAAGGAAAAATTGTCCGGACCTTGGTAAATGCCTGCGTTCGACGCTTGATATCCCAAGCGGGGAACGTTATGAGCTCTGCAGGAGCGTCCACGCGGAGGCTAACGCCATAATATCCGCCGCCCGCAGGGATATGATCGGCGCCACGCTGTATCTGGCAGGCCGTGACGCCATTACAAATGAATTTCTCACCGATACGACCTCTTGTACGATGTGCCGGAGACTGATAATAAATTCCGGAATTATAAAAATCGTGTGCAGAATCGGCGCCGATGAAATTGTCGTCACAAACACCCGCGATTGGGTTTTTAACGATGATTCACTCGCGCATATGATCTAACCCGGGCTTAGCCCGGAACCCCACGTTAGGTCCGCCCCCGCACAAAGTAATAATATTTGTTTAACATGTGATAATGTGAACTTTTACAAATCTCCTCGCAAAAATATATGTAAAAATACAAAATTTATGTTGACAAATGTGATTGCTTCGTTATTATTGTTCTATGCCCGGATACCGTTGTATCAAAAATAATTGAAAGCGAGGATAAATATGAAAAAGAGGAAACTATTCGCGATTCTCCTGGTACTCGCACTTGTTCTAAGTCTTGCAGCGTGTAACAAAAAAGCAGACCCCGGTACAACTTCTCCCGCAAACCCCTCTGCACCCACAAATTCTGCTTCACCGTCAAGCCCCGCATCGCCCGCCGCACCCGGTAAAAAGGTCGAAATCACAGCGGCGCTTGGCACAATCGCAAACGGTCTTGACCCTGTCTCCGAAGATACGAACTTAACTATGTCGGTTTGCTATCATATCTACGACAAGCTGTTTGAACTCGACCCCGCGACTTACGACAGGATCCCCGGCGTGGCAAAAGCGTGGAATGAGATCGACGCTATGACCTGGACTTTTGAAATCGATCTGAATATAAAATTCCAAAACGGCGACCCCCTGACGATGGACGACGTTGTGTACTCTTTCACACGCCTTCTTGATATCCCCAAATCGGCGGATACCGGAAAGCAGGTTAGCTTATCTTACGAGGGTAACGTACTGACAATGAAAGCTTCCGCAATGAATGCCGCCATTATTCCAAGAGCCGTCGCAATGGCGCCCATTGTAAATAAAGCATACATTGAAGCCGGTGGAAATGACGCCGTTTACTTAAAACCAATTGGAACAGGTCCGTATAAGGTAACTGAATTCACGCCCGGAACGAGTTTAACCATCGAAACCTGGGATGGATATATCTATAAAAAACCCCAAATCGATATAATACACTTTGTCCTCATTCCGGAAGCTGCCAATCGCCTTATCGCCGTCGAATCCGGTCAGATCCAGTATGGCGCGTTGGTCACGAAAATGGAATTCGCTGTCGCTGAGAAAAATCCCAACCTCGGAACTATAAACGGCGTCAGCAACAGGGTGGCAACTTTTGGTTTTAACAATGAAAAAGAACCGTTTAACAAAATTAATGTACGCAGAGGAATAATCCACGCGCTTGATCGCGATAGTTTCGTAGCTCTCCAGGGCGGAAGACCTCCGATAAAAGGCGTGCTGTTCCCCGGCTTCACCAAATACTATTCAGATCCTCCCGGTCTGCCTGAGTATAATATGGCAAAAGCAAAGCAGCTTCTGGAAGCCGAAGGCATCAGCCCTGCTAATCCGCTTGACGTTGTTCTGTTGTATTTCCCGCAAAACGCGGATCCGGGGCTTGAGATGTTCAAAGCCTCCCTGCAGAACCTTGGCGTCAATCTGATACTGGATCAGGTGGAGTTCAGCGTATATCTCTCAAGGGAAGGCCCCGGTGATTTTGATATGTTCTTCACCGCGTTTCCTAATCGCGGCTGTCATCCGCTGACAGACCTTGATCGTTATGACCCTGCTTTCCTCGGCATGAGAAACGTCGTCCGCTATCATAACGATGAGTACTTAGAGCTTGCCAACAAGGTTCGCGCTTCGACAAATCTTGACGAGCAGCTGCGTCTGATCGCTAAGATAAACGAGATCCTCGGTTACGAGGTACCGCAGGTAGCTGTCTTCCTGACGCCGATACTTTGCGTCATGGATAAGAATCTAACCGGCGTAACAGTCCGGGCAGATTTAATCCAGAGTTTCCGCAACGCGACCTATACCGGTTGATACGCTTCATTCCCGGCGCGGTAATCTTACCGCGCCGGGATATTTTCTGAACTCACAATGGCGTTGTTCTTTACTCCCCGAAAGTGAGTAGTTTTTTTATGTGTAAACGTAAAAAGAGCCGTAATTATATTGACAAAAATAAAAAAAATACTATTATTAGTCTATGGGTAATGGTATCTGTACCATTACTACTAACACTTGGAAAGCGAGGACAGAAATGAAAAAGAGATTATTCGCGATTTTGCTGGTTTTTGCGTTAGTTTTCAGCCTTGCGGCATGCAATAAGAGTTCGAACAATGCCGGCGGCTCACCCGCGCCAGGCAACTCGCCTGCAGCCCCCGGAAAAAAAGTAGAAGTCACCGCAGCGCTTGGAGTTATTCCGAACTCCCTCGACCCGTGCTCAGAAGACACCAATATTACTTTATCGCTTTGCTTCCATATCTACGACAAGCTCTTTGAACTCGACCCCGTCACATATAAGAGGATCCCCGGAGTCGCAAAATCCTTTAAAGAGATCGACTCGATGAATTGGGAATTCGAAATCGATTTGAGCCTAAAATTCCAGAACGGCGATTCGCTCACGATGGAAGACGTCGTATACTCCATCGACCGCCTTAAGTCAATTCCAAAATCCTCAGACACCGGCAAACAAATTAAAAGTATTACATATGATGGTAATATTCTGAAGCTTTCAGCCACTGAGAATAACTCCGCCATTATCCCGAGAGCGGTAGCCATGGCTCCCATAGTCAGTAAGGCTTATATCGAATCCGGCGGCGACGACGCTGTGTACAAAAAACCGATTGGCACAGGTCCTTACAGATGTGTGGAGTTTACACCCGGAGCATCATTGACCATCGAGACCTGGGATGGCTATGTGGGACCGAAACCGCAAATCGACATTATCCACTGGGTCCTCATTCCGGAAGCCGCCGGCCGCTACATCGCAGTTGAATCCGGACAGGTTCAGTATGCGGGCCTTGTCACGCGGATGGAAATGGATCTTGCAGAGAAAAATCCAAATGTCAATACGATCCAGGGTATCAGCAACAGGATGCTGGGTCTTGAGTTTAACTGTGAAAAGGCTCCTTTTGACAGAACAAATGTCCGCAGGGGTATTTTACACGCCTTCGATCGCGAAAACTTCTGCAAACTGCAGGGCGGAAGACCTCCTATCAAAGGGGCTTTGTTCTGCGGCTTTGACGAGTACTATATAGATCCTCCCGGCTTACCCGAATACGATATGGCAAAAGCAAAGGAACTGCTTGAAGCCGAGGGAATCAGCCCGGCTAACCCTATCGACTGCGTGATCATTTATTTCCCGCAAAACAATGATCCGGGGCTTGAAATGTTCAAGACGTCATTGGCGACCCTCGGCATTAATCTGATACTCGATCTTATTGAATTCAGCGTGTATCTGCAAAGAGAAGCATTTGGCGAGTTCGATATGATCTTCACATCCCAGCCAAACCGCGGCGGTCATCCTATGACTGACCTGGATCGTCTGGATGAAGACTTCATCGGCACACGCTGCCACCCGCGTTTTCATAACCAGGAGTATCAGAGGCTGATCAAGCTGCTCCGCGCGTCAACCGACTATGAGGAGCAGAAAAAGCTGATCCTGGAAATCAAAACACTTTACGGGCATGAAGCTCCGATAGCAGGAGTCTACCTGACGCCGATTCTTTGCGTTATGAGCAAAGGCTTGACCGGCGTCACAGTCCGTGCCGACATGATACAAAGCTTCCGTTTCGCAACCTATACCGGATAGGTTTAACAGACCCGGCGCGGTATTATACCGCGTCGGGTTAAAACGTGGGAGGAATCGTATGATCCGCTATATTCTCAGTCGTCTGCTATTGATCATCCCAATACTGGTAGGCGTGACATTTTTCTTGTTTATTCTCATGGCTATTTCACCGGGCGACCCGGCCAGGATAGTTCTGGGCAGCATAGCTACGGAAGAAGAATTGGAAATGTTCCGTGAACAAGTTGGTCTGAACGACCCGCTGCTGGTACAGTACGGAAGATACATGCTGGGAGCGGTCACCGGAAATTTAGGAGTTTCTTATCATACCAAGCAATCTGTCAACTCTATGATAGGCGCGCGTGTCGGTACCACGCTCTTTTTATCTTTCACCTCAATGTTCCTCTGCATTGCTATTGCGATGCCGCTGGGAATCCAGATGGCTGTCAAGCAAAATTCTCTTTTTGACAACTCCATGCGCGTGGTAACTGTCATTTTAACATCAATGCCGCTATTCTGGCTGGCAATGATGCTTATTTTGTTATTTACTGTTAAGCTTAACTGGCTTCCCTCAAGCGGACTGGGTACTTTCAAGCAGGCAATAATGCCTATCTTTTGTCTGTCATGCCAGGGAATCACAATGTGCGCGCGAACAGGCCGTTCGTCAATGCTTGAGGTTATTAACCAGGATTTTATCAGAACCGCGCGGGCTAAAGGCTTGAAACGAAACTATATTATCCGGCGTCACGCGCTGAAAAACGCGCTGCTCCCCATGGTAAGCGTCTACGGGCGTATTATTGCTACCTGCTTTTCCGGTTCGGTAGTTATGGAGACTGTATTCGGCGTTAACGGGATAGGAACCATGATGACATATGCGCTGCGGCAGAAAGATATCCCGGCAATTATGGGTAGCGTTTTCATTTCCGCGTGTGTTATTACAGTAGTTAATCTTCTGACGGACTTAACCTATGCATTTATCGACCCGCGTATCAGGTCAATGTACTCAAGCCGCAAAACCAAACAAAAGGTGGTGCTTGCGGATGCTTGATAAGGCACAGTATAAGAGGCGCTCACTCTGGGCGGATGTGTGGAAACGGCTGCGAAAGAATAAATCTGCTGTAATAGGTATGATCGTATTTCTTTTTATTGTAATAGCCTGTTTTACCTCTCCGTTATACTACAGCTTCCAGGAAAACATTGTAAAAGTGGACGTCCCGCGACAGTTTGAAGCTCCCTCACGCGAGCATATTCTCGGACTTGACGAGCTTGGCCGCGATATATTGGCGCGTATAGTATGGGGCGGACGAACAACACTCTTTATCAGTTTTTGCGCCTTGGTCGTAGCTTTCACCTGCGGAACAATCGTGGGGACGACCGCAGCATATTTCGGGCGTTTTTCAGATACGCTGATAATGCGTTTTATTGACATTATTATGGCTATTCCTCCGATTTTGCTTATGATAACGCTTGCGACAATTATGAGACCGGGTACTTACGGTCTGATATTGGTAGTTGGATTCGGTTTGATACCGACACAAGCCCGAATGGTGCGCGGTCAGGTGCTGCAGGTCGTGGATAATGAATACATCGAGGCTGTTCGCGTACAAGGCGCCGGCGCAATAAAAATTATTACTTCTCATATTTTCCCAAACGCCCTGAGTCCTATTATCACAACAGTCATTCTCGATATTGCCTATGCTGTTCTGGTTATCAGCACGCTGAGTTTCCTTGGTTTGGGCGTACAGCCGCCCGAACCGGAATGGGGTTTGATGCTTGCCAACGGCAGGGCGTACATACGCTACGCCTGGCATATTACGACTTTCCCCGGGATTGCGTTGGTAATAACCCTGATGTCGCTGACGCTCGTCGGAGATGGAATGCGCGACGCGCTAGACCCCCGCATGAAACGATAAGATCAGGGGTCAGGGATCAGGGGTCAGGGATCAGGGATTTAAATCGTAGGGGACGGCGTCCCCGACGTCCCGCTAAGGTACAGGGATTTCAATCGTATGGGCGGATATAATCCGCCCGTTGTAGGGGCGGCCATTGGCCGTCCGTCGTAGGGCGCGACGCCCTCGGCGCGCCGACCGGTTATTATTATTTTTTGCGGTGTTTTATCCGCAGAAAGGTTTGGTTATATGGAAGATAAACTGCTTGAAATCAAAGACCTCGTTGTTAAGTTCCACACTGACGACGGCGTCGTCCACGCCGTAAACGGGCTTGATCTTGCCCTGAACGCCGGCGAAACTCTGGGAATAGTCGGAGAGACAGGCGCGGGCAAAACGACGTCGGCGCTGGCGATAATGGGGCTAATCGACTGCCCTCCCGGACGGCTGCATTCCGGGGAGATATGGTACAAAGGGCGAAACCTCCTGGAGCTCAGCGAAAACGAGTACCTGAAAGTCCGCGGCGCAGAGATATCGATGATATTCCAGGACCCGATGACAGCGCTGAACCCGACGATGACAGTCGTTGACCAGATAGCGGAAGTCATAGAGAACCATCAGAAGTGCAGCGGGAAGGAAGCGGAAGCCCGCGCTATCGAGATGCTGAAAGTAGTACGCATAGAACCTGAGCGCGCGCACGATTACCCGCACCAGTTCTCGGGCGGTATGAAGCAGCGCGTGGTG
>Ga0209628_10001314_pt1 | contig 15963 bp, 9 predicted proteins | sample TergutCu122P4_FD_187285 | JGI IMG/M metagenome (GOLD analysis project Ga0209628, IMG submission 187285) | Cubitermes ugandensis P4 segment gut microbial communities from Kakamega Forest, Kenya - Cu122 P4 (SPAdes) (version 2) | ecosystem: Host-associated > Arthropoda: Insects > Digestive system >...
ACTACTTTCGAACCAAAAGTTTCTTTTAATTGAGCTAAAACATTATCATAATCACACTTGTCATGTTCAAGTTGATTAATCATAAAAATTACCGGTTTGTTGAATTGTTCGGCATACCGGAACATATTGATAGTGCCTACTTCAATTCCATATTGTCCGTTGACAAGCATAAGGGAAGTATCGGTAACATTCATTGCCGAAACAGCTCCGCCGACAAAGTCGTCCGAACCCGGACAGTCAATAAAATTGAGCTTGCGTCCTTTCCATTCTACGCTGAAAATGGTTGAAAACACCGAATAACCATACTCTTTTTCTACCGGGAAATAGTCGCTAACGGTATTTCCGTTATCTACACTTCCTCTGCGTTTTATAATACCACCCTCGAAAAGCATTGCTTCCGCGAGAGTGGTTTTCCCTGAGCCGGAACTACCGACAATAGCGATGTTCCTAATTTCATCTGTCTGATAAACTTTCATTGATATTGATATTTAATTATGAATAATTTTTTAGAGGGCGCAAGTTAGTTATATTCGCTTTAAAAGACAAATTTTACGTTTATTTTTTAAAACATATTTAAAAATAAATTTTTACTGCCAACTTAAAAAATTTTAAAGTAATTTTTCACTACTTTTGCGCACACTATTTCATCAAAGTATAATTCAATATGAAACAAAAAATCAAAACAACTTTACTTTTAGCCCTATTATTGGCGCTAAACGTATTTCAGCAGGCATTAGCTGTTCCTGCATTTCCTCGTCCGATACAGTACAAACAACCTGACGGTTCGGTAGTTACCTTACAATTAAAGGGCGATGAATTTGTTAATTGGGCAGTTTCACCGGAAGGTTATACTTTATTGGTTAACAAAGCCGGTTTTTATGAATATGCCAAAACCGACACATCCGGCGATTTGGTATTGTCGGGTATGCGTTACAGCAACGTGGGAAAACGGACGGAGGAAGAAAAAAACTTTCAACAGTCGGTTCAGAAAAACTTGCGATACAGCGCAGAACAAAAAAAATTGCTGCGGCAAGCCCGGAGTATTCAGGAAAAAGAATCTTTAAAATCTTTGAGAGATAAACAAAAAGCAGCTGTTACAGGAACCGTTCGGGTGCCGCTCATTTTGGTCGGATTTCCGGGAAAAGCGTTTACAAAAAGTAAAGTAGATTTTGAAATGCTGATGAACCAACCCAATTATACGGCGGGCGGAACGATTCCCGGCAGTGTGTATGATTATTTCTACGATAATTCTTACGGGCAATTAACTTTTCAGGTTGATGTTTACGGACCCTATACGCTCTCTCACTCAATTGGTTATTACGACGAATCGTCGGGAGGAGATCCCAGAATAATGACTTACGAAGCAGCTAATTTGGCGCATAGCAATGGTTGCAATTTTTCCCAATACGATATAAACGGCGATGGAATAGTCGATGGCATCCACATTATTTTTGCAGGTTACGGACAGGAAGCCGGCGCTCCGGTAGGCGGATCCATTTGGGCACATTCCTGGACTCTTGAGGGAGCATATTCATTGTCTTTGAACGGTGTGAGTATTCGCCAATATTCCTGTTCTCCGGAACTTCGTGATAATTTCGGCTCAAACATTGCTTATATCGGCGTTATTGCCCATGAACTGAGCCATGTTTTCGGCGTACCCGATTTTTACGATACCGATTATTTTTGGGGCGGACAAGCTCTTGATACCGGCGAGTGGGATATTATGGCGCATGGTTCTTGGAATGACGATGGTAGGACACCGGCGAACCATACAGCCTGGTCGAAAAATTATTTAGGTTGGGTTCCGGCAGTAGAATTAACTTCCGAAGCAGCGATTGTTTTGCCTAATCCCATTAACGAAGGTGCGGCATACAAAATCAATACGACAACTCCCAATGAATACTTTCTGTTGGAAAACCGGCAAAAACAAGGTTGGGATTCCTATATTCCTTCCGGCGGTTTACTGATTTACCATGTAGATGAAAATTATGGCGGTTGGCATTATAATTGCATCAACTGCGATCCTTCGCACCGGGGTTTGTATGTGAAACAAGCCGGTGGTGGCATAGACTGCAATAACACCGATCGAACTTCCGACCCTTATCCTTATGCCGGAAATACTCGATTTACAGATACTTCGGTTCCCAATGCTCTTTCTTGGGCAGGAAAAAACACCAATGCTCCGGTTACGAGAATTACTCACAATACTGTCAACCGTACTGTTTCTTTCCGCTTTATGGACAATCCTGACACTTATGATGCAGAGCTGACTCGCTTCGTAAGTCTTCCTCCCATCACTTATTATACAGGAGAAAGAGATATCAAAGTAGAAATAACAAATAACGGACGAACCTTTACTTCCGCTACTATCACATGGAGTGTTGATGAAGTAGAACAAACAGCTTACCAATGGACAGGTTCGCTGCTCTATGATAACAGCCAAACCGTAACTCTCGGCAAGGCAGATTTAGCTATCGGAACGCATACCATTACAGCTACAATTACGATTGCCGATGATACCGACAATACAAACAATACCATTTCGACCACCATCAAAATCATACCTCCCGGAAAGCTTCCTTATTTTACGGAATTTTACGGTTCGTTAGATGGCTGGGAAAGCGTAAGTATGGTAGGAAAGATAGATTGGAAATGGTCGAATAGACAATATCTTGGAGATTCCTATAACGAATACTTGGAAATAAAGACTACTACTCGAGAGAATGGTTATGTTATCTACAATCTTATTCAAAATGGTGTTAATTTTGAAGATCCGATTCAAGGTGCCTTGGTATCTCCGGTATTTGATTTTTCGGATGTAGAAGATGCTGCAATCGATTTATCTTTCAGCCATACAGCTATGGCTTATGAGATGCCTACTACATTGAAAGTTCAGGCATCCACCGACAATTTTAAAAGTCAAATCGTTGATGTATGGTCATCACTTTTAGGTTTTTGGAATCCTGTATCCGGAACAGTAACTACTGATCTTTCTGCTTTTGCCGGTGAATCCAATGTGCAGATTCGCTTTTTGTACACAGGAGGAATAGCTTTCGGTTGGGCAGTCGACGATATCAAAATAGTTACCAACAAAGAACCTCGTTTGAAAACATTAACGGTCAGCGATGGTCAACTTTCACCTGTATTTAATGGTGCTCGATTGAATTATAACGTAGTTGTTCCGAATGAAACAAACAACATAACTATTGACGCAACTTCGGTACGATCGTTGGATATCGTAACCGGAACCGGTGTTAAGCCGTTGGAAGAAGGAAATAATATCTTCAAAATTATTGTATCCAATGCAGATAACAGCGATCAGAAGATATACACTGTAACCGTCAAACGTCAAGTCCCTGCGTTAAAGGTTCCATTTTTAGAAGACTTTGAAACAGGAGCTCTCGCTTGGACACAAGTCAATGAAGAACAAACAAACCAGTGGCATATCGGCATGGCAACGGCAGCTTCAGGACAATATTCGGCTTATATTTCCAATGACGGTGGTGCAACGAATAGTTATGCTGATGATCACAGCAGATCTTTTCTTTACTGTGATGTATTTTTCACTCCTCATGCCAATCCCGATAATATCTACGAATTGAGTTTCGACTGGAAAGGCATCGGAGAGGTTTCGTATGATTATTTAAAGGTCTATCTGATTGAGCCGGATATGATGCCGGTTGGCGGAAATTATCTATATGATTATGATTTTTCCTGTTATTGGGAGCAACAATCCGCTAATTGGCAAAAAGCAACAATTAATTTGTCCGGATACACTTATAATCTTCATCCGGGTGATGTAAAACGCTTGGTATTTATGTGGGCTAACGATAGCTGGGATAACTATCAACCTCCTATCGCTATCGACAATGTCAGTATCCTGTCTGTAGATCCCAATGAAGCCAAGTTAGCGAGTTTGACCGTAAGTACAGGTAAATTATCTCCTAATTTCTCTTCGGAAACATTCAATTATACGGTAAATGTTCCCAACGAAGTGAGCAGTATTACCCTCAACGCATCGCCTAAACGTCCGGTAGATATAGTGAGCGGTACGGGTGCTAAAAATTTGGATGAAGGAAATAATATTTTCAAAATCACAGTATCTAATCCGGAAAATAGTGTTGAAAGAACATATACCGTAACCATCAGACGATTAGCGCCTGCATTGAATGTTCCGTTCACAGAAGATTTTGAAACGGGAGCTCCCGCTTGGACGCAAGTAAATGGAACGCAAGTAAACCAGTGGCATATCGGTGCGGCAACTGCTGCTTCAGGACAATATTCGGCTTATATTTCCAACGACGGCGGAGTAACGAATAGTTATACTGATAATTACAGTATTTCTTACCTTTATAGCGATGTGTATTTTACTCCTCACGCCAATCCAGACAATATCTACGAATTGAGTTTTGATTGGAAAGGTGTTGGAGAGTTTTGCTGTGATAATCTTTATATCTATCTAACAGAGGTAAATAACGAACCGATTGCAGGGGAATTTCTTTACTATAATCAGTATTCTTTTGAGTATAGATTGTATCAACAATCCATAGAGTGGCAAAAAGCGAAAATCAACTTATCCTACAATTCTTACAACCTTCATTCGGGTGATGTAAAACGTTTGGTATTTATGTGGATTAACGACTATAGTGTCAATGGTCATCCTCCTATCGCTATCGACAATGTAAGTATCAAATCTGTAGATCCTAATGAAGCCAAGTTATTGTATCTGTCGGTTAGTAACGGAGAATTATCGCCTTATTTCTCTTCGGAAACATTCGATTATACGGTAGTTGTTCGCAATGAGGTAAGCAATATTACCTTCATCGCATCTCCCAAACGCACGGTAGATACAGTGAGCGGCACAGGTACTAAAAGTCTAAATGAGGGAGACAATGTTTTTGAAATCGTAGTGTCCAATCCGGATAAAACCGTGCAGAATATTTACAAAGTAACAATTAAACGCTTGTCGCCCATGTTTGAAGTGCCTTTTACCGAAACATTTGAAGAAGCAAATCGCAACTGGATTTTTGCCAATGAAGGTCAATCCAATCAATGGCATATCGGTACGGCAACGGCTGCTTCCGGTACACATTCGGCTTATATTTCCAAAGATGGCGGAATCAACAATAACAGTTCTTCAACATCAAGCATTAGTCACATGTCTTGTCTTGTTTATTTTACTCCTCCCGGTGATTATGATTATTCCGGCTATTATCGAATGAATTTTGATTGGAAAGGAATGGGCAATGTATTTATGTACCTGAGTGATGTAGATCAAGAACCGATTGCCGGACAATGGTTTTACAATGGCTCTTATTTAGGCGATATAGGAGGTTCCTCGACATGGCAAAATTTCACAACTAATTTATGGAGTTATCAGGGAAGAACAAAACGTTTAATATTCACATGGGCTAATGATTATGTTATAACACAACGGCCTATCGCCATAGACGATCTTTCTATTGAATATATATATCCTAATGATGCTACACTCAAAAATCTGACTGTAAATCCGGGTAGTTTAACATCGACATTTAATCCTCAACAGTTCGACTATACTGTGAATGTAGGCAGCAATGTTGATAAAATTCGGATAGATGCTGTTCCTAACAATGGATATGCAACGGTTATCGGAGCCAATAAGGAATATAATTTGAATGCCGGCTCCAATACTTTCAATATTTTGGTGGTTTCGGAAAACGGTTATTATCAAAATACCTATTCTGTGAGAGTGAATCGTGGAGCGACCGGTATTGACAACCCGACTGTAGAAGTGCTCAAAGTATATCCTAACCCGACACAGGGCATGGTGTATATAGAAAAAAATGCAGGAGAACAGGAAATCGAACTTTATAACTCTTTAGGTAGATTATTGGAACAAACCAAAGAAAGCTATATCGACCTGTCGATTTATCCTAAAGGTGTATACCTGTTGCGGATAGGCGGCGAAACAGTCAAAGTGGTAAAACAATAAAACCGATATTTTTTCATTCATAATCTTACTTTATTTATATTTGTAGATTATTTATTTTTAATTAGATGAAAAAAATTGCGATATTTCCCGGTACTTTCGACCCTTTCACAATCGGGCATGAGTCTTTGGTGTACAGAGGATTGGAGTTTATGGATGAGGTAATTATTGCTATCGGCATCAATCCGAACAAGAAAACTTTCTTTTCTTTGGAAAATCGCATAAAAATGATTTCCAACCTGTTCAAAAACGAGCAGCGCGTGCGTGTGATGAGTTACGATTCGCTGACAATTGATTTTGCAAAAAAGATTGGTGCTCGATTTATCTTGCGGGGCATACGCTCTGTGAATGATTTTGAGTATGAAAAAAACATTGCCGATATCAACCGGATTATCGCCGGAGTTGAAACTTTTGTTTTATTCACAAAACCTGAGCATACTCATATAAGTTCTTCTATTGTAAGAGAATTGTTGGGATATGGAAAAAATGTGGATGAATTTGTTCCCGTTGCATTAAATATTCATGAATACTTAAAATAATGAAAAAGATTTTTACGACTTTGTTGTTAGTCATGGTTTCTATCCTGTTTGTTTTCGGACAATTAGGAGGTAGTGAAGCATCACGCAAATTAAACATGGCTATGTTTGCCATCGAAAATTTATATGTCGATGAGGTAAATATGGATAAATTGGTAGAAGCTGCTATCATTGCCATGCTGAAAGAATTAGATCCTCATTCAAACTATCTCAATCCGGAAGAAGTAAGAGAAATGAATGAACCCCTGCAAGGCAACTTTGAAGGGATTGGAATCCAATTCAATATGTTTACAGATACGCTTTATGTGGTGAGTGTCATTTCCGGAGGACCTTCCGAAAGGGTTGGTTTATTGGCAGGCGACCGCATCATTATGGTAAATGATTCTCTGATTGCCGGCGTAAAAATGAAGAACTCCGATATTATGAGTAAATTACGTGGCAAAAAGGGAACGATAGTAGACATAAAAGTAAAGAGAAGCAATGTCCCGGAATTAATCGATTTTAGAATCATCAGAGATAAAATTCCTATTCATAGCTTGGAGGCTGCTTATATGATTAATAAAGAAACCGGTTATATCCGGTTGAATCGCTTTGCCGCAACCAGTCATGACGAGTTTTTGGATGCCCTCAAAACCTTGAAATCAAAAGGAATGAAAAACCTTATTTTCGATTTACAAGATAACGGAGGCGGTTATCTGAATGCTGCGATTGATATTGCCAACGAATTTTTATCCGGTAACAAAACGATTGTTTATACCGAAGGACTCAGACAAAGGCGGGAAGATGCCCAAACAAGCGGAAAAGGCGTATTCGAAACAGGAAGATTAGTCATATTAATCAACGAATCTTCGGCTTCTGCCAGCGAAATCGTTGCCGGAGCTGTGCAAGATTGGGACAGAGGTGTACTCGTAGGCCGCAGATCGTTCGGCAAAGGTTTGGTGCAACGTCCGATTCCTTTGCCAGATGGCTCCATGATTCGACTGACTACCGCCCGTTATTATACTCCGACAGGCCGCAGCATCCAAAAACCTTATGAAAGAGGAGATGCTGAAAGTTATAGCAGGGATTTGGCCGAGCGTTTCAATCGCGGAGAAATGATAAGCGCCGACAGCATCCATTTTCCCGATTCCCTTAGATACTATACCTTGGTAAACAGGCGTGTGGTTTTTGGCGGAGGAGGTATTATGCCCGATTATTTTGTGCCGGTTGACACTTCAAGATTCACTGTTTTTCATCGCAATATCATTGCCAAAGGAATATCTAATATGTTTATAATGAACTACATCGACAGAAATAGAGATGAGTTGAGAAGGGAGTTTCCTACTTTCGAAAAATTCAATGGAAATTATTTTGTCAACGATGATATGATGAATGAATTGCTTAACAAAGCAAAAGAAGACAGTATTATTCCAAGTGATGAAGAACTCCAAAGATCAGAGCCTCTTATCCGGCTTCAATTGAAAGCGCTTATCGCCAGGGATTTATGGAGTATGAGCGAATATTTTCAAATAATTAACCAAGATAATGAGACCTACCGGAGAGCGATAGAGATTATTGGGGACGAAAATAAATATCACAGATTATTGAAAGGGAGGTAAAGTATATTTCATCTTGATTTGTCTTGCGGAAGCGGGGGGATTCGAACCCCCGGTACAGTTACCCGTACGTCAGTTTAGCAAACTGGTGGTTTCAGCCACTCACCCACACTTCCAAGACTCTTCTTGACTTCAATAAATTTAGTCGTTTTCTCGCAGCGACATAATCAAAATAAATTTTGCTTCTGCTCGCCTGCTTATCGAAAACGTTCGTTCTCTGAACGGCGGTGCAAATATAGAAGATTTTTTTAACTTTGCATAATAATACAAGCGAAAAAATAGCAATCAAAAAATAAATTTGCGAATGAAAAGTAAAAAAAAGATTTGGATTATTATCATTGTTTCTTTGATAGCAGTCATTTTGATTACGGGAGGCATTATCTATAAAAAATACACATCGCCTTTTTTCAATATCGAACAGACCGTATATATCTATATAGATGAAAATAAAGATTATAATGATTTATTATCGCAATTACAATCAGTCGCTCATATAAAAGATGTGAATACATTCGACCGTGTTGCGGTAGCCATGAAATACCCCGATAATATGCGAACCGGACGTTATGCAGTAACTCCCGGCATGACTTTTAAGCAGTTATTGCAAAGCCTCAGAAACGGTAGTCAGGCGCCTACTCGCATCACATTTAATAATATCAGGTTAAAAGAAGATTTGGCCAGGCGTATTAGCGAACAACTGATGTTTAGCGAAGGAGAATTATATCAACAATTGACTGATTCTGCCGTTTGCGCACAATTCGGATTCGATACCAATACCATTCTCACGATGTTTATTCCTAATACTTATGAGATGTATTGGAATATTTCGGTCGAAAAGTTCATGAAAAGAATGAAATCGGAATATGATAAATTTTGGACTCCCGAACGTATCGCCCAAGCGCAAGCAATTCCGTTAACGCCCATACAGGTTTCTATTTTAGCCTCAATTGTTGAAGAAGAAACGGCCGCCGGTTCGGAATTTCCGATTGTTGCCGGATTGTATATTAACCGTTTGAGACGGGGCATGTTGCTTCAAGCCGATCCAACGGTAAAATATGCAGTAGGAGATTTTTCGCTTAAAAGAATATTATTTGTGCACTTGGAAAAAGACTCTCCGTATAATACCTATAAGTATGCCGGATTGCCTCCCGGACCAATTCGCATACCTTCTATCAAGGGTATCGATGCCGTATTGAATCATGCACAACACAATTATATTTACATGTGCGCCAAAGAAGATTTTTCCGGCAAGCACAATTTTGCTACTACCCTTGCAGAACACAATCGAAACGCCGCCAAGTATCAGGATGCATTAAACCGAAATAAAATCAAATAAAGAAATATATCGAGATTTTGGTATTATTTTCATACATTTGTCAGTTAAATGACTTTTTTTAAAACAAGAATGATATGACGAAAGGTAAGAATTTTATATCAAATTTATTGATTATAGTTTTAATTTCAGGTTTTGTTTCCTGTGGTAAAGATGAGCCTCCTGTTTTTGAAAAAGGCAATTTAATTGGAGATTATGTGGGTAATTGTGTAGTTTCATTGGGTTCAACCGGTGCAAAATCTGAAATCAAATCGGGTTTTCCTGCCGAATTTATACAAAAAGACAAGCAAAGTTTACATTTTAAGATTGGCAATGCCGATTTTTATAAATCTATTGGAATTTCGATACTGATAACAGCCTCGGGATTCAAAGATTACGGAGATATTGCTAAATTCAATTTGGAAAATATTAATGATACTTTTGGAAGCAATCAGATTCCCGACTACATAAAGAACAATATCGACCCCGGATTTGAAATGAGCGCTATGACCTTGACGTTAAAGCCCGACCCGAAAAATCCGCCGAGTTACACAGCTACATACGAAGTACTCACATTCACTTATACCGGAACTATTGAAATAACCGGAAAAAATCCGGCGACAGAAAAGACCATCTGTTCAATAACGTATTCTTTCAATTTGAATAAAAAATAAGCGTAGAATTATAATTTTACCTTTTTTGTTTTCCCCTTTGGCGATTCGTTGTGGAAACGGTCAACTGTTGTAACCACATAAATGTATTCTTGTTGTCCGGTTTTATAAGGCAAAAGATATTCCGTGTTGCCGGTAATCCGGATGATTTTAGAAGCGTCTTCCAAATTAACTTTTTCATTTTTTTGGAAACGGTATATGACAAATTTCTGTGCTGTTTCAGGTTTTCCAACATTACCGTTTCTTTTCCATTTTAACTTGTAACCATCTGCAGTCCATTCCGCTTTCAATGATTTTACGTCTTTCGGCGATTTATTGTGCAAATGCAGATAAGCCGGAATCAAAGCAGGGTATCGCTGATAATTGTTTTTTAAGCTGTCGGCAACACCACCTAAATTTTTGATTAAGTCGTAGGCATGGAAAAAGCAATTGCCGTAAACAGCCGGAGTTTTGCGTTCCAATTCCATTTTTCGGGTTAATTGATTACCGTTCGAATACTGCGCGTCTGAAGCTTTTATGGTGCGTGCAACATCTTGTCCGATATACAAGTGCTCCCAAGAATTATTACGGCTCCACCATTTGACCAATGTTTCGTAATCGGCTGCCGAATGTCCAATTTCCCAATAAACCTGAGGAATATTATAATCAACCCATCCTTTTTCTACCCACAGTTTTACATCTGCGAACAAATCGGAATGTCCCTGCAATCCTTTGGTATTACTTCCGGAGTCATCGGGCGTATCTTTTTTGTTGCGGTATATTCCAAAAGGACTGACGCCAAAACGCACCCACGGCTTTTCACTTTTGATGGTTTTATTCATTTTCTCTATCAAGAGATTGACATTATCCCGCCTCCAATCATGTAACTGATTGGCAGAAAATCCTTGTCTTTCGGCATACCGGTTAAAACTGTCATTATCATTAAATTTGAGTCCGTCAACAGGATAAGGATAGAAATAATCGTCGATATGAATGGCATCGACATCGTACCGCTTCACGATATCTCTAACCACATCACAAATAAATTCCCTGTTTTGAGGTATTCCGGGGTCAAAAAATATTTTATCGCCGTATTTAATAAAGCGGTCGGGGTACTTGTGATAAATATGTGATTTATCTAAAACATCATTGTTGCCAAGAGTGACCCGATAGGGATTAACCCATGCGTGAAATTCCATGTTGCGTTTATGACATTCTTCTATCATAAAAAGCATCGGGTCGAAATACGGCTCTGGGGCAACGCCCTGCTTTCCGGTCAGATAGCGGCTCCATGGTTCCAATGTGGAAGGATAGAGTGCGTCCGCTGCCGGACGCACTTGAAATATCACAGCATTGAAATTCATTTCCTGTAATTTGTTGAGTAAATCAGTGAGAAACTCTATCTGTTGGTACGTGGACATGTTGTTATATCGGGTATCTCCGACAACATGCACCCAAACTCCCCGAAATTCTCTTTTTTGCGTTACTTGAGAATAAAGGGAACTAACAAAAATTACAGAAAATAAAAATAAAAACTTTAGCTTCACTTCTTTGCTTCATTACGGATTTGAACTCGACGGATTTTACCGCTGATAGTTTTAGGCAATTCATCGACAAATTCGATGATACGCGGATATTTATACGGCGCAGTTACATTCTTCACATGCTCTTGGATTTCTTTGATTAATGCTTCGCCTGCTTTCGATTTATAATCGGGCGCCAAAATAATGGTTGCTTTCACCACCTGACCACGCACTTCGTCGGGAGCTCCCGTGATAGCACATTCAACAACAGCCGGGTGAGTCATCAAAGCGCTTTCCACTTCAAATGGCCCGATACGGTATCCCGAACATTTAATCACATCGTCGTTGCGTCCGACAAACCAATAATATCCGTCTTCATCACGCCAGGCAATATCTCCGGTGTGATAAACATCATCGAAATAAACATTGTCGGTCAATTCCTGGTCGCGATAATAACCCATGAATAATCCAACCGGTTTTTTGTTGTTTGTGCGGAAAATGATTTCTCCTTCTTCTCCATCTTCAGCGCTTCTGCCATCGGGAGTGAGCAAGTCCATTTCATACGCCGGATTAGCTACGCCCATGGAGCCGGGTTTGGGTTCCATCCAAGGGAATGTAGCAATGGTAACTGTTGTTTCCGTTTGACCGAAGCCTTCCATTAATTTAATTCCGGTAGCTTCATAAAATGCTTCAAAAACCGAAGGATTCAACGGCTCTCCTGCGATAGTACAATATTTCAGAGAAGATAAATCGTATTTTTTTAAGTCTTCACGTATCAAAAAGCGGAAAATGGTTGGAGGTGCACAAAATGAAGTGATTTTATACTTTTCCATAATTACCAATAAATCAGCCGGAGTAAATTTTTCGTGGTCGTAAACAAATACGCATGCTCCTGAGAGCCATTGTCCGTAAATCTTTCCCCAAGCGGCTTTCGCCCAACCTGTATCGGCTAATGTGAGATGAAGGCTGTCTTCAGTAAGATTGTGCCAATATTTAGCAGTAACGATATGTCCCAAAGGATAAGCAAAATTATGTATTACCATTTTGGGATTTCCTGTCGTTCCCGAAGTGAAATAAAGCAACATGATATCTTCATTTGTACTTGCGTTTTGCGGACGCACAAACGGCGGAGCGCTTTCAATTCCTTTGTGAAAATCTTCCCAATTTTCGGGAATATAAGGTCCAATGGAAACAGTTTTCTTTACAGTTGGACATTCCGGTAAAGCTTCGTTGACATGTTGCGTAACTAATTCTTCTCCAACAGTAACAATAGCTTTTATGTCGGCAGCATTACACCTATAAATAATATCCTTTTTTGTCAATAAATGGGTGGCGGGAATGGCAACTGCTCCGATTTTATGTAAAGCAACTGCTGCAAACCAATATTCATACCGGCGTTTCAATACCAACATTACCATGTCGCCTTTTCCGATTCCGAGTGTTTGGAAAAAAGAGGCTGTTTTATCGGTTTGCTTTTTCAATTCTTCGAAAGAAAAATCAATATGTTTACCTTTATCGTTTGTCCAGCACAATGCGATTTTTTCGGGAGCTATACGCGCCCACTCATCTACTACATCGTATCCGAAATTGAAATTTTCAGGGACAATTATCTCGAATTTTTCTTTGAAATCTTCCTGATTTGCAAAGACTGTCTGTTTTAAATATTTTTCTATCATTTTGTTATATAATTATCGCTAAAAATTTCACTGGTTTACCGTCAAGAGCTTTCATTCCGTGCGGATTGGAAGAATCGAAATAGATGCTGTCTCCGGTTTCCAAAATTAAATCTTTGTTGTTGATGCGAAGTTGCAAGCGTCCTTCAAGAACAAAATTGAATTCTTGTCCGGCGTGAGTATTCATATAAATCGGATTGGTATTCGGTTCGACCGTTACTTCGAGCGGTTCGGATTTCGGATTGATAAATCCACTTGCCAAAGCCTGATATTTGTAAGCCTTTGTTCTTTCTACTGAAACTCCTTTGCCTTTCCGGGTAAGAAAGTAAGCTTTCATTTTGGGTTCATCTCCCGAAATAAATGTTGAAGTATCTATCCCGAAAACTTGAGCTACATCAAAAAGATAACTCATGGGAATATCTACTTCTCCCGATTCATACAACTCGATTGCGTCAGGCGATTTATTGCATTTTACCGCCGTTTCTTCAATAGAAAGGTCGAGCGAATCGCGCAACCCTTTCAATCTTTCTGCTATTTGTCTAATTTGCTCATTCATAATGTATTTATTTACTTGCTTTTAATCCTTTGATAATGGCATTGGAAAATCCGTTTGCCTCCATTTCATTCAATCCTTTGATAGTAACTCCGCCGGGAGTCGTTACTTTGTCGATTTCTTCTTCCGGATTGGCTCCTGTTTGAAGCAACAATTCGGCTGCGCCTTTCATTGTATGGGCGATTAAATCTTGTGCGTTTTGGGGATGGAAACCCATTTCAACAGCGGCTTGCATGGCAGCACGTACGTGACGGAAGAAGTGAGCAATGCCGCAAGATGTGAGTGCTAAACCATTGGCCAGCTTGCTTTCATCAATAACCACAGCCTTACCCATTTCATCAAAAATTTTCACGAGTAAATCCTGTTGTTCCGGAGTTGCGTTTTTAGATGAAATTAACGACATGCTTTCGCCGACAGCAATAGCGGTATTGGGAATTACACGAAAAACAGCCGGAAGTTCAGAAGGCTCGTTCACTTTTTTCAAGGCTTCGTTCATTTGGTCGATAGTAACTCCGGCAGCAATAGATACCAAAATTTGACGGCTATAGTCCATTTTGAATTTGATATCCCAAATAGTGTCTTGTACCAGCCATGGCTTAACGGCCAAGATGATAATATCCATCTGCGGAAGACTATGATAGTTTTCCAATTCCGTATTAATTTCGGGGGCAAATGCTTTGAGGGCATCCAAAGGTTCCTTGCGTACATCTATTGCAGTTATATCACTTGGCTTGAAAACGGTTCCCCGTATCAAACCTCGCACAATGGCACCACCCATATTTCCACAACCAATAATTGCTATTTTCATGTCATTACCTATATAAGTTAAACATTTCGGTTGCAAATTTACAAAGAACAAAGCATATAGACACTATCTTTTTATTTTTTCAAGAAAAAATGTATCTTTGTAAGGGCGCACCTGTTGGGGAGCACCTATGTGTGCGCCCTTATGTGTGTGTCCCTTAAAATTATAAATTATGCGTAAAAAATTAGTAATTATTTCATTGTCGATTTTAGCCGTTGCGTTTTCCGCATGTAATAAAACTATGTCGGAACAGCAACGAAGCCGTATTGATTTAAGCGGAAATTGGTCTTATTCATTCGATTCAATTGTTCCGTCGGGTGATTCGCTGTATTTGCCCGGAACGACTTCTTCTAACAGGAAAGGTATTCAGAATGAGAGGAGGGATGAAACAGGGTTTTTATCCCAAGAGTATTATTTTGAGGGGAAAGCCTTTTATACCAAACAAATTGAAATTCCGACAACATGGGAAGGAGAGCAAATTAGGCTTTGCATGGAACGAACCAAACCAACCGCAGTGTGGATTGATGATGTAAAAGTCGGACAATGTAATGATATTTCAACTCCGCAATGGTACGACCTTACCAACTATCTTACGTCCGGAAAACATACATTGAAAATCGAAGTGGATAACAGCAACGGTGTTCCGGAACAAGTGATGAAAAGTTCACACGCATACGTGCAAGATACTCAAACCAATTGGAATGGCATTATCGGAGATTTTTTTCTCGAATGTTCGGAAAATTGTTATATCCAAGAAATACAAGTTTACCCTGATGTAAATAAAAAAACAGCTATGGTAAAAGTAGCATGGAAAAATAACGACCCTGAATTAAAATCTGCAATTCTTTCTTTTCAAGCAAAAACATGGAATACATCCGAAAAACAAATTACTAAAATAGAGACACAGACAATTGATTTATCCGATGAAAACGCTGTTTTCGAGTTGTTTTTGGGTAATGATATGAAATTGTGGAGCGAATTTTCTCCAAGCTTATATCGCTTATCCGTTTCTTTGAAAACAGACAAAGGAACAGATTTTCAATCGGTCTCTTTCGGAATGCGTGATTTCAACGTCGAAGGAAAATACTTTACCATCAATGATCAAGTTACTTTTTTGCGAGGGAAAAACGATGCTTGTATATTTCCCTTGACTGCACATACGGCTATGGATGTCGAAACTTGGCAGCATTATTTTCAAGTCGCGAAATCGTATGGCATCAACCATTTCCGGTTCCATTCTTGGTGTCCGCCCAAAGCCTGTTTTGAAGTTGCCGACATGGAAGGAATCTACTTACAACCCGAATTACCCATTTGGGGACAATTAACAAAAGAAGACACAACATTG
>Ga0209628_10001315_pt1 | contig 15961 bp, 13 predicted proteins | sample TergutCu122P4_FD_187285 | JGI IMG/M metagenome (GOLD analysis project Ga0209628, IMG submission 187285) | Cubitermes ugandensis P4 segment gut microbial communities from Kakamega Forest, Kenya - Cu122 P4 (SPAdes) (version 2) | ecosystem: Host-associated > Arthropoda: Insects > Digestive system...
GTCTCTGAATCTTTCCATTTTCCATGTTGGGCTGCTTTGCAGATTCACGCCGGGGATAGCGTGAAACCTGAGCAGATTGACACGACATTCCAACCTTTTCAGTAAGTACGACAAGGCTTTGGCATGTCTATCCGTATCGTTCAACCTATCAAAAAGGATATATTCAAAAGAAATCCTTCGCTGATGCGAGAAATCGTAACGATGCAGCAGGTCAATGATTTTTTCGGCAGGGTAGGCTTTTTCTGCCGGTATAAGCGAAAGACGCTCGTCGTGGAAGGGCGAATGCAGACTGACAGCGATGTGGCAAGCGCTTTCATCAAGCAAACGTTTCAACCCCGGCAGCAGGCCGATGGTCGAGACCGTTATTCGTTTGGGACTCCAGCCATAGCCATAAGGCGCGGTAAGGATATCTAACGTTTTGAACAGCGCTTCAGGGTTATCTAAAGGTTCGCCCATGCCCATAAACACGATATTGGTCAAACTCCTGCTTTCAGGAATCGATTGTATCTGGTTTAATATTTCATTGGCTGTAAGGTGAGCGCCGAACCCTTGTTTTCCTGTCAAGCAAAACGAGCAGTTCATCTTACATCCCGTCTGGGTGGAGACGCATAGCGTAGTGCGTTCAGAGGAAGGTATCAGAACGGATTCGATGGTATGTTTATCGTTATTTACTGCAAAGAGGTATTTAATAGCGCCATCGGTCGATACAGTCGTATGGACGGGAGACCTGATACCCACTTCATAGTTAGACGCCAATTGTTCGCGTTTGGCGGCATTTATATTAGTCATCCCGTCAATGGTCCCGATACGTTTCTGGTAGAGCCAATCGGCTATTTGTGAAGAAGCATAACCGGGAAGCGACGTTTTAGAGGCCACCTCTTTCAGCTCCCCCAATGTCATGCCTAAAAGTCTTTCTTTCTCCATTTAGGAATTATCTCTGTGCCCTCTGTGCCTCTGTGCTGAGAGACTGTTTTTTTGACTTAGAAGAATCGAATCCGGTTGTCTTCTATTTTTGCATTCTGTTGTAAGTGTTGAAATGCAAGTCCGCCTATACGATAGGAGTTGTTATACTCCAACATCTGTTTTTGGTTTTTCTCATCAAATAAATGCTGGTCGTTGGTGCGTCCTAACACCTCAAAGACATAGACGCCATTATTGCCTACGACCGGTCCTTGAATGAAATGAACCGGTGCAAAGGTAATGAACGCATTGAGCTTTGGCTCCATGCCTATATTAGCTATTCGCGAGGTAGACATAGCGATAAATTTGACGGTATCAGGTACGGTGTTCATCGCATCGGCGTATTCAGGTATGGTAGATAGTTTTTTCGCTTTGAGTTGGGCGGCTAATTCTTCGCCTTTCTTCTGTGAAGCTAATTCACGTCGTAGTTGGGGTGTAACGGATGCTAACGACTGAAACCCTTCCGGTATTCGCCCTTTGTGTACTGCGACGACGAAAGTATTATCACACTCGGTAATATCCGAAATCTGTCCCTTTTTGTTATTGAACGCCCATCGGACAATCTGACGTGCGCCTGTCACTGCTCCAACTGCTACATCTGTACTAAAAACGCTCATACTGGGTGTAAGAAAATATCCGGCGTCTTTGGCTGAGGCTTCGATTTTTTCAGGGGTGTTATTTTGGGCAATGAACTGATTGAGCGCATTATAAAGCTGACTGCGGGTAGCAGAGCTTGGCGTTACCGTATAGACGATGTCGGCCACTTTATACTTAGGAACCTTTTTGGTACGGTCGTTCACCTTGACTATATGCTGCCCGTAGGTAGATTTAACAACGGCGCTTTGTCCGGGGTTTAACAAAAAAACCGTTTTCCGAAACTCTTCGTTCATAAATTGAAGCGCGCCTGATTCTGTCATCCAGCCCACATCGCCGCCTTTGGCTGCAAATTGGTCTCCCGAATGCTTTTGTGCTACCTCTGCAAAGCTGGCGCCTCCTTTCAGTACATTCATCAGACTGTCTATAAAGGCTTTTGTATCGGCTTCGGCGCTTCGTGGAGCAGGTGTAAGTATCAGGACTTCAACGGAATCGGCATTTTCAGTTTTATCGATTAATTGTTTGATGCGATATTTATTGTCTTTAAATGTAGGACCTTCAATAGTGCCGATTGACGCAGTAGAGATAAAATCTATCAGTTCCAAGTCGTCGCCGAATCCTTTAACCGAATAGAATGCGTTGATGTATTTGCGCTCCGATTTCTCATTGACCAATGCCGCGACATTATCCGTTTTCTCCAACTCTTTGCGAATGGCGTCCATGTCCTTAGCGGCTTGTTCGAAATCATTCGGACTGGGGACGATGTCTACCGCAATATAATCAATCAAACAGGCTTCCTTTTGACGGAACATTGGCTTGCGCTGGTTGTATAATTTTTCTATTTCGGCAGTCGAAACGTTGATAAGGGAATCGTCGATAGCCGCAAACGATTCCATAGCATACACGATGTCGGAGCTGATTATCGAATTATCGAAGGCGTCTTTGGCATCTAAACGATTAGCAACCACCGCCTTTGAAAGTAAAGTGGTATATTTTTCGAAGATGCGGTTCCGTTTGATGTCTTTTTCCAAGTACATCCACATCATTCTGCCTTCCATCAATTGGGCTTGATATTCAGGCGGATACCTTTCAATGTTTTTTATCTGGTTCAGGAACATGTTGAGGGCATACCGGTCGAACATGCCCGTTTCGGGATTATGAAAATCTCGATTTTGAAGTAAAACCGGTGAGATGTTTTCGCCTTCGACCATATCGGTCATTTCCTGGGTTGTTACCATAATACCCAATTCACTGAAACGGGGTTCGAGAAGGCTTTCGATAACGATGTCATCAAACACGGACTGACGAATCTGACTCATATAAGTTTCGTTCAGGTTCGATGTTCGCATCATCATTTTGTATCTCTCTACCATTTCGTTTTCGCGCGTCAGATATTCCTGATAGTCGACTGTTTTACCGTTGATTACCACCACGTTGTTCAGGTTCCTGTTACGAATAGAAGAGCTGGAGTTCAGCAGGTCTCCGATAATAAAAGCTAGCAAAGCCAATCCTACGATGCCGACTAACAGTCCGGCCTGGTTACGTATTTTTTCAAGTGTTGCCATTTTTTTAATTAAAATTTTCTTATTTGAGGCCGCAAAGGTAAGAAAAAAATATGAATTAGATATTATTCTTTAATAAATGAATTAACGGGCGCTGGTTGAGTAGCGGCGGAGCGACGCTTCAGTTCGACAGGCATATCGGTATCCGATTGGCGGATGGTCCATTTGCTCATGTCATCGTTGGAGATGAAGCCTACTCCTTTTTGGACTGTTTCGCCTTTGGTCATCTTAATAAACACATTCGAATAGATGGTTTTATTCTTCCTGTTCCAAAAAATTTGTTCGGTTTGAAACCTTTCGTCATTGACATTGGTAATATCCACGTTGCCGATACACTCCCACAGATCTTGACGTTCATAAAAATAAGCGGTATCGGCTTTTATACTGAATTCGACATTAAATAAGGAATCATATTTTTCGACATAAATACCGTCGGGGAAAAGCCAATACGGTTCGGATGCTTTTCCGAAGACTAAGTAGGTTTCTGTTGTTAATTTGACTTTCGTTATTCCCGAATCGGAGAGGAGTGTTTCGAGGCTTTTTTGCTTTAAGGTAGGAGTTGTTTGCGGGTTAAAAACTATCTCCACCATCTCTTTTTTTTCTCGGACGCAGGAGAAAAGAAAAGAGAGAGGCATAACAACTGCCAACAGGACAATTGCTATGCCTCTTTGCGGGTTAATAGTAATAGGGAGTTTCACAAGATTTTATCTGATTTTTACTGTTTCGTTCACCCAGCCTCCTATTGTATAAGTTCCGCCTTGTAAGGCAGGATGCAAGAAAATATCTTCTTTTGATGGGAAGCCTTTACTATAGTCGTTGATGAGCTTGTTACATTCCTGCGTGAGAGACGGGTCTAATTGTTTCGCCTTTTCTAATTTTTCGACGACAGCGTAATATATACATTTAGCAAGAACAGAGTCGTCAGAAAGATTTTTACCGCCGGCTGCATAAGCGCTTGCCAAAACCATATATACTTTGCCATGATTGGGGTTTTCACGGATACAATTTTGGAAGAGCTGCTTGACCCTTTGGAACTGATTTTGCCTTTGGGCTAAAGATGCTAAAGAATAGTAAAGAGTAGCTTTAATATTGGGGTCATCCGACATAGCAATGGCTTCATTAAAATATTTTTCAGCCGTACTGACATCATTATTCTTTAATGCTTTACTACCAAGTCCCATAGCTGATTCGGCGGTCGGCTGAATTTTGTAGACATACTCCGATGCGGTAATAAACAAATCCGTTTCATTACAGCCTAACCGTCGAAGTAAGGTCATCGTTTCTTTCAAATAATCGAGGTTGTTTTTGTTGGCTTCCACTCTTGGCGAATACATGTCTATTATGATAGGACATTCGGCTATGCCGCTTGCAAAAAACGTTTGTTCCATAACCGTTTTGTATCCTGCAATCGAGTTAATAACTTCTGTGTTATTGGCAACGACAGCGTCCTTGTTTTGAGCATCAAAAATATTGGCGCATTTTAAGAAGTCATCGAGATATTGCGTTTTATATTTTTCAGGATCTCCTTGAAATATTTTAAAGGAGGCAAAAATATAGCGCGAAACAGCCATCAGGTCTGTTTTTTCCTTGAACTCATCAATCACTTCGCCGAGCCACTTGTACATTAAGGCATAATCTGTATTTTCGCCTTTCAGTTCATTATAGGTGATTGCTTTTCGCGCAATTGTATTATCCTTCGGATAGCGTGGATTATTGCCAAAATACTTGACACGGTCATCAAAGAGTTTCATCATTGCATTGATTAGTTCTTCTCTTTTAGCTGGGTCGGTTTCGTTTGACAGTTGCCAGTTGATGATGTCCACTCCCATCAGATAAATATTGGGGGAGGAAGCGGGGCATTCATCGTAGGCTTTTCTCCAAAAAGGATAGGCATCCTCAAAGTTTTTGGATTTTCCGTAAGAGTAAAACAAACTTACATTTTCAGAACAACGAGCGCTGTCAGCTCCAATGCCCCATCTGGTCCCGCTTGCAATTCCTGTCTGCGCTTGTGCGCAAATGGCTGTCATAATATACGCAGCCGCTATTAAAATAATCTTTTTCATATCATTTAAAATTTTATTGTTCAACAATTAATTCATCTTTCTCTTAAAAAACCAATATTCATTAAATGTATAGCTTAGTGTCACTCGGAAATAGTTTTCGTTAATCATCGTCTTGTCATCCGGATATTTCTTCACGTATTCAAACGAGAAATTAACGAAAGACCGTTCATCGCTTATCGGAAATCCGGCCCCAATGGTTATACCGTATTCTTTATAACCGTTGCCGTTTATTTGAAGGTACGAGTTGGAGTAGTTCAGTCCGGCGCGGTATCTGACGCGGTTTAGATACGGATTGGAGTACAAAAGGGGTATCCATTCAGCGCCGGCGGCAATTTTTGAACGGTTACTGAAAGTCTCCTTTTTTCCGTCAAACAAAACCTTGCTCCATTCCTGCAAAGAAAAATCGGCTGCTATAAGGAGCTTTTTTTCTTTTTGATACGAAAGCCCAATACTGTACATATCAGGGGTCTCGAATGTTTTGCCGGTTATGGTATCTGAGATGTATTCGTTCCCGTTGGTAAAGGTTTCAAAATATTCGTTTTTCAACTGTCTTTTAGGCGTATAAACCATTCCAAAGACCAAGTTTTCGGTTTTACTCAAGGGCTGGATGTAATGGGTTCCGAAGTCGTAAGAGGCGCCATTGAGCTTCAACGTCTTTGTGTTAGTAACATACGTCGTATTGGACAAGCCATAATCGGCTATTGCGGTATGTGTGATAGTCCCGAAAGTATAATTTATATTTGAACCGATGGAAAGACGCTTCTTCCATAACTCTATAGACAATCCGGCATATAATTGGTTTAATCCGCCCTTTCCCTCAAAGGATTCCAAATATAACTGCCCCTCTTTCGATGTCTTTGGTTCTCCAAACCGGTACCCTACCTGCGAGAAAGGCACAAGCCCAGCGCTCATCGCAACTTGTTTATATAAGGGGAATTGCATCGCAATATATTCGACATTACCATTCAAATCGTTCTGTTTATTTATGCCATCCTTGTAAACCGAATATTGAAACGATGCGCCAAAGTCGAAAAGGAAAGTCATGCTGTCCATACAGGCGTAAGTGGCTGGGTTCATCGGGTTTATCTGTTTTGACGAGCGTAGCCCAACCCCAATTCCCCCCATTGACCTGCCGGCTCCGAAAGAGCGATTAGCCAAATCGCCGTACCCGTAACGTGTATAAGGAGAATTAACGCCATTTTGCGCGGTCACAGCGACTGCCATGAAGAGCATTATCCCTGCCAATAATAGAAGATTACATCGTTTTTGCATTATATTCCAATATTCTGTTTAGTCCTGTTAATACCAAATTTCGATCCACAAAGGTACGGTTTTTCAACCGATCTGCAAAATAAGTGGCATGACCGCCTGTTAAAAAAACATAAATCTCATCATACTTTGCCTTTAGCGCATCGATAACACCGTCTATTTCGTAAACCATTCCGTTGATAACACCGGCTTGGATGGCCGATTCGGTCGTTGTCCCTATCAGTGGGACAACCTTTAGCTCTTTCACTAACGGTAGATTATCGGTGAAAAAGTTCAATGCTCTGAAACGGGTCGTCAAGCCAAGAGAAATGTTCCCTCCTTTATAGACGCCCGACGCTTCGAGTAGTTCGAAGGTGATAGCTGTTCCAGCATCAATGACTAAAAGATTTTTAGCAGGATGCAAAAGGTTTGCGCCGACAACAGCGGCAATCCTGTCATTCCCTAAAGTGCTTATCGTCTCATATTCAATGCTTATAGGAATTTTTGTATTCTTGTCAAACCATAAAAAGCTGGACAGCTTCGCTTTTAGCGCTTTTATCATTTTTTTGTCTTTGCCTATCACAGACGACAGGACACCCTTGTCCGGTCGAAACTGTTCGATGAGTTCATCGATACGGGACGGTTCGCTGTACTGATGCTGGTGTAACGCCATTAACCCGTCGCCATCGAACACTGCAATTTTCTGCATTGTATTCCCTTGTTCTACTATCAGATTCACCTTTTTGTAAATTAAATCGCCGCAAAGATAGGAATTTATTTTCTACTTTCATCAAACAACCTCTTTTTTTCATCCGCCGACAAACTTTCGTACCCCGAATGCTTTAGCTTATCCAGAATAGCGTCAATCACCCGGTTCTCTTCGCTTTTACGGCGAAAATAGGCATCGTCGGTCTCCGTAGGCGGACGATAAGATTGGTTATCAGGATTAGTTCGGTATGTCTTAAAAACCGGTTTATGCCTGAAGAAATTGACGGCTCTGTCAATCAGTCTGTTGAAATAATCGGTGATGTCTTTTCCCTTTTGGTAACTGGAAGCAAAAAGAATACCCAGCGAAGCGCCCCCGATGTGGGCGATGTGACCTCCGGCATTCTCGGAAGTGACAGCTAAGATGTCGATAAGCAAGACGCCTATTGCTAAGTATATCAGCTTGACAGGCCCGATAAGAAGCAGGTTAATCATATAGTTTTTCCGGTAAAAGGCGATAGCAAAAACAATTGCCATCACTGAAGCCGAAGCGCCGATTAAGAAGCTGGAGGCCGCCATAATTTTTAAATAGGGAAAGGTATTATAGGCTATCCAAAATAGCAAGCCCCCTGCGATGCCTCCCAGCAGATAAAGGCCGCCTAACTGCCGTCCGGTGAAAAACTGGAGAAAAATTTTACCAAACCAATAGAGCCACAGCATATTAAAGATAATATGAAGAAAATCTAAGTGGACAAACATATAGGTCAAGACAGTCCAGGGCCGGCACATAAGCAACACCGGGTCGGAAGGCATTTCAAGATACCCGATGAACGTCGCCTCTTTCATAAACAGTTGGCAGACGATAATACAAATCCGGATAAGGATAAAAACCCCTACATTAATATATATATACTTCGCAGCAATCGAGCCGGCGTTGAACCGGTGCTTTAATTCAGTAAAAAAAGGCGTCATTGTTTTTATCTTTTTTTCTCCAATACAAGACCATGATGAGGCCGAACAACATGCCTCCGAGGTGCGCAAAGTGAGCAACATTATCAAAACTGAAATTGGCTATGCCTGCAAACAGTTCGATACACCCGTAGATGATAACCAAATATTTGGCTTTAATAGGGAATGGGAATGGGATAATGAATAAAGGCATGTTAGGGAACATCATCCCGAAGGCTAATAATACGCCGAAAACTGAGCCGGAAGCGCCTATAGTCGTTGTGTTAAGCATCACATTGAGTTGATGTAGCAAAGGGGCAGTGAATCGGAGGTCGCGTTTCATAAGGTCTAAGCCTTCTCGGTATACAAGGGCAACCGATTCGGGATCCATTATTTGGGCTTCTAATCCACGAATGCGTATAAAAGCTACCAGGATTTGAATAAGGCCTGCCCCTATGCCGGTTATCATATAATAGGTAAAGAACCGTTTTGACCCCCATTCGGATTCTAAGATACGACCGAACATGAAGACGGCAAACATATTAAAAAAGAGGTGCATGAAATCGGCGTGCATAAACATGTACGAAATCAACTGGAAAAGCCGGAAATCTTCGGAGCGCGGATAATGCAGTCCTAACATGCCTTTCAGGTCAATGTTTGACATAAAAAAAGTAGCGAACCAAAAAAGAACATTGATGATGATCAGGTTTTTGGTCACCGGCGGTAAAAAACCAAACAGGTTATTGCCTCTTCCATTCATAAAAAATCGCTTTAAAATCGGGCGCAAAAGTACAAAAAAAACCGCTATTTTCGTGAAATTTGTTGTAAAACACCTGATTTGTTTAAAATAAATCACCAAAATTTGCACAGTATCAAAAATATGTATATTTTTGAGGCCTCAAAAGACGGTTTGAACCCATTTTTTCCAAAATATTTTATGTTTACTAATTAAAAATTTCTCATTATGAACAAGACGGATTTGATAGGAGTCGTCGCTCAAGAAGCCGGAATCTCCAAGGTTGATGCAAAAAAAGCGGTCAATGCTTTTGTTAGTGCAGTAAAAGCCACTTTAGAAACAAGTGACAAAGTAACATTATTGGGCTTAGGTACCTTTAAGGTTATCGAGAAATCAGCCCGACAAGGAATTAATCCTAAGACGCAAGAGAAGATAACCATTCCTGCCCGCAAGGTTATTCGTTTTAAACCGGGCGCATCTTTTGCCAAAGCTTTCAAATGAAACGCCCCTTTGAAGGAGGCAGGGGGATGTTAAAACTCCCTCTTTGAAGGAGGCATTTGGATGTTAAAACTCCCCCTTTGAGGGGGGCAGGGGGATGTGAAAAACTCCCCCTTTGAAGGGGGCAGGGGGATGTTAAAACTGTCTGCATCGCTCGGTAGAAGATGACAGGATAAATCCCCCCAGCATCCCACTATGGATGCTCCCTGACAGGATACAGGTTGTTTTGTTACATGATTTTCTACCGAGCGGCACATACCTAAAGGCATGTAAAAAAGAGAAGCGCGACAATTTGATTTACACCCATTTTTTTTCGATTTTTTTTTGTTTCGGAAAAATGTTGTAATTTTGTCATGTCAAACTGAAAAAATTGCAGGTCTATCGTATGACGAATCAACAAATTCAGCAGGTCAAACAGCGTTTTGGCATTATCGGAAATAATCCGGAACTGTTACGAGCTATTGATGTAGCCCTTCAGGTTGCTCCTACCGATCTGTCTGTATTAATTACCGGCGAGAGCGGGGTAGGGAAGGAATCTTTTCCGCAAATCATTCACCAGTACAGCTCCCGTAAACACTCCCAATACATTGCGGTCAATTGCGGCGCTATCCCCGAAGGCACCATTGATTCCGAGCTGTTTGGACATGAAAAAGGGTCTTTTACCGATGCTAAAGATTTACGGAAGGGCTATTTTGAAGTAGCAGACGGTGGCACGATTTTCTTGGACGAAGTGGGTGAACTGCCATTATCGACGCAGGTTCGCTTGTTACGGGTGCTCGAATCGGGTGAATTTATGAAAGTAGGCTCATCCAAAATGCAGAAAACAAATGTGCGAATCGTCGCCGCTACGAATGTCAACCTGGCTGAGGCCGTGTCGCACCATAAGTTTCGCGAAGACCTTTATTATCGGTTATGTACCGTGCCGATGTTTATACCCCCATTACGGGAACGGGGCGAAGATGTGCTGCTCCTTTTTCGGAAGTTTGCAGCCGACTGCGCCGATAAATACCGGATGCCGGCTATCCATTTAGACGATGACGCACGCCAATTGCTGTTGTCGTACCGCTGGCCGGGTAATGTGCGCGAGCTGAAAAACATTGTCGAGCGTATCTCCGTCATCGAAGAAACGAGAGATATTACAGCCGTTGTTTTGCGGATACACCTCCCGAACATTGCCATCGAAAAACTGCCCGTGTTAGCCAACCGCCATACGGACGACCAGAAAATCTTTTCAAGTGAAAGAGAGATACTCTATCAGGTCTTATTTGATTTGAAGAAAGATGTGAATGACTTAAAAAAATTGGTGCATGACATCATGAATGGCAACGTTCAGTTAGAACCAATTGAACAAACAGTTTTTACTGCAACGGCTGTGCATCAGTCGAATAAACATCATCCGCCTATTCAGGACGCCGAAACAGTTGAGGAAGCGCTTTCGCTCGAAGATGTAGAAAAAGAGATGATACGCAAATCATTAGACCGCCACGGAGGCAAACGTAAAAATGCCGCTGCCGAGCTGCAGATTTCCGAACGTACCCTGTACCGTAAAATTAAAGAATTTGGATTAGAATGAGTTAGTTATCAGTGGACAGTTATCAGTAGCCAGTTGTCAGAGAAACTGAAACCTGTTACATCTCCACTGCCCCCTTCAAAGGGGGACTAAAAACTATATATATGAAACGATTATTATCAATTGCCGGAATATTCATAGCAGGATGGCTCCTTTCAGCCTGCTCTATCTCGTATAAATTTAACCAGTCGGCTATAGATTATACGAAGACGTCCTCTATATCTATCAAGGATTTCCCTAATATGGCTCAGACTATTTATACACCTTTAGCGCAACGATTTACTGAAGCGTTACGAGACAAGTTTACGCGGCAGACTAAGTTGAAAGTACTAAAGGATGGAGGCGATTTACACCTCGAAGGCGAAATAACGGGATATACACTAACGCCGTTAGCAGTGCAAGATAATATGTTCGCATCGCAAACACGACTTACTATCACGGTTCGTGTAAGGTTTACAAACAAAGCCGATTCTGAAAAAGATTTTGAACGCACTTTTAGCGCGAAAAGTGAATTTGGCAGCGACAAATTGTTTGATGATGTACAGGATGAGTTATGCGAGGTGATTATGAAAGAGATTATCGACCTGATTTTTAACGATACGGTTGCAACCTGGTAAACGCTATGACATGTAACGAATTATATGAATGGATGGAGAATCCGGCTTGGCTGACCAAAGCCTCTCTGCAGGAACTCAAACTGATGATGGATGAGTACCCGTATTTCCATGCGGTAAGGATGCTTTATCTGAAGAACCTGGCTATCCTTCAGGATGTTCGTTTGGAGAAAGAACTAAAAAGAATGTCCATTTATGTTCCTGACCGCCGTCAGCTTTATAACTTGATACATGAGCCACCCAGCCTAAGCGAAAGCGTCAAACCGGAGCTTATATCCGACGCGCCTGATAAAACGGAAGTGGTCATCGAAGCCATCGAAAAAGCCTTACCTTCGGTTGAGCCGGATGAACAGGATTTTGTCTCGAAGCTGATGTCAAAGCCTGTGTCGCCGGTTGTAGTTACATCCGATTATGCGAACTGGTTAGCACAAAATGCCGACGACCTTCCGGTGGAAAACGGTAGCGACAACCGGCTGCGACACCAGGAACTTATCGACTCGTTTATAGCCGTCGAAAGTAATAACTTAGCGCAACGATTGAGTAAAACAATGGCCGAAAAAACGCCAGAATCGGACGGTGAGAAGGAAATTTCGACACAAAATTTTTTGGAAAACCAATCGCTTGATGATTCGTATTTCACTGAAACTCTGGCTCGTGTGTATATGAGCCAGAAACGGTATGACAAGGCTTTGGAAATTATTCGGGTATTAAGTATGAAATATCCAAAAAAAAACCGTTACTTTGCAGACCAAATTCGCTACTTAGAGAAGATTATTAATATTAAAAAATAGAGAAATGTACATTTTTGTTTCAACGTTGATTCTCCTCACGTCGGTCTTTTTAGTTTTTATCGTATTGGTTCAAAACTCAAAAGGAGGAGGTTTGGCTTCCGGTTTTGCTTCATCAAACCAGGTTTTAGGGGTTCGTAAGACAACCGATTTCTTAGAAAAAGCCACATGGACTGCTGCCGTATTGGTTATGGTGCTTTGTATTGGTATCACCTCGCTTATCCCACGCGGACAGGTTTCTTCCGGTTCGGACGTCTTAGATAACATAAGCGCCCCTATCAACACCTCTACCCCAGATTTTGGCGGTTCACAGCCCAGCACGCTACCCGGTTTGCAACTCCCAACCGAGCCTTTAGAACTCCCCTCCGAATAATAGTGTTAGTTTGTACCTCCCCTTGGCGGAGGCACATACTAAAATAACGTTTTATTTAAGTAAGGCACACTAACGCCAAGGTTAAGCGGCGGGTGTTTGTCCTTGAAAGACTGCCTTTTGTACAATAATCGGATAAATTTGTTCAATATAGGTAAAAAATGATACACCATTAATGTAACGTGTTGTATCTTTGCGCCTTTGAAAGATTACTTCTTCAAATTATTTATTCTTTAAGGCAAAAAGTTTATTAGTGATTAATGTGAACAGCCCTGAACGTGAGTTCGGGGCTGTTTTATTAGGTTTCTAACATGTTATGAAAAACATTTTGAACATCCTCGTCGTCTTCTAACTTCTCAATCAGCTTGTCGATGGCTTCGCGATGCTCTGGTGACACTTCTTTCATTTCTTTAGGTATGCGAACAAACTCACTGGCGGTTATTTCAAAGCCGTTCTCTTCCAAATATTTCTGAATTGTAGTGTTTTGAGAAAACTCGCCGTAGAGAACTACCTCCTCTTCGTCTTCCTCCACTTCATCGACGCCGTAATCTATCAGCACTAATTCGAGGTCTTCTAACGAGAGGCCTGCTTTTTTGACGATATGAAAGACACATTTATGGTCGAATAAAAACTCTAACGATCCGGTTGTCCCTAACGAACCCCCATGCTTGTTGAAATAACTGCGCACGTTCCCTACGGTTCGGGTTGTGTTATCTGTCGCAGTTTCGACAAAGATAGCGATGCCGTGTGGTCCGTAGCCTTCATAATTCATTTCTTTATAGTCGGATGAATCTTTCGATGTAGCTTTTTTGATGGCACGTTCCACATTTTCCTTCGGCATATTTTCTTTTTTAGCCGTTTGTATTAGAACCCGCAAACGCGGGTTCGTTTCGGGATCGGGGCCGCCGGCTTTAGCAGCCATCATGATCTCTTTGCCGATTTTTGTGAAGACACGGGACATGTTGCCCCAACGCTTCAGCTTCCTTGCTTTTCTGTATTCAAATGCTCTTCCCATAGTTTTATTAATTACGAATTACGAAACGAAGTTCTTTTTACGAAGTGAAAAAATTACGAATTAGGAGCCAAGAATTAAATCTTCTATCTTCCAACGTATTATTTGCGAATTTGTATACCAAGCCTGTCGGCTATATTTTTTTCCATTTTCGACATGATAGCTTCTATCTGGTTGTCGGTCAGCGTCTTATCACTATCCTGCAAATAGAAACTGACGGCGTATGATTTTTTATCCGGAGGCAGGTTCTTCCCTTCATAGACATCAAACAGGGTTATTTTTTTTAAAATAGCGGGTTCGCTCTCGAAGGCTATCTTGCGAATATCGTCAAAGAGAACGTTTTTGTCGGCTAACAGAGCAAGGTCTCGTTTGACTTCCGGAAATCTTGGGATTTCACAGAAGGTAACCGATTCTTTTTGAGCTAATTTAAGCATCGTATCCCATGACAGTTCCGCAAAAAAGACCTCATTTTCGACGTCCGTTTTTTTCAGGATATTTTTATGAATGACGCCGAAAGTTCCCAACGTATATCCCTGTTTGGAGGTAATGGTCATCCCTGTCGAAAAAATATCGCAGGCTAAACTGTTATAGATTAGTTTATCTACCCTGATGCCAACCCGGTGAAAGATATTTTCGATATGTGCTTTCAGTTCGTACACTGAAGCATCTTCGTCGGGATGCGCCCAGTTGTTTTCGATTCGTTTACCGGTGATCCATAAGCCTAAGCGATAGTTTTCCTGATATTCCGAAAGGATATCTTTTTTGTTCGTATTTTCTACATTACGGCTATAACAGTTTCCAAACTCAAAGAAACGGTTGTTCTTATTTTTATGATTGACGTTAAAGGCGATGCTTTGTAATCCGCCAAAAAGCAATGTCTGCCGCATGGCGTTCAGGTCGGCGCTGAGCGGATTTTTTAAGAGGACACAGTTGGCAGCAGGGTAGGTGAGCAGGTCATCATAAAAAGTTAAGCGGGTTAATGAGTTGTTAATTATTTCGTTAAAGCCGGCGCCGCACAACTGTTCCGAGATGATATTTTCCAGCTTATAGCTAATATCGGTTGGTGTCTGGTAGCTTAAAGTTGCGTTTAAGCGGTCGTTTATTTCGACGTTATTATACCCGTAAATACGAAGGATTTCTTCAATCACATCCGCATCACGACGGACATCAAAGCGATAGGGGGGTACTTTTATGGATAAACCTTCAGATGTCTCGGCAACTATTGTAATATCGAGTGAAGTTAGAATACTTTTAATCGTTTCGGCGGGTATCGCTTTTCCTGTCAGCGAATGAATTCTTTTGTAAGTGAGGCTGACGGGATAAGGTTCCATGATTAACGGATAGACATCCTGTAAAGGCTCAGTTATTTCGCCTCCAGCTATCTCTTGCATCAAAACAGCGGCTCTTTTTAGTGCAAAAATCGTTTGGTTGGGGTCTAACCCGCGTTCAAAACGGAAAGAGGCATCCGTATTGAAGCTAAAACGGCGCGCTGTTCGTCTGACCCAGGAAGGATTGAAACAAGCCGATTCTAAAAACACCTCCGTCGTCTGCTCCGTCACTCCTGAATGTAGCCCTCCGAATATGCCACCAAAAGCCATCGGTTCTTCGGCGTTACAAATCATCAAATCCTGGTCGGTCAGCGTCCGCTCAACGCCATCGAGCGAAACAAATTTGGTGCCATCCGGCATTGTGCGGACGACAATTTTGTTCCCTTTAATTTTATCTGCATCAAAAGCATGCAAAGGCTGTCCCATTTCGTGCAGCACATAATTGGTAATATCGACGATGTTGTTTATCGGACGCAAGCCGATGGTTATCAGGCGATTTTTGAGCCATGCAGGACTTTCTTTTACCGTCACATTACGGATAGTAACCCCCGAATAGCGCAGACAAGCCTCCGTGTTTTCAATTTCTACCGTTATCGTATTCGCTCGCGCGGATTTTAGCATTCCCCTGCCCCCCTGCCTGTCGGCAGACAGAGCTTCAAAGGGGGCATCCGTATGAAAGTCTTTTTTCAACGTAAACGGTTTCCCGTTTTGTTTCATCCATGCTGCCAGTTCGCGGGCGACGCCAATGTGAGACGTGCTTTCGACGTGGTTGGGTGTTATATCTACTTCGAAGACATAATCTCTTGTTATGTTGTAATAAGTCTTCGCCGGCATCCCAACGGGCGTCTCGTTTGGTAGAACGATAATGCCTGAATGGTCGTTACTGAGACCAATCTCATCTTCGGCACAAATCATGCCGTGAGATTCTTCGCCTCTTATTTTCCCTTTTTTTATTTTGACAGCAT
>Ga0209628_10001316_pt1 | contig 15950 bp, 14 predicted proteins | sample TergutCu122P4_FD_187285 | JGI IMG/M metagenome (GOLD analysis project Ga0209628, IMG submission 187285) | Cubitermes ugandensis P4 segment gut microbial communities from Kakamega Forest, Kenya - Cu122 P4 (SPAdes) (version 2) | ecosystem: Host-associated > Arthropoda: Insects > Digestive system...
CAAATTCAAATTTAACGAACATATAAAATACATAACCGAAAGGTGCACTAAGCTAATAAATGCACTGTCTAAGTCAGCAAGAATCAAATGGGGACTAAAGCACGAGGCATTAAAAACAATATACAACGGCGCAATACTACCACAACTGCTATACGCAGCACCAGTGTGGATTGAATCTATTAAAAAGGAAAGCAACAGAGCCAAATACGTAAGAGTACGACGACTTATCAGCACCAGGATAGCCAAAGCATATTGTACTATATCTCACGAAGCACTCTGCATCCTGACAGGGCTAACTCCCATAAACATGAAAGTTGAAGAGGTTGTTACTCTGTACAACATAACAACAGGAAGAAATAAACAGAAATATCAGATTGACAAAGCAGAGAACCCAAGGAACTGGCTTCACCCTGCAGATATTGCAAGAGTCTTTGACACAACAGACGACTATGAGGAGCCATTGTGGCAGATCTTTACAGATGGTAGCAAGAGCGAACAAGGTGTGGGATCAGGGGTTGCCATTTTCACAGGGAAGGTACTCACGGAACAACTTAAATTCAAGCTGGACGACAGGTGTACTAACAACCAGGCTGAACAACTGGCTATCGTAAAAGCACTTGAGGTCATAGAAACGTAACAAGTAAAGCAAAACGAACACGGGACAGCAGTCATCTACATGGACAGCAGAATAACACTGGACGCAATAAGGAGCACTAAAAATCACAACCACCTCGTAGAAGGAATCAGGAAGAGAGCAGTAAACCTGTACAAAAAGAACTGGACAACAGAATTCAAATGGGTGAAAGCTCACTCCGGAATCTACGGTAATGAAATTGCAGATTGAATTGCGAAGGAGGCAACACACAACTACTATGTAAATTACAGCAGGACACCAAAAAGCGCTATAAAAAAGGATATCCGGAAAGAAAGTATAAGAAAATGGCGAAGTCAATGGGAGGAAACAACGAAAGGAGCGACTACTAAAGAACTTTTTCCAAGTTTAGATAGTAGACTGGCAGTGAATTTAAACTTAAGTCCAAACGTAACAACAATTATGACCGGCCATGGAAATATTAGCTCTTACTTACATTGATTAAAAATTATAGAAAGTCCAGAGTGCCCATGCAAACACGGTATACAAACAGTAGACCACTTAATATTTCAGTGTGAAAGGCTAAATAATGAAAGAGATATTCTAAAGAATAGTGTACTTAAAAAAGGCAACTGACCATTGAGCATAAATGAATTAATCAATAGGAATTTCAAACAATTCATTAGATATATAAACTCGATGAACTTTGAAAAGATAAATCATTCTAATAAACAGTTGTAAACGAACAATAACAAAAGAAATGTAAGATAAAATAGCATGTAGTATTACTTTCAGCAATGCAGCATGCTGATGTTTTAATTTTTAAAAAAATGAAAGGAGCAGTTATTTTCAGTAATTTAGTTGAAATTTCATCATATCCATACAAATTTTTTTGTTTTAAGGGTTTTGATTATGTTTTCAATTTCGGTAGTTGTAGTTTGTTTAATTGAAATATTGTGTATCTTGATTTATTAACTTCCTTTATATACTAAGGGGATGCATCAATTTTTGTATTATATGGGGTATTTTTATTTTGTATATAGGCATTTTTTCTTTGGTTTTAATATTATCAGCTATTGAAATAAAATAGTTATTAGAGGTAAAAAAAGGCCTATTGTTAAGGTAAATAAAAAACTGCTGGTTTCTATCAATTTCGTGCCAAAATAAATTAAAGCAATTAGTCCTTAAAAAAAAAGGTTCTTTCAACAGGGGTATTTCCCGATAGACTAAAATACTCGGAAATTAAAACTTTATTTAAGAAAGGTGATAAAACAATTCTATTTAAAGGCCCATTTCCTTCCATATTTCTTCATATAAAATTATTGAAAAGATTACATACAAAAGACTATATGATCATATAAATATCAATTATATATTAGTAAAAGAGCAATTTGGCTTCAGAACTAATTCATCTACTGAAATAGCTGTTTATATTTTGAAAAATAATATACTTTCATCACTAAATAATAAATGATTTGTTGGTGGCCTGTTTTGTGACTTGCAAAAAGCATTTTACTGTTTAAATCATGAAATATTGTCAAAAATGAGATTTTATGATATTTAGGCTGTACACAACAAACTGATTAAATCCTATTTACAAGATAGGTATCAGAGAGTATTAATAAATATTAAGAAATCAAACATTTTTCTGAACGGGCGCAAGTGAAATATGGGGTTCCTCAGGATTCAAAAATAGGTCCATTATTTTTTTCTTTTATATATTAACTATCTATCTAAAATTATATCAGATAAATCTAATCCTGTTTTCTTTGCCAATGACATGAGTATTATGATTACAAATTTTAATCCCTTGGCATTTAGGAACACTATTAATCAAGTCTAAGGGGAAATAAGGAATTACTTCAGGGTAATTTGTCATTAAATTTTGATAAAACATGTTTTTTGCAATTTGTAACTAAAACGAATCAACATATCAATACCAAAATATATTTCGAAAACGAACACATTACTAATATCCTAAGTACCAAATATTTATGACTGACTATTGAAACTTCCTGGTCATGGAGATAGCACATTGAGGAAATAAAATCTAAATTAAATAAAGCATGTTACGCTATTGGATCAATCGAACCATTCATGTCTTTAGAAGTACTAAGAATGACTTAGTTTTATTATGTTCATTCAATTCTGTCATATGGTACAATATTTCGGGGGAATTCATCTTATAGTAAAAGTATTTTCAAAATTCAGAGAAGAATTAGGGTTATTATGAGTTCTGTTAGAAAGGACTCCTGCTGTGAGTTGTTCATACAGCGAAATATTTTACCGCTACAATCTCAGTATATATTCTCTTTACTTTTATTTACTATTAAGAACAGGGATCAAATTTCACAATATCAATACAAGATACAATGCCAATTTACATTTACCTTTAGCAAATTTAACATATCAGAAAGGAATTTTTTATGCAGAAAGTAGGATTTATAATTATTTGCCATCAATCATCAAGGACTTATCAAATGATGGGAAACATTTCAAAACAGCTCTAAAGAGACATACTTTGGACAATTCCTTCTATGGCTTGGAGGAACATTTTAATCAAAACATGTAATGATCTAGGTTCCTTTCACGTAGTAATTAATATGAAGGTAGTGGAATTATAATTACCATCGTTTTTATTCACTTGTTTAGGTTATTACATTTCTAGTCAATTTGACCTTTTTGTAATATTGTTCAGTTATTGTTGTTAAGTATCACATGACAACAGCTCTTTCTGCACTCTTGTATATGCATATTGTGTTTATTTATATAGATTTTTATGTGCTGTGTTATATGTGTAATTATGACTATTTCCATATATTTGGATTGATGGAATATGAAAATAAATTAACAATTAACGTATGCTCACTACCTTTGAACTGTGATGCTTACTGATGATCTAGGTCATTTGTGCTGTATGTAAGACCTGTAACACATTCTGTGGCTTCAGGGTCATACCAGCAGAATGGAGCCCTCAGTCACAGAATATGTGTCTGCATCATATTGGTGCAAATCCTGTGTAGTTGCACATCACCTTCTATGTGTGTTTAGTGCTGCTCTTTGAATTTACTCTGAATTTAAATGGCAAACAATTTTATTTTCATAATGTATTTCTGGCTGTGACTCATACTGACTGCAAGTTCCACACTTACTAAGTTGCTACAAGGAAACACCTCATGAGGTTTGATGTTGATAACATGATGGCTGCCCTCAGTAGTACTGAGAACAACGTGTACAGGGTACAGCAGAAAGTGAAGCAGCAGCAACTTACTTCAATGGACATGTGAAAACAGTGAACTATATTACAATTTTAAGGTACTATACTGACAGAGATTGCATGTTCAATGTATTACAGTAATATTTTTGTGTGCTCATTTCATTCACTACAAAAACTTTCATTTCCTTATATTACATTTTCCTAGATTTACATTAACTTTAAATGATACCCTCAGAAACATAAAACCCAGGTTTCACTGTATATCTTCTAAGTCAGGGGTTGCCAAACGAGCACATGTGGGTGCACACTGCACCCACGGTGCTACAAGAATACGTATTTACCAGTACTTTCTAATAAAAAATTAGAAGACTTTTACTCGCACCATTTTAAAATGATGTCACAGCTATGTGTCATACCTCAAAAGCATTTACAACCTACTGATGATTCAGTTTCCATGCACAGTCCTCCCCATTACTACCCTTGTTCCACATCAGGAGCACTGCCATCCTCGCAATGGAATAGTGAGTCAGTCAGTTTCAATAACTCATGACCATGCATTAGATTGACAGGATATGGCAATGAAACCAACAAACGCATATAAACATATCAGAGTATCTTTTATTATAAATACAGTATGCCTCCTCCATCTTTTGGCCATTCCTGCAACCATCCTCAGAGAGGTGCATTACAAAGGATATCACAGGTATGACAATGTAACATGTAGATGCCATACCTGTGACCTCTCTTATATAGGTCAAACTGGTAACAATTTAGAACACAGACATAAAGAACATATTAGATACATCACATCCAATAACCCCAATCTGCATACACACTCCACATTCTCCACCCTGACCACACAAGTTGACAAATGAATTCATTAGAAAACTTCTACAATCAACTTCTTCACTGATGTAATACGATAATCAATGAACAGAAATTAACCCCATCTTTGATCTCATTTACGATACATAACTCAATTACGCATGTATTCAGTTCAGTACAGAGGGGCTTGCTGACCAAACATCCATATTGCTTTACTTGGTTTGTATCTTACTGAGAGCCATTTCATCTCCATGCCAAAATATAATTTAGCTACCACTGTATTAATAACCTCCTACATGCACACATGTATCTTTCATTTCAGGCTGTTCACATACTACATACTATCTACAGAGAACATTCCTTACTCACTTCAATTAATGACAAAATTTTTTTCTGTATTTTATATTTTAATAAATATTTTAAACCATACATTTAAAATTTAGTATCTTATATTTGTGCAGTGGTTCAAAAACTTCAGAAATATATTCTTTGGAATGCACCTCCCTGAGGATGGTCACAAGAGTGGGCAAAATATGTAGGAAGCATACATTTAATATACAAGATACTTTTATACATTTATATGCAATTGTTGGTTTTGTTACCATATCCTAGCGAGTCAGTGTCATAAGAACTGTCAGAGAAAGCAGAAGTGTTTCGATTGTTCAATCTCCATTTGTTTATGGTCATTATTACTTCTATTTTTAATTGTGAATTTCTGATTTGCTATTAAAATAAACAAACCTGGAGTGAGTAAGAAGCCACATGTTTGTAACTTCCAAGATAAGTGGGGGAGAGGGGAATACTGTTTCATTAAAGTTAAGAGGTAAAGAGTTTGCCTTCTGTGCAAGATTAGAGTTGTGCTTTAAAAATACAAAACAAATCACAGTTCTTCAAACCAAATTTATCTGCCTCACGAACTCAGAAAAAATAAGGCTAGTGTCTTAACAGTGAAACTAGCTTCACAACAAATGATTTCCAAAGAAGCCACTGGAAAGATCTTGCAATGTGACCAGTGCTGCCTTTAAAACAGCTCACATTCTTGCCAAAAATAGAAAGTTATTTGAAGACGGTGAATGGTGAATTAATAAAAGAAGTCCTCAATTCTGGCACTGAACCTCTTTTTGATGGCTTTTCAAGTAAACAAGAGATAATGTGTTATAAATAATTTTCAGCAGTCAGCAAGTACAGTTACAAGAAGAGTTAAAAGTATTTCTAGTGACCTTCAAAAATAGCTAAACAGTGACAAGAAGAGATGTCCTTGATATGTGCTGCAAACAAATCAATCTTTGGATTTATAAGACAAAGCTAAGTTTGCAAATATGATTAGAATGATTTTCCAAGACTATATGGCCAAAGAGGAAATGATGACAATTCTGCTGCTGAAAGGAAAACAAGGGAAAAAGGAATTTAACAGGCATTTAAAAGTTGTTTCTACAAAAGACATACCATTAAATAAGCTGTCTTTGATTATTACTGATACAGCTCCGGCTATGATTGGCAGCAGAAACAGACTCATTACACTGTGCCAGAATAATGAATCATTGCCTAAAATTTATCTCACATCATAAGTGTTATAAACCTGAAGTTCTCTGCTCTTAATTCCTTCCATTTCAGCATGTTTTGGATACAGTGACAAAAATCTCCATCACAGCAGCACAACAGTAACATGGGCTTTTCACTGGAGCATGTTGAAGCTGAGTACTCTGATCATTATCACAACACAGAAGTAAGGTGCCTAAATAAAGGTAATATAATGGGAAATCTCATAAATCTGAATGATAAAGTCACAACATTTCTCAAATCCAAGAATGAAGTTGTTGATTCCTTGAATGACTATTCACTGTTAACATATTTGGCCTTTCTTACTGACATCACCCAAAAACTTAAATACAGTAGAATTCCTTTAATACAGAATACTTTGGCAGCTGAGTATAACAGACCCAAGCCCAAAAGTACACCTGATACTGAAAAGAATTTAGAAAACATAGACAAGGATATTAGTTAGGTGTGCAATGCACATATAGGACCAGCAACAAAAATTACCTATAATAACTTATTTCATTATATATACCATTTAATAATCCTGAATATCTGATAATTTGGCACATGTCTAGTCTTGTGAGTGCCACATAAAATTAATTCTACTGTATTTTGAACTTTGAGCTTCAAGGCAGGAATAATTATGTGGAATACATGATTAGTGCAATACAGGCATTGAGACGTAAATTATTACTTTGGAAGTCATATCATGAATATGAAAAATGCTGACACATTTCCCACATATGACAAAAATTATCAAGGAAAATGATTCTGATTACAAGTTCCATATTGGACATTTAAAAGAGCTGAGCCACGTATTCATGTCTTCATGAAACCTAGCCTGTTATGATGTTTTATGGAAATCCACTCAAAACTCTTAATGTCAGTTTCATTGCCAAAGCTAGCAACACTATTTGCAAAGCAGAAGTTGAAGAGTTGGAACTAGAAATATCGGGACTACAGCACTTAACCCTACAAGGATATAATTTAGGTGAAACTTTCTGGGAATCAGCAGACCACACATGGCCTCCTGAAGCTTGCTAGAAAGTCTGCAATCAAGGTTACGGCATACTTTGGATCAACCAATTCATGTGAATCAGTGTTCTTCATAATAAACATTGCAGAAACAAAGTACAGATTTCATCTATCTGATGCTAACCTTGGTGGCTCATTAAATACTGCAATGTCAAATTATAATCCTGATTCACAAAGGATCAATACCAACTTGTTGTGCTATACTGTACTAAATGTAACTTTACTGTATTTTAGTCATAATTTACTACAACATCAATTTTGGTCATAAGTGACAACTCTTAATAGTTACATTGAAACAAATGCTGCATATACTGTAGAAGTCTCCCTGAAGATGGCCTATTAAGTAGGGCTTACACATTTCAGAGAACTAACCAACAAATAAATATATAGTGCAATAAGTCGGTATTGATCCCATGTGAATGTAATATCATTGCACAGAAACTGTACAGTGTTAAATTTATAGTCGAGACTTTTAGAAAATTATAAGTGAAATGTAGTGCCATGCCTTGCATTAACAATCTCATAACTGATCAGTAACTAATTTAAATGTTTGTATTCCATTCTCCCTTTGACTATTCACTGCTTACTTGTTAAACTACTTTTTGTACATTGTCATGTCATTAAATGAAAAGTTCATTGTATGATGGGATTTCATTATGTATTTTTCACTAATTATTATTAAACTACTTTTTGCATTTTATCATTTCACTAATAGTTTATTGTATGCTAAGATATGATTATTTATTTTTTTATTAAATACAGATTATTACATACCTACATGCACCAGCAGGGCCATACAGTTTGGTGACTCCTTGCTAAGCTACGGTTTACTTAACCTTGAATGTCCAAATAGAATACACTGTGCCAGTAATTTAAATGTCCTCGATATTGTCCTATTAGTCTACTGTACTTCATGTTGAAAATGATAGAAAAATAAGTGAAAAGGAAAAGATGATTATAGTACCATCCACAAGGAACAGAGATTTTATGGACCTAAAGGAATGAACCCTCTCTGGACACACATTACAGCTGACTACTGAGGTCAAATACCGTGGACTTATTCTGGATAAGAGACTGACATGCAATGCAAAGCTGAAAAATGTGTTGAATATAGCCTAAAGGGTGTTTTGGACCTTTAAGGGCAAGTACAGTAAAACCTGGGGTCTGATATTCAAGGTGATGCAATGGATCTACACCATGGTGATCAAACCTGTATTTTCCCATGTTTCCACAGTTTGGTGATCGAAAGTCAGATACAGTATCAGCATGATGAAGCTCAGTAAGTTACAGAGATTTAGCCTGTCTGGCTACAACACGGGCAATGAAGACAATCCCAACAGCTGCAACAGAGGTCCTCCTCTTTATTTGATGACTAAGGTCCAGGCGGGAATCTACAGACTTAATGAGTGGAGACCTAAATCCACTAACCTAAGTTATACCAAAAATCTCTGGATATGGAGCACAAACCCATCCTACAGATGGGGTCTGTCATGATGTTACTGAGATATGGACACCACTAGTCATTCATGGTCTTATTCCCTGACAAGTGTGAACAACAGAACAGGTTCTACCCAGACAACAAAGGGGGCCTGGTCTGGTACACAGATGGGTCCAAAACTAATAAAAACATTGGTGCTGGGGTGTACAGATGGAGCTTGAGAAGGGGACACAGCTTCAGTCTTGGGCTCCACACCATGGTATTCTAGGCTGAAATATACGCCCTTAAGGTTTGTTTAATGGAGAAGGTTGAAAACGGTTATTACACAGGCAGGAATATCTATATTATTTCTGACAGTCAGGCAGCCATCAAGGATCTTTAGAGCTTCCAGATAAATTCCAAATTAGTCTGGGATTGCCATCAATCACTTGTGAAACTGGCAAAATGTAAAAGAATCCAACTGGTAAGGGTTCCAGGACACACGGGAATTGATGGAAATGAAACAGCTGACCAATTTAGCCACAGAAGTCTCCTCACATTCCTTCATAGGACCTGAGCCTGCACTTGGTATATATGCAAAGGCTGCCAGGTCTGTATGAGCAGGAAACATGAGAAACGTTTGCAGTCCATACGTGGACAAAGACAGGCTAAGAGTTTTCTTAGAAAACCCTCTGCATAAAGAGCTGGGGAAATGCTCAGTCTCAGCAAAAACCAGCTAAGAATAGTGACAAGGTTGCTAACAGGACGCTGTTGTTTAAAAGGACATTTATTTAAACTGGGGCTGGTAAACAGTCCTAAATGTGACAGATGCAAGCAGGCATTTGAAATGTCCTCACATGTACATTGTGACCATGAAGCTTTGGCCACATTTTGATTCAGGCACCTGAGTCATCATTTTATAAAACCTAGTAACTTTGAGGACATCACTGTCAGCAGGCTACTGCACTTTGTTCAAGGTGTAGGGCTGTTGAATACATGAGCTAAAGGGTTGCACAAGAGTTCAATTACAGTCAAAGTGCATGGGTAACTGTAGTTCCCACCCTTCTGTATTCTATGCTATTCTACTCTAATTGTCCTAAAAGGAAGAAAAGGAAAAGTGTCCACCATGCCAGGACATATTAAAATCTGCAAATACAAATACAGGTCTCTTTGTCGTACTACTTGCCTAAAAGGCTTGAAAAGGTATAAAAGTTTGTCTGAAAATTAAATCTAGTTATGAGGGGTAATTTTCTTTCTTATGCACCGATGATTATTGCATGACTCACAAATTATGTACAGATGTCTCCAAGTGTCCATTTGTATTTCCAGTCTCCTCGAAGTGGCAAAACAAAACAAATACATATATAAAGGCTCTTCCAACAAGTCTCTGTTCTTTCACAAAACCTTTTGTCAGAGCCACACCACCTGCATCCCCATTATTTCGTCAAGAATGCACTACTGAAATATATAATTTCAGTAATAACAATGGCTTTATAATGCTTATGTCTGTGTAGTCAACTTTTCCAGTTTAGTGTCAGCTGGTCCTCAGAAATGCAGTTTGGTGTGATATACCACAGAACAAGGGGTATCACACTACCCCATGTGACATTCTGAACACTTTTATTATTGTTGCTCTGTTTATAGTGGACCATGCACAGCACTCAATCCTCTTCGCTTCCAAAAGCCAGTGTTTGTTTCTTGTGTCAAGCCTGTTTAATTGGCTGATGGAAGGTCTTGTCTTTCTTTCCTTGTGGTCCAAGTTTCAGGCACCCTCCCTATCTTTTGTATATGTCCCTCACCTTCAGTCTGAACAGTTCGTGTGGTAACTCCGTATCACAAAAGGTGCGATTGATAGTACTGTTGAGAATGGTAAATAACAGAATGTTGAAAAATAGCTTCTTTATCCATTTTGAGGGCTGCCTGATAATGAAGCAAGGTTCATCATGCATTCAGATTTGTCCCCTTACCCCATGTTTATTATGGCCTCATAATATGGCCAGTCTGACCTTCCATGCTCATAACAGAAATTAACCTCTGCTCGTAGTAAAAGCATGTTTGTCAGTATGTTTCCATTTCATTTGTATTTACAGTCCATGGCTGTCAAGGTACAGTTCACCCTTGTTTCTATGTCACACTGTTTCAGTTTCATTTTCTGTCCAATACCCTTATCCATCATTTTACTATTTGGCCTAACAGACCCACAGCAGATCCCTGTCTCAATATGTCATCATCATCATCATCACCACCATCATAAACACCAAGGATTGGACCCTTTGATCTGTTCCGTCTCCAGGGTTATAGTTGCTCTCTCGAACGTTTTTTAGGTCGTCCAATTGATCTTCTTCCTTGTGGTCTGTAGTTGTAGGATTTTAGAGGAATTCGGTTTTGTGGCATTCTTTGTATGTGTAGAAGCCATTTCTTTCTGTATTCGTCTATCTTGTCTAGTATGCTTGTAATCCGTAATTCTTTGCGTATGGAGTTGTTTGTTTTGTGGTCATAGAGGGTGTAGCCTGCCAGAGGTCTCAATAATTTCATTTCAGCTGCTTCAATTCTTTGCCTCTGCGAGGCTGTCAAAGTCCAGTTTTCTGACCCATATAAAAATGTAAACCATCAAATTAACTCTGGAGATGAGCTGTCTATGTAAAATTTGTCCCATATTTTCAATCCAGTTACCATTGCATCAGTAGCTACCAACGAGAGAGCTGTGTGTTTTCTATCTTTGCCTGAATACACAGTCTTATTGTACACAGGCCAACATGTCCTAGAATAACACAGCTTATAATCTTTATGCCAAAACTTGTATGTTTCTTCAGTATACCATGTTTGAAAATGACTCTGCCTTCATAAAGCACAACAATTTCTACCGTTAGATGTCCAGTTGGGCTGTAATACTGGGTTTATGAATCAGTGAGTTTGTATTTTCAACAGCCGGTCGAATTTTTCATATCTGTCAGGGTTCATTTTGGTTGTCACTGAAGTGCAAAAACCTGAGTACAGGAAAGATTTTGCCTTGTCATAGCATTCTAATGTTTCATAGTGCTTCAGATTCTACAACTGGTTGTGTTACATCACACCACTACTTCACCATTCTAACGCACATGAATGAACACCAGCAGTGTATACATCTCACGTATGACTGCCATACATATTTCACCACTCTGATTAAACAAAGTGAATTGGTGAGCAGAAAACAGGCATACAACATGAAACAACAGTACTCAAAAGTCACACACAAATCCTTACAGCACAAGGAAGTATATCTGCTTTTGGTGCCATATCCCAGTAAACACTTCAAGGAAGGTTTGTTTGGTCTTCCCCCACCCCCCTCCTGATTTTGAGACTGAATATGAACTCTTGCCCTTAGCACTCCGTTAAGTGGTTGTTTTAAGAACCATATACAGTTACTGACCAACACAACTTGTTACATGCACATAGTCACCTCCAAATTTTGTAGCATGGTGTATTCGACTGACATAAGCGGATATTTGAAATGAACTTCTCCATAAACTAAAATATAAAATGAAAATGAACAAATTTAAAAAGGATAATGAACTAAGACAAAAACAAATCACTACTGTGCACTTAACACTAACACTATTCTTTATTTTGGTGTACTGTACTGACTGAAGCTAATTTAATGGAATATATCCTGTTGTGTTTGTGGATCAAAAACAAATCGCTACTGTCCATCAAACACGACTACTATTCTTTAATTTGGCATAAGAAAAGCTACAAATAAGTGGATTGTTTCAAAACTTAGGGAACAAGAAGGTGGTTTTATTCCTAAGAGTACATGTTTTATCTGAAATGTTTAGAATTAAAAATGAAGTACAAGGCATAGCATCCACAGGTGCATAAATGGCAATTTACAGCACAAGAAAATCCAACCATCAGCAACTACATTTGAGTTTAAATCTCTGTACTTTAAAGGTTAATGAAAGTACCAGTAGCTCAAGCTATGTGCCACTGAATGTTACAACCACTAATGAATAATGAATTGGAGATGATGTTAAAGGAAGGCATAATTTGAGACATTACCCTAGAATTTGGCTGGAGAGACAAGAAAAATACACACATCAAACTGAATATAATGTCTGGGTGTGAGATGAGGTTGGCACCTTTCAAATGCAACTAAGACATGCCACTGCTTGAGCCAAACCTTCACTCTGTAATCTTATTGCATTTTTTCAAATTCAATCCTTTCTTCATTTGTCACATTTATATTAGCATACTAACTATGCATATTAAAATAATTTTATGGGGATGATTAATTCTTACCTCTGATTGCATAGCAGTACAAGATTCTGAACAGCTGTAAGTGTGGATGCTTCATTCTGGCCTGTGATCAAGTGTCTGTCAACCACAACATGAACGCAATCAGGTTCACTGACTGCAAAGCTTGCTCCTCGGTCACGCACTGCATCTTCAGGTATGACCATAAAATCTGCGAAGTCTGGGAGTCGAGCAAGTTCAAACAGTGATGACTTGAAACAAAAGGAGGGTCTGACACTCACATGACATACTGACCAGTATGAGATGTAATTACTTGCAATTTGATACACAGGTATATAGGGCATATAAATGTTTTGGACAAGCTGCCTCCTTCTGGGTAGAAGAGTTTGTAAACTAATTCCATATATTTCTTTTATTCCTTTTACTCAATACATCATCTCTCAGGAATGTAAATGTTGTGTATTATCCAACAAACTACACAAACATGTTACCATCTTGATCCAGGCACCATACAATGTTTCAAGCATCAGCACAGGATGAACCTAGTGCAAATACCTGTGTCATTGATACTTGGGAAAGAATGTTGAACTGAAAATAAACTTTTGCAATTCATATATGTCACAGTAGCTGCTTGGAATTAAGTCATGCAGTCAACAAATGTGAACTGTTTTCATCAGTGCAGCTATGGGCATGAACTTAAAATCACTTAAACACCAGTACTGAGGAACAGGATGATGGAGTCCATGAGGAATGGATTCAGCTAGGCACTGAGATGGATGTCAACTTCAATTCTTAAATAGCTGTAGACAACAGAAACAGCATTTTCAACATCAATAGGTTATGTGATGATTAAGAGAGTGGCCAAAGCAGTAAACGAGAGGACGAGGAAGACAAGCATCAGCCCGATCCAGATGTTAGGTCATTCTTGTATAAAGACAGCATTTGCAAGCATGACAAACAGAACATTTTGAGGTTGGAAATGGCACTGTTGTCTTAAACATACAGTTTCAACTAGACATTTTTCAATTGCAGATTTCTTTGGGGAAAAAGAAGTGGTTTGCAAAGAGGTATTAACATAACATTTTGTTTATTATTTCTGTAGGCCTACTTACAAATGTATGATTTTCTTATGTTGTAGTTTCCTCATGTTTAGTGCTATCCTGTAAGTGTTACGTTCTGACATTGTTTTTTTTTTACTGTGCTTTCATGAATAATACATATGATACATAGAAATTTCACTGCACTAGTGATAGTTGATTTAAAATTATCATCATTTACAGATTTCTGAGGATAGTTCATGCGCAAACGTAGGTACAAAAGCAATGCCTCCTATTTTACTTAATGTGCTGCAGGGTAGATTTTTTTGCCTTACCCACTGGAACACAATATGGTCCAGCTCCACCAAGATCATCAGAACTCCAGGCAGTCACATGCAGTTAACACAGTAGCAGCAGTGCCAAATGGCAGATGCTGTGAACGTACATACCAGACAGAGACTGGTCACTTAATTTACTTGGGAAGGCTCCAGTCCAATAGAGATTCACAGACTCTGAGAAGTGTGCATGGTGAGGATGCCACAGATGTTAGCTCAGCTAGACACTGGGTCCATTGTTTCAACAGCAGTGAAATGGACAATGGTGACAAGGTCTGTAGCAGCTAATCAGCCATGGCAGCAATGACCCAAACCAACAACTAGGTTGATATGCTGATTGGGACGACCACTGCATCATGATACATGAACTGCATGCCACAACAGAGACTGGAAAAATGGCACATGGCTATCATCAGAGAACTTGGGTATAAGAAAGTTTGCACAAGGTGGGTGCCAAAAATGCCCACCTCAAACACCAAACAGCTTGAAACAACATCTGTGCAGAATTCTCCAGTGCAGTGAGAAGCATGGAGATGCTTCTCTGTCAAGAATAATTACTGGTGATGAAGCCCAGGTTCAGCCCTGCAACCCACTGACAAAAAGACAATCAATAGAATGGCACCACCAGTCATCACCACACACACAAAAAAAAATTCAAGGTACAGACTTCTGTGGCTAAAGTAATGGCTAGTGTCTTCTTGGAAAGTGAAGGAATCTTATTAGTTAAATTTTTGGAAAGAGGTGCCACAATCAATCCAGAGCAATATATGCAAACATAAAGAAGTTAAAACAATGAATTCAGAAGGTTAATCAAAACTGGAAGATGAATCAAGTCCTCTTCCTTCATGATAACACCAGACAGCACACCAGTGAGCGCTCAAGGAAAACAACTGCAACAGTTGGGTGGACTGTTCTCCGTCATTCTACAGTCCCAATTTAGCCCCCTCCAACTTCCAACTTTTGGCCACCCAAAGGATGCACTCTGAGGATGCCACTTTGCAGATGATGATGAGCTGAACCACGGTGTGCATCAAGAGCTCAGACACTTTGGCCAAGAAATTTACATGAGTGGCATACAGCATCTCATGAAAAGATGGAAAAAGTGTGTTGATACCGGAGACTCTCAGCAAAAATAATATCAACTTTGTAAAGGATGTACACATAACATTTGTATATTTCATCCTCACCATCAAGCTAACATAGAGTTGGGCCACTTCTTGGCCCGTTCTGGTCTCACAAGTCTAGAAGTCTCTTGAATGGTCTCCTCTAGTTTCTTCTGCCTGTTGATCTATAGTCTTTTAGTATTTTCAGAAATCTATTACAGGGCATTCTGTTTCTGTATATTTCATTATAGTTGTAATTACAGTTTCTGATTAAAAAAAAGGAGTCATTACTGTCATACCACTCCCCATATTACTTTACATGATGGCCATTTAAGCCAGCATTCACAAAAAATAAAAAACTATTCACACACAAATGAGGGGAATTATTAAGAATTTGAGTTATTAGTGTGAATGGGAGGCAAAAGAGAACAATCTCTGTCAATGTTTCGTGCCACTGGGAGCTGTGTTTTTGTAACAACAGTACAACAAATAAGGTGGCAGAGTAAAGACAAAAACAGTGGCAGTTGCACTCCAGACTTGCACAGGCCCCAGAATCATAAAAATAATATAACTCTGGATGTTATTTCTGATAAAGTGAGTGCCTGGGCCACTAAATG
>Ga0209628_10001317_pt1 | contig 15944 bp, 15 predicted proteins | sample TergutCu122P4_FD_187285 | JGI IMG/M metagenome (GOLD analysis project Ga0209628, IMG submission 187285) | Cubitermes ugandensis P4 segment gut microbial communities from Kakamega Forest, Kenya - Cu122 P4 (SPAdes) (version 2) | ecosystem: Host-associated > Arthropoda: Insects > Digestive system...
GCACCTGTTGGGCGCGCTCATGACCAAGCTGCATCGGGCGCTGGTGCAGCTTCAGGCTGACGATATCGGCATCAGCTTTCCGCGCTACAGCCTGCGGCCACGCACACTGGGCGAGCTGCTGCGCCTGCATGGCAGCCCAGCCGCCTTGCAGCAATTGATGGCGCAGCCGTGGCTGCAAGGCATGCGCGACCATGTGCGTGTAACCACAGTGGCATCCGCGCCTCCTGATGCGCCTCATTGCGCTGTTCGCCGACGGCAATTCAAAACAAACCCAGAGCGTTTGCTTCGCCGCCGTATAAAGCTCATGGAACGCAGAGGCAAGACTGCCGAAGAAATCAAGCAAGCAGCAGTTGCCATCCCCGACTGCGTCAAGCGCAACCCCGACCTGCCCTATGCACAGTTGCGCAGCACCAGCACTGGTCAGCCGTTCTGCCTGTTCATCGAACAAGAGTCAGAGCAGCCCAGATCCACGTCCGGGTTGTTCAACACCTACGGCCTAAGCAAGACAGCAACCGTACCCTGGTTCTGATACCCAAATTTTCATCTCTCGCTGCTGCTCCTTTGAAATCAACAACTTACGAATCGTTGCAACAAAAGGGTGGCGCAGCTTTAACGGAGACAAAAACCTTGCGAATCAACCAGTTGCAATGATGAGGATGTAGTTCGCTACCGCGCAGGTAGCTCAGAAATATCACCGGACAGACAACCCGAACGTGTCGGAGTTCGCTACCGCGCAGGTAGCTCAGAAATCAAGGAGAGCATGAGTGCCTGATGACATTTCGTTCGCTACCGCGCAGGTAGCTCAGAAAAGTTCGTGGCCAGCACGCCGCCCGTGGTGTACGTTCGCTACCGCGCAGGTAGCTCAGAAATGATGGATTTGGCCGAGCCATTTGGAATTTCCGTTCGCTACCGCGCAGGTAGCTCAGAAATGGTCGTAGAAGGCGGGAACGTCAGGTCGCTGGTTCGCTACCGCGCAGGTAGCTCAGAAAATCGTCGAGCGACTGCTCAAGCGCGGCGCCGACGTTCGCTACCGCGCAGGTAGCTCAGAAATGATCCGTGCGCCTAGAGCCATAACCATTGACGTTCGCTACCGCGCAGGTAGCTCAGAAATGAAGAAAGAGTCCGGCCGGTTGGTCCACGCCGTTCGCTACCGCGCAGGTAGCTCAGAAATGAAGAACGAGGAGCCTGATGGGCTCAGCGAAGTTCGCTACCGCGCAGGTAGCTCAGAAAATGAGCAATCGATGGGTGAGATCGCAAATCGAGTTCGCTACCGCGCAGGTAGCTCAGAAACGCCACTCTCGCTCAGAAAGCCTTCGTCTACCGTTCGCTACCGCGCAGGTAGCTCAGAAACGTAACCGCGGCATGGGTTGGGGCGGTCTTTGAGTTCGCTACCGCGCAGGTAGCTCAGAAAGAGAGCACCGAGGAGGCGCTGCGGCTCGAGCTGTTCGCTACCGCGCAGGTAGCTCAGAAAAACAACGACGGCATGGCTTAGGTCGCGCAAACGTTCGCTACCGCGCAGGTAGCTCAGAAAATCGGAAAGGGCTGAACCGTGCCGATCGGGATGTTCGCTACCGCGCAGGTAGCTCAGAAATTGATGCGAGATTCAACTTCGCCGCACCACTTGTTCGCTACCGCGCAGGTAGCTCAGAAATCGTAGAGCTGCGAGGAGCGGAATACGAAGAGGTTCGCTACCGCGCAGGTAGCTCAGAAAATAGCAGTCCCACGGGACGGCCAGCCGTGACGGTTCGCTACCGCGCAGGTAGCTCAGAAAAGCTAAATCACTTGCGCCTGCGCGGCGTGAAGGTTCGCTACCGCGCAGGTAGCTCAGAAAAGCGTGCAGAGTACGGCGGCGTCTCCTGAAGCGTTCGCTACCGCGCAGGTAGCTCAGAAAAACCGGCTGGATCGACATGTGGTCGATCTCCCGTTCGCTACCGCGCAGGTAGCTCAGAAATGCGCCGCCGCAGCCGCTGCAGCCGCATCGGTGTTCGCTACCGCGCAGGTAGCTCAGAAAAGCGCGAAGCTGGGCGACATCTGGACCAACACGTTCGCTACCGCGCAGGTAGCTCAGAAAAAGGCCGACTCGAGCGCACTAACTGCGCTGGAGTTCGCTACCGCGCAGGTAGCTCAGAAACACGGAATAACCGTTGTCAGAACGCCGTATGTGTTCGCTACCGCGCAGGTAGCTCAGAAAAACATGCTCGGATAGCTGAGATGCCAGCCGGTGTTCGCTACCGCGCAGGTAGCTCAGAAATGAACGATCCGTCGCTGCCTGCCTACTTCAACGTTCGCTACCGCGCAGGTAGCTCAGAAAACGTTCCGGGGTGATCGGCAGAGTCATCGCTGGTTCGCTACCGCGCAGGTAGCTCAGAAAATCGGCGCCAGGCGATCAGGCCGCTTCCATCGGTTCGCTACCGCGCAGGTAGCTCAGAAAATGTGCAGAGCCACTACGACCCGCTCGACGACGTTCGCTACCGCGCAGGTAGCTCAGAAATACTTGCAAACGCTCAATCGACTTGGTGGATTGTTCGCTACCGCGCAGGTAGCTCAGAAAAGCCTGCGAACTCTCACCGAACGCCGCAACTACGTTCGCTACCGCGCAGGTAGCTCAGAAAAAGGTCATCGGTAGAAAACCCAGCTCCGAATTGTTCGCTACCGCGCAGGTAGCTCAGAAAGTGAGCTTCAGCCGCAAACAGAGTGCCCGCACGTTCGCTACCGCGCAGGTAGCTCAGAAAATTGTTTGCAGTAAACGTTGCTTGGCCGCTCATGTTCGCTACCGCGCAGGTAGCTCAGAAATTTATGACGCAGTTTTCGATGCCGCCAATAATGTTCGCTACCGCGCAGGTAGCTCAGAAAGGTTTCGGCATCCTGCTGCGTAGCACTGCCAGGTTCGCTACCGCGCAGGTAGCTCAGAAACTGCTCGCCCTCTTGCACCGGCACGGCCAGCCGTTCGCTACCGCGCAGGTAGCTCAGAAATTTGATGTACCGCACACGGCGGAATACTTCGAGTTCGCTACCGCGCAGGTAGCTCAGAAAAGGTAAACTTCCTCCCAGGCGAGCCGGTCAGCGTTCGCTACCGCGCAGGTAGCTCAGAAAATCCGGTCTTGTTCTTCGGCGGTGAAGCCAAAGTTCGCTACCGCGCAGGTAGCTCAGAAAGAGCCGCCAACATAACCGCCAGCTGTCGGGTTGTTCGCTACCGCGCAGGTAGCTCAGAAAAATGCCCCACGAAATAAATAGCGCAAATGACAGTTCGCTACCGCGCAGGTAGCTCAGAAATGGAACTTCGGTGTGAATCCAGTCGAAGGACGGTTCGCTACCGCGCAGGTAGCTCAGAAAGACACGGAAAAAGCGCTAATCGCCGACAAAATGTTCGCTACCGCGCAGGTAGCTCAGAAAAAAACGTTGTTTGCTACAAAAACTGTAGCACGGTTCGCTACCGCGCAGGTAGCTCAGAAAGCTACGCGCGCGACCTATCCGATGAATTATTTGTTCGCTACCGCGCAGGTAGCTCAGAAAAACAAGCGCATCGATACCGAGCGTAGTTTTGCGTTCGCTACCGCGCAGGTAGCTCAGAAAGGGTTGCCGTGAGCGGCGTGCTCACAGTTACTAGTTCGCTACCGCGCAGGTAGCTCAGAAAACGCCGATATTACGTAATCGACAATGGCCCTTGTTCGCTACCGCGCAGGTAGCTCAGAAAACATTGGCAGAATATTTCAGGTCGCGAGTGGCGTTCGCTACCGCGCAGGTAGCTCAGAAATACTCAGTCGATAGCAAAAAGGTTGATAGCCGCGTTCGCTACCGCGCAGGTAGCTCAGAAATGACATATTGGGTAGATAAATCATGAAATATCGTTCGCTACCGCGCAGGTAGCTCAGAAACCGATGAGCCTCGTGTGGGGAAGACGGGCAGTGCGTTCGCTACCGCGCAGGTAGCTCAGAAATGTACCGCCGCGCCCGGCGGGGAGTACGGATCGTTCGCTACCGCGCAGGTAGCTCAGAAAGGTGGTGGAAGAGCGCGCTGATAGGGAAGACACGTTCGCTACCGCGCAGGTAGCTCAGAAAAAGTTGTTTTTGCGCAACGGCGACGATACCGTCGTTCGCTACCGCGCAGGTAGCTCAGAAAAAGAGGGTGGACCCTACCAGCGGGAGCGCTGGGTTCGCTACCGCGCAGGTAGCTCAGAAATGTTCCATCCTTGCGAGCAATATACCTTCCCTGTTCGCTACCGCGCAGGTAGCTCAGAAATAGCAAAAATCGCTTGCATGCTCGGACAGGTTGTTCGCTACCGCGCAGGTAGCTCAGAAAACTCAGCTATGTCGCTCAATAGCCACTGCTGACGTTCGCTACCGCGCAGGTAGCTCAGAAAGTGGTACATGAGGACGTGATCGGTGTCGGGTCGTTCGCTACCGCGCAGGTAGCTCAGAAATTTCTGGTTGGCTACAGCCAGGATTTTCATTTTGTTCGCTACCGCGCAGGTAGCTCAGAAATGAGCGCGCGCCGGTTCGAAAGGCCATTGCCAAGTTCGCTACCGCGCAGGTAGCTCAGAAATTGTCGATCGACAACAGGCCGTTATCGGCGCGGTTCGCTACCGCGCAGGTAGCTCAGAAAGTGCCCAGATCGGCGCGGCAGCACCTTCCGCCGTTCGCTACCGCGCAGGTAGCTCAGAAAGACCGCACGCTGCAGAAATTTGACGGCCTGTGGTTCGCTACCGCGCAGGTAGCTCAGAAAATTCGCACAATCCACTCCGGTACGGCCACGCCGTTCGCTACCGCGCAGGTAGCTCAGAAATCGATGCCGGAACAGACGGAGAGAAAGCGCATGTTCGCTACCGCGCAGGTAGCTCAGAAACATCACAAAAAATGGTGATGCCAGAGACGTACCGTTCGCTACCGCGCAGGTAGCTCAGAAAGAGCAGGGTGTATGCGCGTTTGCGCACCTCGTGTTCGCTACCGCGCAGGTAGCTCAGAAATTGTCCTTGTCGGCCTTGAGCGGAACGTCGCCGTTCGCTACCGCGCAGGTAGCTCAGAAATTCTCAAGCCGCTCGCACCACTCAATAAATTTGTTCGCTACCGCGCAGGTAGCTCAGAAAGCGTCGGACTGCTGGAACACGACGGTCTTGCTGTTCGCTACCGCGCAGGTAGCTCAGAAAAAACGCCGGCGACGTTGACGCCGAGGGCCCGTGTTCGCTACCGCGCAGGTAGCTCAGAAAATCCGCGCCGCATGCGCGCAGCACCGCGTACCGTTCGCTACCGCGCAGGTAGCTCAGAAAAACGCGTCTTCGCGCCACTTCTTCGGCTTGCTGTTCGCTACCGCGCAGGTAGCTCAGAAAACGAGGACGGCGCGGTTTGGGATACGCCGTGGGTTCGCTACCGCGCAGGTAGCTCAGAAAAACACCAATGCCTCGGCACTGAGCGCGCTGACGTTCGCTACCGCGCAGGTAGCTCAGAAAGTTGCGAAAGAGAGGGCGAGAAGCCGTCCTACGTTCGCTACCGCGCAGGTAGCTCAGAAATGTGGATGAGTCCGGCGAAGCAACGGCTTGTCGTTCGCTACCGCGCAGGTAGCTCAGAAAATACGCCAAGGATCGTCGACCGTCGGCGAAGAGTTCGCTACCGCGCAGGTAGCTCAGAAATTTGTGTTCGCAGTCGTCTGCGCCGCCGCAGCGTTCGCTACCGCGCAGGTAGCTCAGAAAGTTTGGATTCGCTCCAAGCGCTGGATTGAAATGTTCGCTACCGCGCAGGTAGCTCAGAAACCGTCCATGTTGCCGTAGCTCGCTAAAAACACGTTCGCTACCGCGCAGGTAGCTCAGAAAAGGAGGTGCTGGAGAAGGGCGAGTGGAGGCTGGTTCGCTACCGCGCAGGTAGCTCAGAAAATCTCAGACGTTGAGCGTGCTGCTCAGTCAGCGTTCGCTACCGCGCAGGTAGCTCAGAAAAGGAAGAGCGCGAAACCGCCCTCATCTCTCAAGTTCGCTACCGCGCAGGTAGCTCAGAAAAGACGGGCGGCAGGCGCTAATTCACCTGGAGTGTTCGCTACCGCGCAGGTAGCTCAGAAATCCAGACCGTTCTGCCGCCGACCGGGTTGTACGTTCGCTACCGCGCAGGTAGCTCAGAAAAAAAATTCTTCATATCATCAGCGGAGTGGTACGTTCGCTACCGCGCAGGTAGCTCAGAAAGTGCTTGCCGATCGGAAGACGCGCGATGACGTGTTCGCTACCGCGCAGGTAGCTCAGAAAACGGGTACGTGAGGCTCGATCGGGATCTCCATGTTCGCTACCGCGCAGGTAGCTCAGAAAAGCCACAACGGGCATGACAGCGACCTTGCGCAGTTCGCTACCGCGCAGGTAGCTCAGAAATCCAACGTCGCGATGACGCCGAGGGCCTCCGGGTTCGCTACCGCGCAGGTAGCTCAGAAAGTACAAATGATTGAACAGGGTTCGGAAGAACCGTTCGCTACCGCGCAGGTAGCTCAGAAAAATGGCCGGTAGAAGCTGATTGACTGGCGGAAGTTCGCTACCGCGCAGGTAGCTCAGAAAAACACCAATGCCTCGGCACTGACCGCGCTGACGTTCGCTACCGCGCAGGTAGCTCAGAAAAGCGCCGAGGGCACGCTCACGAGCCAGGGCAGGTTCGCTACCGCGCAGGTAGCTCAGAAAATCCATCGGGGGAGGTTGGCGTCTTCATCGCGGTTCGCTACCGCGCAGGTAGCTCAGAAAAAGCTGGCACCGCTTTGTGTGGTCGGGGTGGTGTTCGCTACCGCGCAGGTAGCTCAGAAAAGGTCGGTGCAGGCGTCGGCGATGTATTGCGCGTTCGCTACCGCGCAGGTAGCTCAGAAATGCTCGTTGTCGATAAGCATTGACTCGCTGTTGTTCGCTACCGCGCAGGTAGCTCAGAAAATAACGGATCAACGTCTGGCTCTTGACCTTCGGTTCGCTACCGCGCAGGTAGCTCAGAAACTTGGTGCGATAGATACGACATAACCGTCTTGGTTCGCTACCGCGCAGGTAGCTCAGAAAAGGTCACAGGCCATTGCGGCGGAAGCCTACGAGTTCGCTACCGCGCAGGTAGCTCAGAAAGGTTTGGGTTGCGACCAAGGGCGACGGCCACTGTTCGCTACCGCGCAGGTAGCTCAGAAACACTGGAGCCACCCGAGCCGGAGCCCGAATCGGTTCGCTACCGCGCAGGTAGCTCAGAAATGACCAACTAAGAGGACAGACATCATGAATATGTTCGCTACCGCGCAGGTAGCTCAGAAAAGCAGCGCCGCGCGCTGCACACGGAAGTGGTAGTTCGCTACCGCGCAGGTAGCTCAGAAATTCCTTGAGGTCATGCTTTTCGAGCCTCAGCGGTTCGCTACCGCGCAGGTAGCTCAGAAAAAGTCGGAACGCTTTCCGGAGATATCTTTTAGTGTTCGCTACCGCGCAGGTAGCTCAGAAATAGCAACAACGCCAACCAACGCAACCGCGTCACGTTCGCTACCGCGCAGGTAGCTCAGAAACATCGAAAACGACCATGGAAGGGCCGGGAGCGGTTCGCTACCGCGCAGGTAGCTCAGAAAATGACCGCAGTACGGTCCGATTACCCAATGCAGTTCGCTACCGCGCAGGTAGCTCAGAAAAGCCGCTCGACTGGAGCTGGATCAAACGCACAGTTCGCTACCGCGCAGGTAGCTCAGAAACCCCAGGCTTCGCGTACCCACTGGCTCCGACTGTTCGCTACCGCGCAGGTAGCTCAGAAAGATAAGGAGACCGGCGAGGTGCCCGGCGTCAACTATCCTAAGCGGTCAGCGTCAACTATCTTGAGCGGTGCGGTCGAGCGTGATCATTGAGTGGTAGTTGTTGTTGCGCTGCGTTGCCGGCTCGCCGGCAACGCAGCGCGGCGGCGATAGCTGTCCACGTTCATCTCCAGGATCGTCGAGTGGTGCACGAGCCGGTCCACGGCCGCCACCGTCATGGCCTTGTCCGGGAACACCTCGTCCCACGCCGAGAACGGGGTGTTGGCCGTGATAGCGATGCTCTTTCTCTCGTAGCGCTCGGCGATCAGCTCGAACAGCACCGAGGTCTCGGCCTGGTCTTTCCTGGCATAGCTCAGATCGTCCAGCACGAGCAGGTCGAAGCGCTCGAGCTTGGCCAGCTCGGCCGGCAGACGCAGATCCCGGCGCGCGGCCTGCAGTCGCTGCACGAGTTCGCTCGTACGCACGAAGAGCACCTTGTAGCCTTGATCGATCAGCCCATGGCCGATGCCGGCAATCAGATGAGTCTTGCCCACGCCTGGCGGGCCGAACGCCAGTAAGTTGTGGCCTTGTGTGATCCAGCCATCAGCCTCGGCCAACGCCGTAATGTGTGCCTTGGAGATCGTCGTGACGGCATCGAAGTCGAAGCTCTCCAAGCTCTTGTTCGGCGGCAAGTGACTGTCGAGCCGAGCCCGAGCAAGCCGGCGCGTCTCGCGCTCGTTGACCTCCTGTTCGAGCAGGGTCCCGAGGAAGCGCTCGGCCGTCCAGCCTTCACGGTTGGACTGCTCGGCCAGATCGGCCCACAGCCGCTTCATTGTCGGAAGCCTCAATTCCCCCAGCATCAGGGGCAGGCGCGCGGCATCGGCCGCGGTGCGCGTGGTGGTAGCCCTGTTCATGCGGCCTCCAGCAGTTCGTCATACACCGCCGCAGGTGGCAGCATCACCTCGACCTCCGGCATCAACGTTGGGCGCGGCGCGAACTGCGCTCGCAATACGTCGATGTCGGGCAGCTCATTGCGCTCGCCCAATACCGCAAGCACGCCGGCGAGCTCGACCACGACGTTGGCCCGGTCGGCCAAGTCCAGCAGGTCCACCATCAACCTGCAGGCCTCGCGCTCACACAAGCGTTCGCTGATGCGTTGCCACGTCTGGGCGTACTCGCTACGCGGGAACATGGCCTCGCGAAGCACCCACCGTGCGAAAGCGCCCGGCTTGCGCCGAAGCGAAGGCATCATGTGGCGCCAGTCGATGCGCTTGGGATGGCGGTCCTGGACACTGCCGCGCAGTCGCTCGCACTCGAACACCTTCACGCCGCCCAGCCAGGCTTCAAGGTGCGCGCTGTGCAGCCGAACCTTCAGTCGGTGGCCGACCAGGCGCGATGGGACGCTGTAGGTCACGCCCTTGGCGGTGAAGACGCCGTACTTGCTGACTCGCGCGTCGAGCTCCTCGAAGTCGCCGGTACGACGCACCGGCAGAGGCCGAAGACTCGCGCGCTCCACTTCCCAGGCTCGTGCGCAACGCGCGTTCATCTGCCTGACCGTCTCGGCAACGAACTGACCGTAGGCTTGGATGTCGGCAAACTCGCGCGTGCCACGCAATAGCAGCGCCTGTTCGAGCGCGACCTTCAGGCTGCCTTGGCGCGACTCGATGGAACCGTTCTCATGGCTCTGGCCGAGGTTGTTGCGGCTCGCGCGCAATCCATAGTGCTCGCACAACTGGCTGTAGCGGGCTGTGAGCTCCTCCTGCTCGGCCAAGTTATTGAAGGCTGCGGACAAGCTGTCGGTACGGTGCTCTTCGGGCACGCCGCCGGCCATCCACAGTGCCTCTTGCAGGCCGCTGGATAGCGCTTGGAAGGACTCGCCGCCGAGCACGATACGGGCATGACGCCAGCCGCTGTGCGCAAAAACGAACTGGTATAGCCGGTGCTGCAAGGTAACTGCGGCGATGGTGACGCCCAAGGCGTCACACACCGTAAAGTCCGACAGCCCGAGCCGACCCGGCGGGTGCACTTGAGCGAAGAAGATCTCTCGTTCTGCGCCATGCTCGGCGCGCCACTGGCGCACTCGTCGCTGCAGCGTGCGCAGCACCGCGCCATCGAAGCGCTGTGGATAGCGCCGTTGCAATTCCTCCAGCACCGTGACGGCCATCAGGGCGGGCGCCGACTCGAGCATCGGCACGACCTGCGACTGCCACACGTCTTCCAGCGGGTCCGCTCGCGTGCGCCAACTCCGCAGTGGTCTTTGGGAGGGCAACAGCACTGCCGATTCGATACGCCGCGCGCTGGCTACGCTGATCCCCGCCTTGGCCGCAGCGGCCTCCTGGGTGTGCTTGCCACGCAATTGCTTGTACTTGGTCACTTGAAGGTCCGATATGCGAATGCCGGGCACTGTGGCTGCCTCCTATGAGGCAATCCACTGTAGAACCCGACCGCAAACGCACCCCGGACTGTGTGCGTCAACCGCTCACGATAGTTGTCGTCGGCCGCTCAAGATAATTGTCGCTGGCCAGCGAGGTCACGAGTATTACGTTCGCTACCGCGCAGGTAGCTCAGAAAGTTGAGTTGCAGCAGCCAGCGGCCCTTTTGCGAGTTCGCTACCGCGCAGGTAGCTCAGAAATCCTGATCCATCTCCGTCATGCGCGCCCACTCGTTCGCTACCGCGCAGGTAGCTCAGAAAACGCTCAGCAGCCTGAGCGGCCAGGTGCAGAGGTTCGCTACCGCGCAGGTAGCTCAGAAATGCAGGACGTTGAGGCGTTCCGTGACCGGCTGGTTCGCTACCGCGCAGGTAGCTCAGAAAATACTTTCGATGGACACGACAGTACTGAACGCGTTCGCTACCGCGCAGGTAGCTCAGAAAGCGCCCAGCAAGGATCAGCCAATATACCCAGTGTTCGCTACCGCGCAGGTAGCTCAGAAAAGTTCGTGGCCAGCACGCCGCCGGTCGTGTACGTTCGCTACCGCGCAGGTAGCTCAGAAAATCAGATCCGTGAGACCACCGGCGCCAGTGCCGTTCGCTACCGCGCAGGTAGCTCAGAAATGCGCGGCGCGTACCTGGACGGCGCGAACCTGGTTCGCTACCGCGCAGGTAGCTCAGAAAGCCTGAAGGAAATGCCGGTCAAGGATGTTCAAACCGAACCACCCAACCGTTCCCAATGCCGCTCAATTTGCACGCGAACCTGCTCTGGCGCGGTGCCGCCGAGCACTTTGCGCGCCTGGAGCGAGCCGCGCAGGGTGAGCGCGTCGAATACGTCTTTTTCAATGCTGGGATGGAATTGTTGGAGCGTCTCAAGCGGCAGCTCCGATAGATCAATCTGGCGCGAGATGGCCGCTTTCACCGCATGCGCCACGGTTTCGTGCGCGTCGCGGAAGGGCAACCCCTTTTTGACGAGGTAGTCGGCCAGGTCGGTCGCGGTGGCGTAGCCGCGCAGCGCGGCTCGTTCCATCGCCTCGGGCTTGACGGTGATGCCGCCAACCATTTCCGCAAAGATGCGCAGCGTGTCCTTGAGGGTGTCAACGGTGTCGAACAGCGGTTCCTTGTCTTCCTGGTTGTCTTTGTTGTAGGCCAGCGGCTGGCCTTTCATGAGGGTGATCAGGCCCATCAGGTGGCCGACCACGCGGCCGGTTTTGCCGCGGGCAAGTTCGGGTACGTCGGGGTTTTTTTTCTGCGGCATGATCGACGAGCCGGTGCAGAAGCGGTCGGCGATTTCGATGAAGCCGAAGCTCTGGCTCATCCAGAGCACGAGTTCTTCGCTCAGGCGGCTGACGTGCACCATGGTGAGTGCGGCCGCGGCGCTGAATTCGATGGCGAAGTCGCGGTCGCTCACGGCGTCGAGGCTGTTTTGGCAAACGCCATCCATCCCGAGCGTGCGCGCGACCATTTCACGGTCCAGCGGGTAGCTCGTGCCGGCAAGCGCGGCCGCGCCCAGCGGCAGGCGGTTGACGCGCCGGCGCGCGTCCTGCATGCGTTCGGCGTCACGGCTGAACATTTCGACGTAGGCAAGCATGTGGTGGCCGAAGCTGACCGGCTGCGCCACCTGAAGGTGCGTGAAGCCCGGCAGGATGACGTCGATGTTTTTTTCGGCCAGCGTGAGCAGGGCTTTTTGCAAATCGGCCAGCAACGCGCCGATTAGGTCGATTTCATCGCGCAGCCATAGCCGCACGTCGGTGGCGACCTGGTCGTTGCGGCTGCGGCCGGTGTGCAGGCGTTTGCCGGCGTCGCCGGCAAGCTGCGTCAGGCGCGCTTCGATGTTGAGGTGCACGTCTTCGAGTTCGAGCTTCCATTCGAAGCGCCCGGATTCGATTTCCTCGCGGATCTGCCGCATGCCGCGCTCGATTGCGGCGAAGTCGCCGGCGCTGATGATGTTTTGCGCGGCAAGCATGCCGGCGTGCGCGAGCGAGCCTTCGATGTCGGCTTTCCACAGGCGCTTGTCAAAGAAGACGCTGGCGGTGTAACGCTGGACCAGTTCGCTCATGGGCTCGGAAAAGAGCGCGGACCAGGCTTCGGATTTTTTGTCGAGTTGGCTCTTGGACATGGGAGGCAATAATGGGTTCGAAGACAGGCTCTCGCGGCCGATGTTTCAGTGATGCGAAACCTATCAATTCTATCGGCCACCCCCTCCGGCGCACCGCCGTCGCATGCGCAGGCAGCGGCTTTCGATGTGTGCCAGGTCGGCGTGCTGCTGCGCCTGGTGTTGTTCGTGGAGGCGGTTCTGGCGGTTGTGGCGCTATTCGTCACGGAAGGGCCGGGCGGCTGGCTTTTTACGGTGGCGATGCTGACCGGCGGCGCGTTGCCGGCCACGCTGCTTTGGCTGGTGGCGGTTTGTGTGCTCAAGAAGCCGCTGGCGCGGCGTTCACGCGGCGGGCAGTACGCGGCGGGCGCGCTGCTGGGCATGCTGTGCGGCTTGTACGGCTGCGGCCTGTTGCGCTTGACCGGCGTGCTGGCCAATCCGCCGTGGCTGGGCAGCGCGCTGGCGGGGCTGCTGTTCGCGCTGGTGGCGATCGCCGCGCTGGTGCTGCGCGCGCGCGGGCAAACGCCGGCGGCTACGGCGGCGCGGCTGGCGGAGTTGCAGTCGCGTATCCGCCCGCACTTTCTGTTCAATACGCTCAATAGCGCGATTGCGCTGGTGCGCAAGGAGCCTGCCAAGGCCGAGGCATTGCTCGAAGACCTGAGCGAGCTGTTTCGCCAGGCGCTGGCGGAACCGGGAGAGTCGGTGACGCTGGCCGATGAGATTGCGCTGGCCGGGCGTTATCTGGCGATCGAGCAGGTGCGTTTTGGCGCGCGGCTGAACGTGCATTGGGAGCTGGACCCAGCGGCTGATGGCGCCCGTTTGCCGCCGCTGCTGCTGCAGCCCCTGGTCGAAAATGCGGTCAAGCACGGCATCGAGCCAAGCCCGCAGGGCGGTACCTTGCGCATTCGCACCGGGCGGCAAGGGGCATGCGTGCATATTGAGGTGATCAACAGTCTGCCGCCGCTGGCGTGGGCTGACGCGCCGCTGCCGCGCGGGCACGGTATCGCGCTGGCCAACGTGCGCGACCGGCTGCATCTTCTGCATGACGTGCAGGCGCGTTTTGAGGCCGGCATGATGTCCGATGCTTATCGGGTGCGTATCGAAATTCCGCTCTTGCGTTGAACCGCTGGACCAGATTGGCCCGGTTTCGATGCGTTGCGCGCAGGAGCGCGGTCGCGCCGGCATGGCGAATCTGGAGGAAAAATCCGGAAAAATATTGGGAATATGAAAATATGGTTGTGGGCCTGCGAACCCTGATAGTCGATGACGAGGCGCTCGCGCGCTCTCGCCTGCGCACGCTGCTCGAAGACATCGGCGAGCCGGCCGCCACGGTGATCGACGAGGCCGCCGATGGCGCGCAAGCGCTGCGCCGGATTTCCGAAGGAGGCATCGATCTGGTGCTGCTCGACATTCGTATGCCCGGAATCGATGGCGTCGAACTGGCCCGCACCTTGCACCTTCGGCCGGACGCGCCGGCCATCGTGTTCGTGACCGCGCACGTCGAGCATGCGGTAACGGCCTTCGAGCTGGAGGCGGTTGATTACCTGACCAAGCCGGTGCGGGCGGCGCGCCTGGCGCAGGCGCTTGCAAAAGCGCGGCGTTATTTGGCTGCGCGCCGCACGCAGCACAACGAAGCGCCGCACGAGACGCTGCTGATCCAGGAACGCGGCCGTGCCGAGCGCGTGCCGATTGCCGAGGTGCTGTACCTGAAGTCCGAATACAAATACCTGACCGTGCGCACGGCCGCGCGCAGCTACATCTTTGACGGCTCGCTCAACGAGTTCGAGGAGCGTTATCCGGCGCGTTTCGTGCGCGTGCATCGCAATGCGCTGGTGGCGCGCGAGGCCATCCGCGCACTCGAAAAACGCGACGATGCCGAAGAAGCCGAAGGCTGGATGCTGCGCCTGCATGGGATCGATGAGCCGGTGCAGGTTTCGCGCCGCCAGCTTTCGACGGTGCGCGAGGCGATCAAAGACAGAGTCAACAGGCTCTGAGGCGCATCCCGGCTTTGGGCGGTCCGCGGCGTTGCACCGAATTTGAGCATGCTAGGATCGACGGCGTTTTTCGTTACGCGGGAGCCCCCGTTTTGACTTCCATCGTCATCGCCACACGCGAAAGCCGGCTCGCCATGTGGCAGGCGCGGCACGTGCAATCATTGCTCGAAGCACGCGGCCATGCCGTCGCCTTGCTGGGCATGACCACCCGCGGCGATCAGATCCTCGACCGCTCGCTGAGCAAAGTCGGCGGCAAGGGTCTGTTCGTCAAGGAACTGGAAACCGCGCTTGAGGAAGGCCGTGCCGACATCGCGGTGCATTCGCTCAAGGATGTGCCAATGGAGTTGCCTGCCGGATTTGCCCTGGCCTGCGTGCTCGAACGCGAGGATCCGCGCGACGCGCTGGTTTCGCCGCGCTACGCCGCGCTCGATGAATTGCCGCCGGGGGCCGTCGTCGGCACGTCCAGCCTGCGCCGCATGGTCTTGCTGCGCGCACTGCGCCCGGACCTGCGCATCGAACCGCTGCGCGGCAACCTCGACACGCGCCTGCGCAAGCTCGACGAAGGCCAATACGACGCGATCGTGCTCGCCGCCGCCGGACTGAAGCGGCTGGGCCTGGGTGAGCGTATTCGCGCGCTGTTCGAGCCTGACGCCATGCTGCCCGCCGCCGGGCAAGGGGCGCTGGGCATCGAGGTGCGGGCCGATCGGCAGGATTTGATCGATGCGCTCGCGCCGCTGGCGTGCCGCGCCGACTGGCTCGCCACCACGGCTGAGCGTGCCGTCAGCCGCGCGATGGGCGGCAGTTGCTCGATGCCGCTTGCGGCCCATGCGCGCTGGCTGGCGGGCGGGCCGTTGTGCGTTGACGCCGCCTGGGGCGACGTCGATACCGGGGTGCCGCTGGTACGGGTGCGGGTACAGGCCGGCGCGGATGATTTTGCCGCGGCGGCGGCGCTTGGCGAGCGCGCTGCCCAAGCTTTGCGCGATGCGGGTGCGCACCCCATGAAATGAGCACGGACATGAGTTGCGGGCGTCTCGTACTCGTGACGCGGCCCGTGCGGGAAGCCGGGCGCTGGGTCGAGGCGTTGCGCGCGTACGGCCTCAATGCGCGGGCGCTGCCCCTGATCGATATCGCGCCGGTGGCCGATTCGCGGCCGATTCGCGCCGTCTGGGCGCGCATTGCCGACTACCAGGCGCTGATGTTCGTGAGCGCGGCGGCGGTCACGCATTTTTTCGCCTACGCCGGCGGCGCGGTTGCGCCGGCCCGTCATTGGGCCACCGGCCCCGGCACCGCCGCGGCGCTGCGGGCGGCGGGTGTGGCCGATGCGGCGATCGATGCACCGCCGGCCGATGCGCCGGCCTTCGATTCGGAAGCGCTCTGGGCGCTGGTGCACGCGCAGGTGCGGCCCGGCACGCGCGTGCTGATCGTGCGCGGAGGCGAAGCCGACGGCCATCCTGCCGGACGTGAATGGCTCGCACGCACGATCGATGCGGCGGGCGGGCAGTACGACACGCTCGTGAGCTACCGGCGCATCGTGCCGGTATTCGACGAGGCGCAGCGCCGTTTGGCGCTGACGGCACAGGACGCCGGCGCGGCCTGGGTATTCAGCAGTTCGCAGGCCATCGCCAATCTTGCGCAGGCGCTGCCGCAGGGCAGATGGCACGCCGCCTGCGCGGTGGCCACGCATGAACGCATTGCGCAAGCCGCACAGGCCGCCGGCTTCGGGCGC
>Ga0209628_10001318_pt1 | contig 15944 bp, 14 predicted proteins | sample TergutCu122P4_FD_187285 | JGI IMG/M metagenome (GOLD analysis project Ga0209628, IMG submission 187285) | Cubitermes ugandensis P4 segment gut microbial communities from Kakamega Forest, Kenya - Cu122 P4 (SPAdes) (version 2) | ecosystem: Host-associated > Arthropoda: Insects > Digestive system...
TTTTCTTCATCCCAAGTGAGTAAAAGTAGATTTTTACAATTCAACTCTCCACTTGCTTCAATTAAGGATGATATTTCTCTTTTAAAGGTTTTTATATTTTGTAAATCATACGAAACCTGTATTAATGTTTCTATTTTGTGCATATTTCTGCAAACAAAATCAATCTCTTTATCGTTGCGTGTTCGATAATAAAAAAGGGTTTGGTGCGTATTATAACCTCTGCGAATCAATTCAATAAACACCAAATTTTCTAATAATCTTCCTCTATTCTCCGATAGTTCAAAGGATTTAGCCGATAGAAATCCGTTATCCACAATATAAGATTTTTGTGGTGCTTTCTTCATGATTTTCAGTTTGTTGTTATATCGTTGCAAATAGAAAAACAAATAAGGCTCAGCCAAGTAGTTGCAAAACTTTTGAACGGTGTGCGCGCTGTTGAAATTTAACTCTACCGATAACTGATTAATTGAAAATGGATTACAATAATTTGTCAATAAATAGGTTGAAAGGTTATATAATTCATTGCTATGGCGTACTTTAAAACGTTTTGTAATATCTTTCAACAAAATTGAATCGTAAAGCATGGGTAAGTAGTTTCGTGTTAGGGTACGCGACTTAATAATTTCGGGAAAAGAGCCAAATTTCAAGATTTCTGCTAATTGTTGCAGTAGTTGCGCCTTTTCTGCCGGTGTCTCATATTTTACCGGAACATTATTAAATGCAAGAACTTCTGCGTAGCTAAATGGCAAAATATTGATTTGAATAAAACGTCCGGTGAGCGCAGTTGCCATTTCATTGGATAAAAGTTTTGAGTTTGAACCTGTTATAATTAGGTTAATTCCTCTGCGATACAACTTGCCAACCCAAAGCTCCCATTCCGGCAAATTTTGTATTTCATCTAAAAGCAAATATTCAAAATTAGGATAAATCTCTAAAAGTAATTGTATTACACCATTCTCATCAAAGTGTTTTAACAGTAAATCGTCATCAAAATTCAGATAGGCAAAATTTCTTGATTGTAACAATTGCAGTGCAAAAACCGATTTTCCGGCTCGTCTTGGTCCGGAAATTAATTTTATGAGTTTCGATTTGAGAAAAATTTCCGGATTTTCATTCAAAAAACGCTCTTGATATTCGTATTGTAAAAGCGTGTCGCGTTCTTCTTTTTGCTGTAAAACAACTGTTCGTATCATAGTTATTTTAATTTTAGTGCACAAAAATACATTTTTTTATGCACTACAATACATTTATTGCATAAAAATTTAATAAACCACCAACTTCTTCGCTATGCTGTGCTTGGGTAAGGAAGTCAGTGTTAAATAAGTTTTTTTACAAAAACTCTCTTATGTTTTATCTATAAAACGGAAAATTCTTCCCCGGGTAGTACGCTTGACTGCCCAAAAGTTCTTCAATGCGAAGCAATTGGTTGTATTTTGCAATACGGTCGGTGCGACTTGCCGAGCCGGTTTTAATTTGTCCGGTGTTCAAAGCCACTGCCAAATCGGCAATCGTGGTGTCCTCAGTTTCGCCGGAACGGTGCGACATAACCGCAGTATAACCGTTGCATTTTGCCATATTCACCGCATCAATCGTTTCGGTTAAAGTGCCTATTTGGTTCACTTTTATCAAAATAGAATTACAAATACCTTTGCTGATTCCTTCTGCCAAACGTTGCACATTGGTTACAAACAAGTCATCTCCAACCAATTGGATGTCGTTTCCTAATTTTTCGGTCATCAGTTTCCATCCGTCCCAATCATCTTCCGCCATGCCGTCTTCAATAGAAACTATAGGATATTTTTTCACCCAGTTTGCCCAATAATCCACCATTTGCGCGGGGGTTAGTTTGTCGCCGGTGGATTTATGCAGATGATATACATTTTCCTCAGTGAGAAAATACTCGGAAGAAGCGGGGTCGAGGGCAATGCAGATGTCGATTCCCGGTTTGTAACCGGCTTTTTCTATCGCTTTCAAAATCACCTCAATGGCTTCTTCGTTCGATTTCAGGTTGGGGGCAAAACCGCCTTCGTCGCCCACGTTTGTGGCATATTTCATCCCTTTCAACACCGATTTCAAGCTGTGGAAAGTTTCGGCACCCATACGAAGTGCTTCCGCGAAAGTTTCTGCACCCACCGGCATAATCATAAATTCTTGAAAATCTATGCAATTATCTGCATGCGAGCCGCCGTTAATGATATTCATCAATGGAATGGGTAAAGTGTTGGCATTAACGCCGCCCACATAGCGATAGAGTTCCTGACTGCTCTCTTGCGCTGCCGCTTTGGCAACGGCTAACGATACGCCCAGAATGGCGTTGGCACCCAATTTGGCTTTGTTTGGAGTTCCGTCCAATTCAATCATTCGTGCATCAATCTCATTTTGGTTGGAAACCATCATTCCTTTCAGTTCGTTTGCCAGGATACCGTTCACATTTTCAACTGCTTTCAGTACGCCCTTGCCGATATATTTTGATTTGTCGCCATCGCGAAGTTCCACGGCTTCGTGCACGCCGGTGGATGCGCCGGAGGGAACGGCAGCGCGCCCCATAGCACCGGCAGCGGTATATACATCAACTTCTACGGTTGGATTTCCTCTTGAATCCAAAATTTGACGACCAAAAATTCCAATAATTTCACTCATTTGTTTGATTTTTAATAATTTGTGTTTTAATATTTTGAGGGGCAAATATATAATAATTTCTCTGTAATATAATCCAACAAAGGCAACCCCTCTTTAGTTATCGTAACAACATCATATTCAATTTTATAAAAAGAAGAATCAATGCTTTGTAATGCCTGTAAAAAATAATCTCGTTTTTCTATTCCAAAACAATTTTCGAGATGTTTCAAATCAATTCCTTCCTTCGTTCTTAATCGTAATAAAACATATTCATTGTATTGATTTTCAGGGGTTAATCTTTCTGTTTCAAAACAGGGTTCGTTTTTTTGTATTGCCTGAATGTACTTTTCCACATGGGCAATATTCCAACTTCTTGTATCTCCGGTAAAACTGTGCGCACCCGCCCCAAAACCAACATAAGGCGTTCCGTTCCAATAATTTGAATTATGCTTGGAACGAAAATCTTTTAATGCGAAATTTGAAACCTCATAATGTTCAAAACCATTTTTCTCCGCTTCTTCCATAAGCAGTTTCATCTCTTGCAACGATTGTTCTTCATCAAGATTAAGCATTATTTGTTGGGCTATTTTTTTATGTAACAAAGTATTTTCCTCAACGGTTAATGAGTAGGCAGATAAATGTTTGACCAGCAGACCAAAAACGGTTTTCAACTCGCGCTCCCAATCTTGCAACGAACGTAAATAGATACCATACATTAAATCCACAGAAATATTTTCAAATCCCGCTTTTTGTGCATTTTCAACGGCAACCAAAGCATCTTTTGCGGAATGCGTTCTTCCCAAAAATCGCAAAACCTCATCATTAAAAGATTGAATGCCAATACTGAGTCTGTTAAATCCAATTTTTCTTAATGCTGATAAATAGTCTAACGAGCATTGTTCGGGGTTGGCTTCAATGGTAATCTCTGCATCCGAGTCAACTTCAAAATTCTCATAAACAGCATTCAAAATTTTTTCTAATAAAAGAACAGGTAGCAATGTAGGTGTTCCGCCGCCGAAATATACCGTAAGAACAGAAGACCGTAAGACCGTAAGACCGTAAGACCGTAAGATTTTTTGAACCTTGAACCTTGAACTTTTGAACTCCTTCACCACCGCCTCCACATACTCCTCCATTTTTTTGGTGTTTGCAATAGAATAGAAATTGCAATAAATGCACTTTTTTTTACAAAACGGAATGTGAATATAGATGCCTTCCATAGATGGTTAGAAAACGAAAATAAATATTTTTTATTTGCGATTTAGAACGCTGTACACAATTATTTTTATTTTCGCACGTTCAAAAAATGTAAAATAAAACACTTAAAAAATGTAAAACAAAACGTTCAAAAAATGTAAAACACCTACTTATGCTATACATCAAAAGAATAACTGACAGCGAATTGCAGCGAAAACTAAATTCTTCGGGAGCACTGCTTATAAGAGGTACTAAAGCATGCGGTAAAACAGAATCTGCAAAGCAAGTTTCCGGTAGTATTTTAAATGTTGACAGAGATGAACAAATTACTGCTATTATGGAAGTATCGCCCAAAAGATTATTGCTTGGAGAAACACCCCGCTTAATTGACGAGTGGCAGGTACAACCAAAACTATGGGATTACATACGTCACGAAATTGACGAACGGCAACAAATGGCTCAATTTATACTCACGGGTTCGGCAAACCCTGAAGAAAACATTAAGATGCATTCAGGAGCCGGAAGATTCACTACATTAGATATGAGAACCATGTCTTGGCAGGAATTAGGTTTTTCTTCCGGAAAAATCAGCATGAAAAGTTTGTTTGAAGGCACAAAAATTGATATATTCGACGAACCTTTAGAGTTAGAATTTATTATTGAAAAAATTATTATAGGTGGTTTCCCAACTTTATTAGGAAAAAATATAACACAAGCCATGGATCTGAATCGAGCATATATTGAATTACTCACTGAAGTAGATATGAGTAGAGTTTCCAATGTAAAGCGCGATCCTATCAAAGTTAGAAATTTGTTACGTTCTATTGCTCGTAATACAGCTACAATAGTAGAAATAACCACTTTTGCAACAGACATTCGTGAAAAAGAAAACATTGACATCTCACGTCCAACAGTTTATGAATATCTTGATGCTTTGAATCGCCTAATGATTACCGAAGAACAACCTGCATGGAATACACACATCCGTTCTGCATCCTCACTGCGAAAAGCTCCTAAACGTCATTTTACAGATGTAAGCCTATCTGTTGCAGCTCTCGGTGCTGATACGGAATCTTTGTTAGCCGATATGAATTTTACTGGATTTCTATTTGAATCATTGGTTACACACGAACTTAGAGTTTACGCTCAGGCAAATGATGCAAAAGTGTATCATTACCGAGACTCAAGTGAATTAGAAGTTGATGCCATCGTACAGAAATATAATGGAGACTGGATAGCATTTGAGATAAAACTTGGCACCGGACAGATTGAAGATGCTGCTGCAAATCTTAAGAAACTTGTAACTGTTTTAGACTTAAAAAAAGAAAAACCACCCAAGTCGCTCAACATTATTACCGGAACCGGAGTAAGTTATACTCGTACAGACGGTGTTAATGTTATTTCAATTGCTTCATTGGGTGCATAGAACTTTCTGTAATTAATTCTTCAAAAAAAACACTATGCTAACCCACTATTCCAAAATTCTTGAAAACGCTGTAAATGAGATTGCCAAGCTGCCGGGCATCGGGCGAAGAACTGCCCTGAGGCTGGCGTTGCATTTGGCAAACTCCGAAACCGCTGAAGTAGAAATGCTCGCGCAAGCACTCATTGAACTGAAAAAGTCGCTAAAAATTTGCAAACAATGCTTCGCCATCTCCGATGATGAAATTTGCGATATTTGTAAAAATCCCAAACGAAACGCCAACGTAGTTTGTGTGGTTCAAGATATTCGGGATATGATTGCCATTGAAAACACAAACCAGTTCAACGGCGTGTATCATGTGCTGGATGGGGTTATATCTCCTGTGGATGGCATCGGTCCCTCGCAACTAAAACTGCAGGAGCTTTTCCGGCGCATTGAAGAAAATCCGGTGGAAGAACTTATTTTGGCACTCCCCTCCACCCCCGAAGGAGACACCACGAATTATTACATTTATAAACATTGCAATGATAAAACCCCGAAAATCACGTTGTTGGCGCGCGGCGTGGGGATTGGCGAAGAGTTGGAATATATCAACGAGGTAACGCTGGGGCGCTCCATCATTACCCGCATCAGTTTTGAAACGCAGTACGGGAATGTTTTGTCGTAGATACGCTACTCGCGTTTATAAATAGCTGCAAAAGTTATGTAAAAAATAGTGGGTTTTGCGGAGAGAGCGAGATTCGAACTCGCGGTAGGGTTACCCCTACGACAGTTTAGCAAACTGTTGGTTTCAGCCACTCACCCATCTCTCCTTTCAAAAGGCGGCAAAAATATATTTTTTTTAATGTGTTGGATATATATTTTGTTAAAAAAACATTCTATTTTTGCGCAAAATTTTTGAATGACATTTACAGGTTCACAAATTGCAGAAATAATCTCAGCTTCAATTGAAGGAAATTCCAATGTGGAGATCCATACAGTATGCAAAATTGAAGAGGGAGTAAAAGGGGGGTTGTCTTTCCTGGCAAATCCTAAATATACCGAGTATATATATGATACAAAGGCATCTGCAGTAATTGTAAATAATGATTTTACCCCAGAAAAACCTATCCAAACTACTTTGTTTCGTGTAGAAAATTCTTATTTGGCACTGGCAAAATTATTGGAATTTTACCAGCAAATGAAACCGAAAAAATCGGGAATAATGCCGCAAGCTTGTATCGCAAAAACTGCAATTATCGGAGAAAATGTGTATATCGGGGAGTTTGTAAGTGTTGGAGAAAATGCAAAAATTGAAGATGGTGTGCATTTATATCCCCACGTTTGTGTTGGTGACAATGTGAAAATCGGAAAAAACACGATACTTTATTCAGGGGTAAAAATATATGCCGAGTGCGAAATCGGGCACGATACCATAATTCACGCAGGTGCCGTGATTGGTGCGGATGGTTTTGGGTTTGCACAACAAGAAGGCGACTATTTCAAAGTGCCCCAAATTGGAAATGTTGTTATTGGCAATCATGTGGAGATAGGAGCAAATACTTGTATTGACAGGGCTACTATGGGGTCCACAAAAATTCATGATTTTGTGAAATTGGATAACCTCATCCAAATTGCACATAATTGCGAAATTGGTGAAGGTACGGGATTTGCATCGCAAGTGGGGGTGTCCGGTTCTACAAAAATCGGAAAAAAATGTATTTTTGCAGGACAAGTTGGAGTGGCGGGACATTTGAAAATTGGAGATAATGTGGTGATTGGAGCGCAATCAGGTGTGCCTAAAGATATTCCCGATAATAAAATTGTTTTGGGATCCCCTGCTATCCCATTATTAGAAGAAAAAAAACTTATTATATATAGAAAAAGATTACCTGAATTGTTTAACCAAATTAATGAATTAAAATTGCAGATGAAGAAATCAGAGTGATTTTTTCAGATAACAAGTTTTTTATGAAAAAAAATCAAACTACTATCGTTTCGGAGGTATCAGTCTCCGGAAAAGGATTACACACAGGGTGTGTTGTGTCTATTACCTTTCAGCCTGCGCCGGCAAATCATGGCATCGTTTTTCAAAGAGTTGACCTCGATGAAAAACCTATTGTTAAAGCACATATTTTGAACGTTGCAGATACATCCAGAAGTACAAATCTTCAAGAAAATGGGGTTAATGTGAAAACTGTTGAGCATCTTTTAGCTGCTTTGGCAGCAATGAGTATTGATAATCTGCTTATTCAAATAGATGCAGAAGAAGTGCCAATTATTGATGGCAGCGCGGCTCCATTTATCTCAATGATCAAACAAGCCGGTATTAAAGAACAACCCGAACTAAAAGAGTATATATCTGTGGATGAGGTTGTTAAATTTGAAAAACCGGACGTGGGAATTGAATTGATTTTGGTGCCTGCTGAAAAATTTTCCATGTCCGTTATGGTGGATTACGGAACTTCCGTATTAGCCAGCCAGTGCGCCTCCATGAAGAAAATGGAAGAGTTCATCGACAATATCGCTTCTTGCAGAACATTTGTATTCCTTCATGATTTACACTATCTTATTAAAAACAACTTAGTTAAGGGAGGAGAATTGGATAATGCCATCGTTTTTGTGGATAAAAAACCAAGCCCGGAAATTTTGGAAGAAGTGGGAAATTTCTTTAATAAGAAAGATATCCAAATTAATGAAAATGGTACTCTTAACAATGTTAAACTGAGATGTTTAAATGAACCTGCGTGCCACAAATTGTTAGATTTGCTGGGAGACCTGTATCTTCTCGGAAAACCTATCAAAGGCGAAATTATTGCCCGAAAACCCGGACACTTTGCCAATACCGAATTTGTAAAATTGATTTATGAATATTTAGAAAATAGAACTGGAGCAAAAAAATAATATAGAATTATTGCTAATCTCCATTCCAAATCACCACATCTGCACGCCGGCACTTCTCCGCTTGCGGAATTTGGGTTTCCATCCTTTGTAAAATTTCGGAGTGCATCAATTCAGGATTCCGTTCAGCAAGACGCTTAACTCTAACATCGAATGGCGCATCCACAACCATAATTTTATCAAAATGTTTCTCTAATCCGGCTTCAAAAATGAGCGCGCTTTCCATCATTACAACTTCGGATTCCTGCCGGATTGACCATGCTGCAAATTCCTGCATGACCAAAGGATGGATAAAATCTTCAATTTTTTTTCGCTCTTCTTTGTTTGAAAAAACAATAGTTGATAGTTTTGAAAAATCCAATTGGTTGTTTGTAAAAACTTTATCACCAAATTCTTTTTTCAAAAACAACAACACTTTCTCTGAAGCGTACAGTTTTTTAGCCTCATCATCGGCATAAAATACGGGAATACCTTTATCTGCATACTGTTTAGCGACAAAGGTTTTCCCTGTACCAATTCCTCCGGTTAGGGCAACTTTAATCTTTTTTTGCGGAAGCATTCGGGTCTATGGCTACGGCAGCTTTTTCAATTTTCAGCTTCACACCATCTTCCACTTCAATAATGAAAGTACCTTCCTGCACGTCTGTAATTTTTCCGTGAATACCGCCAATGGTAACGATTTTATCACCACGTTTCAACGCTTCGCGGAAATTTTGCATCTGTTTTTGCTTCTTTTGCTGCGGACGAATCATAAAGAAATAGAACACCAAAATAATGGCACCTATCATCAATAACATAGTCATTCCACCACCACCACCCTTTCCATCAGAGTTAGCGGGAGTCATTAATAAAAATTGTAGAAAGTTCATAAAATATAATTTAAGGTTTAAAAGTTCAAGTGTTCAATTGTTCAAGGTTCAAGGTTCAAGGTTCAAGGTTCAAGGTTCAAGGTTCAAGGTTCAAAGTTCAAGGTTCAAGGTTCAAGGTTCAAGGTTCAAGGTTCAAGGTTCATATCTTTGAATTTTTGAACTTTGAACTTTGAACTTTTTTAAGGTGTTATCACTTTTGCAGTAACCGAAAGCACGGTTTGTGCGGGAAATGTGTTTGCGGTTACCACTAAGTAGCTTGTAACATCGTCTTTTTTGTGTGTTGAGTCGAAAGTAATAGAAATCTCTCCTTTTTCCCCAGGTCTAATCGGTGCTTTAGGAGGAATGGAGGTTGTGCATCCGCAAGAAGGTTCAATACTTGAAATGAGTAAACTTGACTTTCCAACATTCTTAAAATGAAAAACATAACTCAACCGTTCGCCTTGAATTACTTTTCCGAAATCGTAGGTCAACACATCAAATTGAAACTCAGGTAGCGACGCTTTTTGTTTTTCATCCAAACCATCTGCAGTAAGCGGATTGATAATATCCGAAACCGAAAGTTCTTTGTTGCCTCTATTTCCACAACTCAAAAAAAGGATAAAGGAGAAAGGAAAAAGGAGAAAAGCAGAAAAGCAGAAGAGCAGAATTCCCCTCCTTTTTAAAGGAGGGGTGCCCGAAGGGCGGGGTGGTTTAACGTAGTGTAACTTGTAACTCATAACTTATAATTTTTATTTTTTAATTAATCAACCCTCTTCCCATCTTGTTCAGTACTCCCTCATTTTTAAAATCGTTTACTATGCTGTCTAAAATTCCATTAATAAAAACGCCGCTTTTTCGGGAACTGTATAATTTTGCCAATTCAATATATTCATTTATAGTAACTTTAACGGGAATTGTTGGAAATTGTGTCAGTTCACACATTGCCATCTTCATTAATATAGTATCAATTTCCATTACCCTTTCCGATTCCCAGCGAAGTAGTTTTTCATCAATTCGTTTTTGATATTCATTGTTGTATAATAATGTTTTACGAAACAACTCCTTATAAAATGTTATTTCCTCTTCATTTTTAAATAACGGAATAAGTGTGATATTGTTGGGTTGGTTCTCTTTAAAATGGCTAACATTTTTATAGGCTGCCAACAGCGCATCATTATAATCGTCGAACCAATGCACATTTTTTTCTTCCAAAAACCAATGCAAAAGTTCACTTTCTGCAAAAGTATTAGACAAAATCTTAAGAACCAAATCTTTGTCTTCTTTATAACTTCTTTTTGGCGAGGTCATGTAAGAAACAAAAAAATCAGCATTTGCAATTTCGTGATGCATTTGTGTAACAAAATCGTATCTATCACTCCAATCAATGTGGTTATTTGTACAAAAATTTTTGATATGCGAATTAACTTCAATTTGTTTAATAACCTTGTTATCAATAAATTTTGTATTTGGGTTAAGGTCTTCTTCGTTAGGGTTAACTTTTTCTTTCAACTCTTCAAAGCGTAATGTTCTGTAGCGCACTATTTCAGGGAGAAGTGAGAGAAAATAAACCGTAAGTACCTGACAATGTAAGATAGCCTGCTCCAAATTTTTTTCGCTAACCAAAAACTCCTCTTTTTGATTTTTCTCCACTGCATAAATGGCTTGCAGAACTTTTATTCTTAAATATCTTCTTGTTATCATTTAGTTAATGTTCTATACATTTTTGGCGCAAAAATATAGTTTTCTAAAGAATAAAACCGGATTGGTATTATTTTACTCTTCTCTTGAGAACTTAAATGTTCCCCACAAATAATAATTCCACAGTAATAGCCTCTACGGAACTCACTTCACCTGTAAAAAATATAATATTTTTCAAGTGTTTTTTTGTAATGCTCTTTTATTATTTTTGCGCCCGTTTTTAATAAAAAAAATATGTACAAATTAGTTTTAATCCGTCACGGACAAAGCACTTGGAACGAAATGAAATTATTTACCGGCTGGACCGATGTGGATATTACCGAACGCGGTGTAAATGAGGCAAAAGAAGCCGGAAAACGTCTGAAAGATGCCGGTTTAAATTTCCGGTATGCCTATACTTCTCTTTTAAAACGTGCTATCAAAACCCTGAATTATGTGTTGGAGGAGATGGATTTGATGTGGATTCCTGTAGAAAAAACATGGCGTTTGAACGAAAAACATTATGGCAACTTGCAGGGAATGAACAAAGTAGAGATGGTTGAGAAGTTTGGTGAAGCACAAGTGTTGCAGTGGAGAAGAAGTTATGATGTGCAACCCCCCGCCATCCCATTAGATGACAACCGCCATCCCATTCACGATCCGCGTTACAAAAATCTTACGGAAAAAGGTGCCCAACCCGGAACCGAAGCCCTGATTGATACCGTAGAGCGAATTTTACCTTACTGGGAAACAGACATTAAAGCAAAACTAAAAACCTATAAAGAGGTATTGATTGCGGCGCACGGCAACAGCCTGAGAGCCATCATTAAATTCTTGAAAAATATATCAGATGAAGAGATTGTAGATTTGAACATCCCCACCGGAATTGCATACGTTTTTGAGTTTGACGAAGATTTCAATTTGATTAAAGATGAATTTTTAGCCGACGAAGAAACATTGGCGCAATTGATGGCGGAACTGAAAGAGCAAACGAAGAAGTAAAGTTAGGGGTCGAAAATTTTCGACCCGTACTTTTAATTTTCAATCCCTCAGTCCTTCAATCCTTCAATCCCTTAGTCCCTCAAACATTCCTCTCACTTCCGACTCAGTAAATATTCTTGATACCTTTTTACCCGAAGGCGAAATATGTGGTACTTGACACCGGAGCCACTGTTTGATAAAAGTTTGCTGCTCCATTTCAGATGATACTTGTAACTGATAACTGCATTTTTGCTTGGCTAAACTCTTGGCTATGGAAGTATTTTTGTCGGTTTTGTGTAAAAATTGCTGCGATTTGTACATTTCTACAAATTGTTCAATAACTTGCTGAATATCACAATCTTCATTATCAATAGGGGTTCCATTTACAGCAAAAGAAGTGCGATCCATCTGTTCTAATTCATAGCCTAAAGTGCGCAGTTCGGGCAAAATATCGCTCACAATTTCCGTGGCACTCGCCGACAACGTAATGGTTTCCGGAAACATAGATTGCTGAATAACAATGGGAGAGTGTTCCAACGCATTCAAAAAATGCTCAAACAAAATTCTCTCCCGCGCCGCTTTTACATCAACAATGTGCAAGGCATCTTTCCAGATAAAAATTAAATAGGCTTGAGAAAAAAAAAGGCACTTGATTTGCGTTTCATCAATAACCGTTTCATTTTCTTTATGTTCATCTTCAAAAGCAAGTTTTTCGGGCTTAGGGAAATCTGTTTGTACGGTTTCGTTTTTTAATCCCGATAGAAATTGTTGCCATGAATCGGAAGTAGCCTGTTTTTTTTCAGAATTGGAAGGATAGGGGTTATAGTTTGGGTTGAGGGTTAATGTAGGCGGTTTCACGTTATCTTTCGGTTTTATACCGGAGTAATCGTGTTGCGGATTATAGTCGAAATCAATTTGCGGGATGAGCGAAAGTGTGCCCAACGTTTTCTTGACCGCAGCATTCAAAAAAGCATATATCATCCTGTCGTCCTGAAATTTAATATCAATTTTAGTAGGACTGATATTTACATCTATCGTAGTGGGCGGCACAGTAATTTCTATAAAAAAAGCAGGTTTGTGCCCTTCGGGAATCAATTCTTTATAAGCCGCTTCTACGGCATGAGCCAACAGATAATGTTTTACAAATCTGTTGTTTACAAATAAATACTGTTCGTTTTTCTTCTTTTTTGCATTTTCGGGTTTGGCAATAAAACCGGAAATTTTCACGGTTTCCGTATTTAATTCCACCGGAAACAGTTTCTCTTTATAATTCGCCCCAAACACATTGATTATTCTTTGTTTTTGGTTTGATGGCGGCAGATGCTGAATCAATTTTCCATTTTCATAAAACAAAAATTCAATATCATAATGAATTAACGACAAGCGGTTTAGTTCTTCCTCGATATGTCCAAACTCAATGGAATCGGTTTTAAGGAAATTTCTTCGGGCGGTTACGTTAAAAAAGAGGTTTTTCACGGCGATAGAAGTTCCGTCTTGCGTAGCGGTAGGCGTATGTTCTTTTACCTGCGATGCTTCTGTAACCAATTTGGTGCCTGTTTCCTCTTCCGCTCTTTTTGTATTTAGTTCCACCTGTGCAATGGCGGCAATGGAGGCAAGTGCTTCCCCGCGAAACCCTTTGGTTGTGAGTTGAAAAAGGTCATCGGCGGTAGCAATTTTGGAGGTAGCGTGTCTTTCAAAGCACATTCGCGCATCGGAAAAACTCATTCCTTTTCCGTTGTCCACCACTTGAATGAGGGTTCTTCCGGCATCTTTAATAATGAGTTGAATTTTGGTTGCGCCGGCATCGATGGCGTTTTCCAGCAGTTCTTTCACCACGGATGCGGGACGTTGAACTACCTCACCGGCAGCAATTTGGTTGGCAACGAGGTCGGGGAGTAAGTGGATGGTGTTCATGAATTTTTTTTGAGAATTTAATGAGCAAAAATAGAAAAAAAACTATTTTTGCCAAAATATTTATTAATTTGATCAAAATGTTTATGAAAAAATCGTTTTTTATCCTTGTAATTATCTTTATTACATTAAATTCTAACGCCCAATGGTTTTTAGGCGGTGAAATTGGACTTAACGTTCGAAACTATGATGAAAAAAAAGTTTGGGAGGATTACGAACAAACAACAAAATTTAACAAGGTGGGTTTTTTGATTGCGCCTAAAGTGGGCTATTATTTCAACGAAAAACTTGCTGTTGGGTGCATCATTGCCATTGGTCCGGATTTTATTAAGGCGTCGGGGAAAGATTTAACCCGAGAAAATAAATATCGTACCTATTCTGTAAATTGGAGCGTTTCTCCTTTTGTTAGGTACTCAGTATTTACCTATAAGAAGTTTTTTGTGGCTTTGGAAGGAAGAACAGGTGTTGGTGGTTCTCACTCTTTTTGGAAATATGAAAATCTTAAAACAAAAAAAGGTTTTACCACTATTGCTATCGGGGTTATAAATATTACCCCTGTATTAGGGTTTAATCTCACTGACCATCTGCAAATAGAGGCAGGACTACACTTTCTCAATGTGGGTTATAATATTGATATTGTAAAAGGAAAAGAGTATCATGTTTCATATTCTGAATCAGAAATTGTAATTGGAGAACGCAAAAGAAACGCAACAACACACGATGTAAATATTGGATTTAATTCTTCAAGTATCCTCGTTGTGTCTCAATTGAAGTTTGGGGTTATTTATAAATTCTGAAGTGCAAACAGGATTTAGCCGAAAATTGAGGTTTAATTTTTTTTTACCCCACTTTTTTTTATAAAAAACCTCTTGTATGAATTTTTTTCTACTTTTGCACCGAAAAAAGTTAAACTAAAACAAAAACTAATAATGACGTGATAAAAAACTAATAAAAAATAGAAAAAGCATTAGCTATTTTCCTTGCTATCGAAAATTGACGATTGGTAGATTGTGCAAGGGAGAAAAAGTTAAGTGCCTCTTTTAAATGCAAACTTAACTTTTTCTTTTTTACAAAGAAAAAACAAATGACATAGATAGCGGGAAACAGCGTGTTTTCCGCTATTATTATATCATTTTAAACGAAATATACAAATTTTATCATTACGAAAAATAGAATCATATTAATAACCTAAAAATTTATACCAATGAAAAAACTATTTACTTTATTGTTAATTGTTGTTACATACATTGTAACTAACGCCCAAACCAACTGTAACCCTGTAACCATTACCAACGTAGAACACGAAGGCAACGGAAACCGCATTACTTGGACAATGCCTGCCGGAGGGGAGGAAAAAACCATTTCTCAAAGCACGGATTGTAGTTATTATTATTACATGGGGCTTGCTTTTGGCTCTTGGAATCAAATAAAGTCTGGTGGCGCATATCATCGTTATACTCCCGAACATCTGACCACCATTGACGGCGGTGTTTTAAAACAGGTTGTTTTTGTACCCTACTATCATCCTGAACATCAACAAAGACCCGGACACACCCACACCATTCAAATTTATCAAGGCGGAACTTGGGGGGAAGCAGGCGCACGCCATCCGGGAGCCCTAATTGCCTCGAAAGAGTTAGATAATTCCGATTTGATTTTTTTTCAAGAGAATATCATTACTTTAGACCATCAAATTCCTATTGATGCTTCTCAAGAATTATGGATTGGATACTATTGTACGGACATAGATACCATACCCGATGTTTATAAAGGCTGTGCGGGCGCCGATAATGGTCCTCGTAATGAAGGATTTGGCAATGTGATGATTTATGAAAATAAGTGGCAAACACGTTATGAGTTTAATGGATCTGTTTACAATTTTGTTATCAAAGGGATTGTTCAAACCATAGAAGGCGTAACGGTAAATATCTATTTCAATGGAGATAAAATTGAAACTAATATTGCGGGTATTACTCATTTACATAATAATCCTGTGGGAGAGGAACATTGCTATAAAGTAGAGGTTAATTGTTTAGAGGGAGGCGTTTCGCCTTTTTCGAACGAAAAATGTATTCCCGGAGTGGGGATTAATGATAATGAGCAGATTATGAAATTTGTTGTTTATCCGAATCCGGCGAGGAATGAATTAAGAATTATGAATTATGAATTAAGAATTAAGAATGTTGAGGTTTTTGATGTGTTTGGAAGACTGCAGAAAGCAGAAAGCAGAAGGCAGAATGAAGAAAAGGAAATTGTAGTAGATGTATCAAATTTGGCATCGGGAATTTATTTTATCAGATTGATTGATAAAAATGGAATTGCTGTACAGCGATTTATTAAGGAATAATAAGAATAATGTATAATCACTTTTACATAAAAATAATGTTTAACCAACCCAATAATTAACG
>Ga0209628_10001319_pt1 | contig 15932 bp, 8 predicted proteins | sample TergutCu122P4_FD_187285 | JGI IMG/M metagenome (GOLD analysis project Ga0209628, IMG submission 187285) | Cubitermes ugandensis P4 segment gut microbial communities from Kakamega Forest, Kenya - Cu122 P4 (SPAdes) (version 2) | ecosystem: Host-associated > Arthropoda: Insects > Digestive system >...
CCCCCCAGCCTTGTTAGTAGTTGGTACATTAGTCAGGAATAGTATATTTTCCTTATCGTCCTTGTCACTGATATTCTGTCACGGATAATCAAATTCACTCTCACAGAATTTACTACACAGTCTCTTTATTACCCGCAGATAATACACGTTACTACCTTTAAGACCGTTACTGCGATTATTCATCTCGTGTCAGGTTGTTCGTCGATTGGGTGTGTCATAGTGGCATTAGTAGATGGAACAAAAATGTGCGCGGCCAGCCAATGGGCGTTAAATCGAAAATGAGAGAGCGTAAATTAAGAAGTGGTGTAAATTCACAAGAGGGGTTAAAGCAAAAAGGCGTGAAACAAGGGTTGGGGTTATTTTAAAAGTAAAGTAGGGCACATAGTGAATTTAATTTTGCCACTTATTTCACAGGAACGTAACTTGAATTTCGTATCGAAATAATTTATAGGTGCATTTAGAAAATTTTACAAACTTTTTAATGTCCCTTAATTCATCCACTAATTATTATATTGGCTAAAATACTTGACAATTTTCGTTTAAGTTTAGCACCCTAAATTTTTACTACATGTTCTGCCGTCAGTTTTATTTTAAATTTATTCTGCGTGTATATATTCACATGTGAACATACAGGGTGTAAGAATTATTAGGTGTTTTAGAGCAGCTGATCCGTCTGTTCTTACAAAATTAAAACTAAGACAAGTGTTTCGAAGCTGTGTGCATGGAGATACACTCGTATCCTCCCTGGTCAGTTAAACCGTTTGGTTAGCTATGTCGCTGTGAGCAGTATGGCGTGTTTGTTTTGTAGCTTAAATGGCAGTCGGTTCCTGACAAATAAGATGCACACTCCACCTATATATTTACTTTCCTTTCAGTATTTGCATGATTTCCTCATTGTTTGCATTCCCCTAACACATAGAGAAGGAGGTAGAATTATTTCTAACCTATTTTTCTTCCCCATTGCATTTCGTACCCAGTGAATCCCACATCGACCTGTAGTATAGCCACTAGCATTTACTTTGTGCACCCCCACTACCCCTGTCGGCCAAGTTGAGTAATTAAAGCGGTCATTATACTTCTCTATCTGCCTCCCTTCTCTCTCCCAGCACACGATCTAATCTGCGTTCTAACGGACAAATCTGCATCCTGTGTGCCGATTCAATCTCTTGCTTCCTTCTACGGTCTAATCGATTTATTTTGCTGAGTTCGGCTAATTGAGTTTCCCAGCGTCATTCCTCGTTACAGACACGAGTCCCTTGACCTCTAGAATCACCCTTAATCGTCTTGCTGTTGCAGTTCCGCGTTACGCAGTACAGTGTAGGTACAACGAATGTTTTGTTTTGACCTCTTCTCTAATGTCACCATTGCCCAGAATCTGGTGTTGAGTTGCAAGTCGTAATTTAAGTCTGGGGTCTGACGTGGATTTTGAATACGACGAAGGTAAGCCCTAAACACCAGTAACCTTGGTTCTATCGTTAAATGTATTTTAAAGACAAAGCAACAAATGAAACACAAATTAGATATTTTGAAGTACTGTCGAGTTCTTATCCTAACTGAAAACTTGTGTTATCAAAGAAAGACGAAAATATGATATATTCTGTTGAAATTAAATTTTTTAACCGTGACGTTGGATGTATCTTTTAGTGTTGAAAAAAGAATGCTAATCGCACACAAATATATTTACTTAATAAGTAATAAAATGCGAAAACACGACGGGACGTCTATCTTTAAAAAGCAAATGTATTTACTATGAGGTAAAAATATATTCGTTCAAGCAGATATGAGCAGAGCAGCTAAACGTAATGCCAAAAGAGTGAGTATCAAAATCGATTTTAAATTCACGTGGAAGAAATATTTTGACCTTGAAAATATGGTCTGAGGCCAGAACACACTTGTAGAGTGGAGGAGGAAGAACCATGGAAGAGGAAGTCGAAGCAGGAAGAATATGATGAAGGAGAAAGGAGTAGGAAGAAGCATAACACTTTGAAGGTGAAAAGAAGAACGAATACGAAGAGTAGGGAGGAGAAATATGAGAAAGGAAGGAGGAAGAGGAGTAAGAAGAATAACATGTTGAAGAGGAAGGAGGAGGAGGAGAAATAGGTTGGAGAAAGGAGGAGGAGGAAGAAAAAAAGCACGTGGAAGAGAAAAAGTAAGATGAAGTGGAAGAAGTAGGAAGAAGGGAATGATAGAGGAGGAAGGAGGAAGAATAATATGATAAAGGGCGGAGTAGGGAAACGAAAAAAAGAACAAGTGGAAGAGGAGAGTAGGAAAAAGAAAATAGGAAGAACGGGGAGGAAGAATATTAGGAAGGATGGGGAAAGAGGAAGAAGAAGAAAGTTACGTGTAACTCAAAAGATCATCTTGTTGAACTGGAAAATAATCTTCCTTTTTCGCACCTAAAACTTCACCCTGGATATACGTGTTCTTGGCCTGTACTCTCAATAACTCTATGCCATCTCGTATGGTTTGATGTCAGAAAGCCCACTTTACTTCAACAACGACAGAAATATTACCTACTAGCTAGTATTTTCTGTTTGATATTTATACTCAAGAAAAAATTACTTTGTTTACCGTTTGTTAGAAAATTAGAATATAGGGTGAGAAAACCCAGAAACAACTACGGCAAGATGAAAGAAACTTCTTCACGGCTGATGGAGGGGAGCAAGCAGGCGTACCATCTCCCGCGGTACACAGGTGGTGATAGTGTGGCAATTTAATTAATCAAGCAATTATACTCTGATTACATACTTTGGTGTTTAAATAGTTGGGGTGTTGACAAATAATGTGCAGACCCAGTGACGTCAGGAATTACGGCGCCGCATACATTTCACAAAAACATTTAGCTCCGGCGTCTAGCTCTTCATTACAGTACTTTGCACTTGCTGTTAGAATGTGAATTTTACACAGCGTTATAAAACACCAGCTTCATTCTATTAAAATTTTTCTTACCAGGATTTAAGTTTAAAGATATAACATTCCCCTTTGGTTTATACTTCCATCGTAATTCACGGTTTTTCAAACGTGGCATTAAACTACGCTTTCATAACTGATATATAGACTAGCGTTTGTGATAGATGAATACATGCGTATGGATCGCCGGTTGTACGTTACTGACAAGGAAAACCTATGTATTCCGAGAAACAATGCCCCTATGCCACTCTATAAACCTCAGTTACATAAGGATTGAGATGGGATCGAATCCGGTCCTCCGCATTAAGAGGCTGACGGCTAACGGCCTGAATCATGACATGACCTCGGACTCAAAATTTGTCATCAGTAAATCACAGACACTGCTGCCTTCTATATATAAGTACTCTCAGAATTATCTTTTTAAGTACTTAGTTTTTCTAAAATCTGAGAAGGTTGCACATACACATGCAAACAGCTTGTAAGCCATTAAACTTCTACCCCGCCCTCCGTTCACATTTTCGTACAAGACAGGCATCTAAAGAAAATTGGTAACTGTAGTCTAAATTCTTATTTACGAGGAAATGGACAGTGTATTAGATCAGAAACAAATTAAAATAATAGCAAATACAGAATCAAGAAGAAATTGAAGGGTATAATGGAAACAAACAATTACCTAGTAATATACAGTAGTGTAAACGGAAGTACACGAGCAAAAGCAGGTGTAATTATTTGGATTCATAATTCAATCAGAAACATGGTTATTAACAACACACACTTGAGCGAAGAATAGTTTAATTAAACTGAGTACTGGAAGAGGGAAATTATCATTTTTGGACCCTACGCCCTAGAAGAAGGAAGAATTAAAGAAAACAAAACTTTTAAAACGAATTACAAAAAATATTAAACAAAATTAACAAAAATTATTAAATGTTACTCCCAGGAGAGCTGAACGCTAACATAGGAAATGATGAAATTCATAATATTGTTCGAAGGTTTGGTGAACAAGTTATAAATACCGATGGACTGAAACTAAGAGATTTTGCCACAAATAACAACACGAAAATTAATAAACTCTTTCTATAAACAAGAAATGTATGTACATACACATGGACAGCTCGCAATTTCAAAACAGTTATAGACTATTTCATTGCTAACAGGAGGCTATAGGAACTATTCCTAGAGGTAAGATTTACAGAGGAAGTGATATTGGTTCGGATCAGTTTTAGACTTTGGCTGAATTAAGATTCCCGTGAACATGGTTGCATTTACCTAAGAATACTGCACACAAAGAAAATATACTTCATTACAAAATTAGATTACTCAATGACAAAAGTATAGGATGGCTTTACAAAAGAGAATTCAACAGAAACTACAAGAAATTCCAGTAAACAACGATATTGAAGTGGACGTGAGAAAAATCAAAACCATAACCTCACAGTTGAGGAAATGCAAAGAGTTTACACAAAAGAAAAATTAAAAATATGGGATAATGAAATCAAATTAAATACACAACAGAAAATTTTAACACAGAAGAAGAATCTTAAAAAAGACCATAGGCAATGACATTGAATATATGCGTGAAAGAGCCATTGCCAAAAGAGAAATCAGAAAAAGACACGGAAAATGCTGAGGACAATTTTTATCACACTTAGAATCTGACATATGCAAAATAAAACCACACACGTTTAAACTACAAAACACATGAACAGGATGTTAAAGAATCAGCAATTATAAACCCTGGTCCAAGTAAAGAAACATTTTTGCATTATTATAAAGAATGATGGACTAATAACTCTCTTCAAGAAAATTTTTGGAATACAGAAAATGTTTATGACGAAATTATAACAATGGGAGAATTGACAAGAAACGGAAAATCACCTGGCAAAGATCACTTAAATTCTTAACTTTATAAATATTCATCAGATCTACTGCGTGAGAAACTACTGGTTTTTTAATAATATTTATATGGTGGTAGAAATGCTGGAAGAGGCGGAAAACAGTATTGGAGTACCTATATACAAGACAGGAGACAAAAGAAAGTTGGAAAAGTTATAAATTATATAGTAAAAATTTAAATTAAAAATTGAAAGAACAAGCAGCAAATTTCTTTTGGAATATCAGAATGGATTCCGAAAAGGCAGATCTTGCATCGATCCATTATTTAGAATGAAATTACTTATAGAAAATAGAAGAGACTTTAATTTGGAAAGCCCTTTACCATTTCCTGATTATGTGAAAGCTTTTGACAGTGTTAAAAGGAACAAATTGTTTGGAATATTACAAGGCAAAAATATTCACATTTTAGTATTAAAATGTACAATAGAAAATTATTGTGGCAATAAAATAAGAGTATTAATAAACAGTTATCAGATTAACATACAAGTAGTCATGGAGTCAGACAATACTGCCCTCTATCACCCACACTACTCAACATTTACATGAATGAAATAATAGTAAAAAAGGAACCAGACTTACACAAAAGACATTACTTTATCAGCCAGTACAGAAATAAACACTTTACGTTTTGCTGATGATAAAGTTTTAAGAGCTGATTCAAAGAATAATTTGCAGAGAGGAGTATTCACATTAAAAAGCATAGCAAAAACTTTTGGAATAGAAGTACCACCAGAAACATCTGAGAAGATGGCATTTTTAGGACAATCCAGTAGGATGTAAAATCGTAGTGGATGACAAAAGTTTAAAAGAAGCCAAGAATTTTAAATGTGTTAGTAGTGAAATTTCCTACGAAAATGAAAAGGATGTTAAAAATAGCCAAATTTGCTAAAATACTGGGAATTATAAGCCTCGCTTTTACTCCAAAGTAGTTCCAGACATTCTTAAGAATAAAAGTATATAATGCACTGGTTTCCTCCCTTCTCTTATATGAGAGCGAAATTTGGACCCTTAGAAAAATTGTTAGAAACGATTGACAACAACCGAGATGAAATTTTTCAGAAGAACAGCCAGGTACACCCTTTTTGACCACAAAAAGAATGAAGAAATCTGGAAGAATTGAAAGTAGAAACCGTTGACGATACAATTCAAATGGTCTACGACGTGTAACAAGAATTAACAACAACAGGGTGTCAAAAATAATGCTGAATTATGGACCAAATTGACGAAGAAGTATTAGAAGACCTTTGAATAGACTGTTAGACGAGGCCGAAACATGTCTATCAAGGCCTAACTCGTGAGGGATAACGATGATGTTTATTTTCCGGTTCTTCAAATTCTCACTTAGATTTATATAGAATGCGGAAAAATTTGTCCATTTTTGAGTAACTCTTATAAAGTGACGCCTTGAATAGAGTTGTACTAATCTAATGCCTGAAATTTTTATACTGGAAATAAGTAAGTTATATTAAATGCGACACAACGCTGCCCGAAAATTGTTGTGGTTACACAGCTCAACTTGTTTTACTGGAACAGGGGAAGTGGCCTGTGAATATACCAGACGGAAAAAGCAAAACTTGTAAGAACAGAATTTTACTAAAATCTTTCACAAAAGAGTCTAATTTGTAAATCAAAAAGATGACGGGAAGGCGTGCGTAATATTAAACTGACGTTTGGTGAATCTGAAATGTGAAATTATAAAGATAGTGATCATTTTCGTGTAGAGTTGCTGACTCATCATTTGGCTGGTTTGTTGCTTTTGAGTTACTGATTTTAAACACCTGTAAAGAAGGTATGAGCGGGATATCTAGCACATATGGCAGAATAAACACGTGCATAAACATTTTTGGTGAGGAAACCGAGAGAAAAACTCCTTTTAAAATCTACGCGTAGATGGAAAGTTGACATTAAAAAGAAACTTAAAGGAATAGAATGGGAGGGCATGGAGTTGATTAATTTGGCGAAGCTTGGAAAAATGGCGTGGTGGTTTAAGCACGGTACTGAATCATTTCTTCCATGAGGTGCGGGAAAATTTCTTGAGTAAAGAAGGAACTATTATCTTCTCTAGAAGGACTCTGCTCGATGGAGTGGAGTAATTAGTTGTTTGTTTGTTTTTAGTAGAGGGGGGTTTGTGTGTGCCTGGAGTTAATTAGAAGAAAGAGAAGATTTTTATGAAGGCCCAGAAAAAATAAAATTTCCCTTTTTACAGGTGCTGAGAATTAATTTTGTTCTTCTGAATTTCCACTTAACCTGACAGTTGGTCACAGTCATTTCGAAGGAACATACAGCTTTGATCTCGACTCTGTAGATGAAGTGGCAGGTTCCTCCGAAAGATCTGGGGCTCATGGGCCTTCAATAAAGAAAACAAAGTTTCAGAATACCGCATTCTAAACGAACAGGTTTGCTTACACGAACTTAGTACGCGTTATTCTTTTTCAGTCGCTAACGTAAAAAATCCGAGACAGTGAAGTAATTTGATTAAACTCTGGTTCACATTGCGTTATGTGACATGTAAAGCGCTCGCCATGACAGGACGTCACTGAAGCAGATCTAAAAGTATCGCTCGTAGTCGATGGTTTTGTCGGTGTCAACAAATTTTTTGTTCAATCGTTTGTTTTAATTAGTGAACTAATGCAACTACAGAATAAAATTAAAATTAAATGTAGCTCATGTTAAGAGGAAAGAGTGGCATTCATTAACTCGGCAGGGATAATGACATATCCACAGCGGAATTTTGACGCAACCCCATGAACTGTTAATTGCCATAATGTATTTTTAATAGCATGAGCACTACGTGGGCTAATGACCTAAATCTACTCTTATGTCACCCGTGATATAATCACTGATAATCAATATTCGTACAGTGAAGATTATTATTCTGATATCATGAAGCATTCCACTTTGTAGTACGTGAAGTAGCCGTTTTATCAGTTCATTTTAATATCTGTCAAAGATTTTGGAACAACAATATGATAACACAAAATTTTATAAAGAAGTACGGAGGGAACGTTTCGACACTGAGCGAATTTTCAAATTTGACATTACATACTCAGCGCATCTTTCTTACAAGTAAGTGCAGTATACAATGAATGCACGCAAAAAGCCCCAAAATCGTGCATAACATACAACATTCCTACACGTTTCAGCACAAGGGCGCCATTTTCAGGGGATCCAAAATAAAAGTTTTGCAAGCACCAACGCAACAATATTGGTATATTACATTAATAGAACGCTAAATATGTCAGAATTATAAAATGACTACGTTTGTTGGCTTCCGAAATATCGTTAGATAAAGATGTAGGTTTGAGTCCAAGGTTTTATATAGTTATATGTTATGTAAGCATACAAACATCTGACTACTTCATGTATGATCCAAGAGGATCTAGTTAATGTGGTGTGTGTCGGTGTGTTTCTTATCGGGTGGTGTTGTGTACACTTTATTAATGTAATATCAAGATTGTATTGCTGGTACTCGCAAAACTTTGAACTTTGGATTCCCTAAAGTTTGTGCCTTGGCGCCGAAACATGTAGCAATTTTGTATATTATTACGATCTTTGTTCGTTTTATGTGCATTTGTTGGATACGGTAATTGCTTGGCAGAATTTAATTAAACGTAAAGTTCAGAAAGTAACATTATCCAACTAACATACGTCATGAATCACGATCACTCTTAGGCACTAAAATTCATTCCAGGTGTCAAAAACTATATTTTTTGTAACCGGAAGATTTATTATCTTGTCAAGGAAAGCAGGCACTGTTTTCCGTCCTGCGAAAGAACCGTTGAAATCCATACATGAATAATTACTGCGCACCTCTATCCCTCAATACCTCCATTCCTTTCCACACCTTTGTTTCTGTCCCCCCACTTTCCTGTAAATCAGTGAATTAAGTTGCGCTTTTGTCCTTCAGATAGCACGATCCACGTATGTAGCTTTTGTGGCTGTTTAAATTGGAATTCTCATTTTTTAGTTATGTTACATTTAAGGTTTAAAAATAATATAGTTTAATGATTGTATATTGGTTACATAGCATATTTTGAGAACTAAATGGATGGAAAGCTGGAGTACGGTTACCATTGCGATGCAAATTGATGTGTAGAGACGATATTTAAAATGTATCGTAGGCAAATTAAATGCAAAGATGAGAATAAACTGCAACTTATTTAAACTTGTGAACAATTCGTGGCTGTTAATGTAAAAGCATCAAATTATCGGCTGTAGGGAGCACTGTAAGTTAACTGTAAAACCCTCAACGTGTTCTTTATTGCCTACTCTAGAGAAGGCTGCAGGAAGCTTCTCAGGAACCTCAGCAAATATCACCTACCAACACGGCGTCTTATTACGGAAGACTGTTACGTTCAACTTAGTAAGTAGTTAATTGCTTAGTTAATTGTGTGCTAGTGTGTCGTCAGTAAAGTAGGCAGATTCTGGATTCCTGAGACTTAGCCAAGGCCTAGATTGAAGGTAAACTGTGCGGCAACCCTGGGCAGCAGTGCCCCAGAGACTGCAAAATGGGCTGCAAATTGTGCTGCAAAATATTTTTATTAAAGTCATTTTATTGTCTGCGATTAACAAGTTTTAAATTAATTAACCAAAATAGGAAATTCTGTATATAAGTTTAATTCTTTAGAAGTTCGTAAGTTTTTTGTGCCTTTGTGATTAGTTGCTTCGGGCTTCAAAAGGCTAGAATTAAACAGTCAGTCAGAATCTGTCGTAATCTAAGATACTATCTAGAAAAAATGTTGAAAGGAATACCTAAATAGTTTTGGAAAGGGGGGGGGGGGACCTTGGAACGAAACACCAGGAATGCCGAAAAGGAGAATGGAATATTATATTAAAAATAAAATATATTTAGGTCGTTTGGTTTGCACAGCGGTGTGGTTGAAGTGTTAATTCTTCTGAGATATCAGCATTTATCAAAGGTTAATCGCCAGAAGAACTATGTCTTCATTATAATGGTCGTTACTTCGACGCATGCTGAGGTTTAGAGGTGGAATAAACTGGCTTCGGATCGTGTCCAGTGTCATACTTTAAAGTTTTCTGTGTTGTATTTCGGACTGCGTTACAAATGCTAGTTTCTTCCTGTTCAAGTAGGTAAATGCGAATGTTACATAGTTCACAGATCCTTTAATAAGACTGCTGCTTTAATACATGGCTATTACGGTTGGGTAGTAAACTTTAGGTGAGAGATAATTTCGTAACATTATAATGAAGCAGAGTGTAATTGAATTAGTGTTCTTCAAATTCGGTTAGAGCAACCAAGTGTATCAAAATATACATTGGAAAAAAAAAAACAGCAACACTCATACGTGGAACAAATTACATATATCGACCCTTTCAAACAGGGAACTATTGGATTTGTCAATATTCTACCAAAATTAATATGTTTTATAATTTCCATATATCAGTCAAGTATTAGAAAGCACAAATATGCTTACAGTAGTTTGCTTACGTAAGAAAATTATTGTTGTTTACTAAATTTTTCGGCCTTAAATGGTCCATCACAGGCAGACTTGTAGTCACAAGAGACGCATATGACGCATATACGTGTCCTTATAAAATGCAGCTCATGAATACATAAAAATATTTGATTTTGTATTACAAATTTTACGTCCAAGTTGAATGTAAGTTTTATGTGGTTGTCCTTTTGAACCATCATGGTTATATTAGACGCACCACGTCCTTTATCTTTAAGATTAAAGTCTTCATTTTCTCCACGGAGTAAATTTAAGTGTCTTGTATAAATCTCATAATAAACACGAATCTTTCCCTAACCATAATTAATCTATTGTCTTTGTAAAGGAGACAGAAATTACATTCTGATATGTTGTGCAGTTATTCTGTCTTCAGAATTTCTGTTCAAATACCAAAGATCAAATTTTCGTTTCTCATCTTTGTGAGTTATACAGATAACTCTTTCATCGATCATCTCTCCCTTACAGTTCTCGATATATCACATAACGTCACATTTTCCTTGAATACGCACACCATGAACTTGAAAGTTGAATTAGGGACAGCTGTACCAGTGCCTAGAAAACTGCAATATCTACTGAACATTAATCACCTTTTCACTGCTTCGACGTGACATATTGTTTACCGTGGTTCCCAGCACCTGAAGCACGTGTAACTAGCTACATGGGGACAGAATAATGAAAAAATATAAACTTTTAACTTCCGTGTGTGCATATATATATATAATAGTTGTATATGTCGATAATTTCATGTTTAAAATGGATATACCATACAATTCTGCATTATATGGAGAATAGGTCTTCAGACAGGTTTATAAGATGGGATTAATGATGCTTAAGTGTACTGCAGTAGACCGTCAGTCACAACAATTTTTTTTTTGTTTTCAGAGATGTAATGTACTGTACGACATGTTTCGGCCAACTTGGCCTTCTTCAGGTAATATACACTGTGTACGAAATATTTGGGAGGAAATTATGAACGTAACATATTATAAAACGAATTTAGATCATATTTTACCTAAAATAGTAGTAATATTTAAGGTTATGTTACAGAAAAAACCTTGAAATAGGTGGTACTGCAGCTGTTTGAAGTTCTGTCTTCGTCAGTGTAAGGTTATATTATGTAAGGTGCTCGAATGTGGTGTGTAATATTACTTGTTAGATATATTCTAGCGTAGAATTGTGGGCTTAAGTTTGCTTATCTTGAGTATAAAAAGTATACAGGAATTATTATTGTGGAATATGTTTTCAGTTTTGTAATATGTAGGTTATAAGCTTCTTATGCAGTGAACCTGGAAACTGAAAGTAAAGAATAGAATGTGTATGTTGGAGAGGAATTTTATATTTTCAAATCTGCACCACAGTAAAACCACCGGTATAAATTTCCACGAATTATACAGAATCAGTAAGATTCTCGACTGCAAAGTTTATTTCTTAACATAATCTTATACATTAAGGTAAAGGGGTAAATTTCGCCCTAGAACAGGTCTCGAAGGCCCAGAGGGAGGGTAGAGGTATAGCTCTACTCTTTCTTTAACTTCGGAGCTAGTTGGGGTGAGTGGTCAACGCCACGCCCCGGCGGCTTTAGCCCCGGGAAAGGCCCGGTATCCATTGTATGGGAGGCTGGGTGACACCCGGGGCCGGTCTGGACAGGTACGGAAAATTTCGCCCTCACCGGGATTCGATCGGTGGACCGTCCAGCCTGTAGTGAGTCGCTATACCGATTCAGCTATACCGGCCCACAATCTTATATATTATTACTATTTTGTTAAAAATTAGATCTCGTTTCATTTCGTAGTACCTTATGATGGTACTGTCATCCCAAGTGTTTCGTATACAGGGTGTATTACCTAAAAATGGTCAAGTTGGCCGAAACATGTCGTAATGCACACTAAATCTCTGATAACAGTGAATCTCTTTGGTTGTGACTGACGGATTACGTCAGTATAATTAAGGTATTTACATAACGGGTTGTTTAAAGTAAACGGTAACGATAATGCATTGCTTCAGAAGAAATAACTCATAATGTCTTTTTTAACACACTAATGAGATATCCTGCTTAGTCAGTCACATAATAATTTATAATTAGACCAATATTTTCATGTGTTGTAAATTTTATGGTTAGTTCTACCTTTAGTTTTTAACATTAATTACTCTATTTCTGGAGGTATCATTGGGGAATGGACGAATCTACTTTCGGATTGACCATTTTAAGGCTAAGGATATGCGAAATTATTTTCGTACCTCACAGACAACACAAAGTAGTTCAATTACAAAGCCTAATGGGTGAATGTTGAATAGTCAAATAATAGCTTTTTATTGTAAAAATCATATGTAACCCATAAACTGTGTGGGCAAAATGTGACTATTTTAGTGTTCAACCTGGTGGTACTTATACTAATCGCTAGGCTGTGATGTAGTGAATCAGCGCCCTTACCTCTGCGGCCTGCTTGATCCGTTCCTGTGTCGTCTAAGCTGTTTCGTTTTCCGAGAGTTACGTTAATAACAAGATGCCGAGAACATCAAAGCACGCCACAGCCAAGAAAGTGACTTATTTTCTGTAAGAGTGAACAGTTTCGAAAATGATTCCACGGACAGCCGACACACTCCTTGCAGCATGTAGGGTCTAACACCAGTGTAAGAACGCTCTTAAGATATTTTATTTATGTATTTTAAATCACAAAAGTAATAAATAAAGGATAAAGCAGATGCATGGAAAGATCAATAGTTCAGGTGCGGCATATAGCAAAATCATAATTAGCTGCTCTAGAATCACCATTTGAGGTCCCATCGTTACTGATGTGTGAGGGTCGGTCTGAAGATAAGTTTACAAAGTGCACAATTTCATAGCTTAAAATCTGATTGTGATTATGTCCGGGAATTTATCGCCTACTGAATAAGAACGCTTTACAGAGCAGAAGCAAAGTCGTGAGGACAGCAAATTTAAAGGTGTTTGGAAACAACTGTAACACAACTGCCGATAACACAGGACACGGACAGATGTGAACAGGGATTATACAAGCTTGTCCCATGATACAATAAATTCCTCGGCTGTGTCGGGGATCGTGTGAAAAAGTAACGATTAGCAGTGCATTTAATATGGACATTAAATTCGCAATAGAATTTAATATAGTCAGGACAACGTTACTTCTAGCCATACGAATAAAACACAAATATCAATAAAATATCGGATTTCTTATTACAAACTGAGTGCTGACGGTAAAATGCCACGCCTGACAGGACACACACAATAAAAAAATTACTTTCGAAATTAACCTAAACAAAATAACTAAAAACATGTAAGCCGTTAAGAAAAGAATATTCACTTTAGAAATCACACGGTGATAGGAGATTCAAAAATTAGTACATTAATCACAATGCCCATATACTCGACCCTCTAATTGAGACTCCTCCCTCTCAGAGAAAATGGGGGGGGGGGATGAAGATACAAGGAAGCTACACCACTCGATATTACAGATTACAGACTCCTTTATTAGAATCAAACCAATTAAACGTTTTCCAAAGCACGCTCCGATGCGTACTGCTCGCTGCCTGAACACCTCCGTAGAAGCCGCGTGGATAAAACTTTCTTTGTATCTTTCATTTAACCACGCGTTGCCAGATATTCAATGGCAGGCGGGAGTCGCCTGACTGATGAGTCATCGCTGAATGACGAAAAGCATCGCGCCGCACACCTCAGCAGTAACTGTTGCTAAGGGGAAAGTCCCAGCCGGAATAGCAGAATGAGCATAACAGTCGTTTACTGTCTGACGCAAAACACAATAAAGAATTTGTATGAGTTTTAAATAAACCCATTACATCTCAGGGAAGCCTCTTCCCCGGGGTCGAACCTGGAACGGGCGGCGTCACCCATTTAGAGAGGGTAATATTGTAATACGGAATGCATAATGTAAAAACACATGTTGCAGACAACCTAAATTAAATTGGATAAAAATTGGTTGTCAGGGTTATGATATTGTTTTATAGCTGCGTTACGTAATTTGTATTTTACAATTTATGGTCTTTGTTTATTTTAAATTATTCACACATCTCAAATAGTGTAATTTGGGGTGTCATAGTACCATAGAACAGTTGGCATTGCACGTTGAGTGGGTCTCTTAATTTACGTAAACAAATGGTTGCCTGATCATGAGTTATGTATGGCTGAAACACGGTAGAAAAATACCAATAATGTAAACTTATCAACTATGCCGAGAATACGGAATTTGACTGCGAAATTTAAATTTATGAACATTGCACCACAGGATTTATCAGTCGGTGATAAGAGAGTATAAACAAATCTGAAATTTTTCTTATTATGGATGCGAATAAAACCCCAAAATATGTGGGCTGTAAAGTTACATTATAAAAAGCGTCTACTCTGCGATGTACATGTTTACGAGAAAACAATTGGTTATATGGGGTCTATTTTAACCATGATACGGACAGCAAAAAAAAAAAAAAGTGAACAGAATGTTAATTCAGAAAGTGCCAGTTGCATAGTAATTTGCTATGTGGAAAATTAATAAGACGTGTAGCCTCATTCATAACAAAGTTTTGAAAACGTTTTCCTTTTCTGAGGCTCAAGTCACTGAGAAAATTTCATCTCGGTATTCTAGGGAACTATGTAGTAGGTGGCAAAGTCTAAGTTTTACAGCAATATGGAACACTACCGTATAAGAGAACCATGTTTTCGTGATGATAAACTTGGCATTTTAACGGGAGGCGAGGTCTGATCGCATGGCCTTCGAGATCACCGGACTTCACTGGTGCGGTTTTTCCTGCCGGTCTGTCACTATACTCGTATACCGAATACTGGTGTAGTGGGCAGGCTTCCCGCCCAGACGAAATTATACAGCGGATCGCTTCGCCTGCTGGCACCGTAATTAAAAAATGTGAGGTGTGTTTGGACTGCCATAAGCTAGACATCTATTGTATCAAGAAAAGACAGCATATGACCATTTACTGGCAGAATCTTTAGCTTACGTTGTGCGTAACGTAACGTTTTAGTAACTTGGATTACCAAGTGTGATTTCAGGCTTCCGCCGCGGTGTTATTGAGATCTGTGCTGTTTTGGGGTTTTAAGCATCGTAGAATAGTAGTTTGTTACCGATGTTTCGGGACAACATATGTGTTCCATCTTCAAGGATGAGAATGGAACCAATAGTTGTTCCGAAGAAACTACCATTCAACACTGCGTAAAATCCCAAAAGAGGGCATATCTAATTTGGATTACTATTATCAAATACCATTGACCTCTAACAGAGTGCGTCACGATAATTAATATGATACTTCGATGCCACAACATGTCAACTTTGCTTACGTAGGTTGTTAGATAGGTTTGTGGTGTTCATCACCAGGCAGACGGCACTGTCGATGACGCCAGCATGGGCATCGAAAGGCTGGGGACACATCTTGCAATAATATGTTCCCAGTTTTAAGTGAACGTTTGTTTTACTATGTCGTTGCTTTCAGTATCATTTTAAAACCCCACAGTAATTTCCGAGCGTCCCATACGGCTAGATTTTGAGGCACACAAATCTGCCTAGACACAGAGACGGCAGTCAGTCCCGCGCTACTCTGCCGCTGACACTGTTCTATCACCACCTTTGCTGTCTCAGCCGTTTTGGTTCTAGCCAGGATAATATCTGGCATCCT
>Ga0209628_10001320_pt1 | contig 15926 bp, 14 predicted proteins | sample TergutCu122P4_FD_187285 | JGI IMG/M metagenome (GOLD analysis project Ga0209628, IMG submission 187285) | Cubitermes ugandensis P4 segment gut microbial communities from Kakamega Forest, Kenya - Cu122 P4 (SPAdes) (version 2) | ecosystem: Host-associated > Arthropoda: Insects > Digestive system...
CCTCGGCCAGGCGCTGGCACTGGCCCAGGCACAGCTGGCGGGTGACGCTCATGAACCGCTCCAGCAGGCGGTCATCGGCAAAGACGCCGCGGGGATACACCAGGTTGACCTGCATATCCCTGGCGACGTTCTTGACGTAGAACTGGACGGCGTCTTCGATCTGGGGGATGAAGCCCTGCTGGTCTTGCGGGCCGTCACCGTACAGGATATCGATCGGCTTGATGTAGCCGTTGTAGTTGTACATGAAGGCGATATCCTGTGCCGGCGCCAGTTGCGCCTGCGCGTGCGCGCTCAGGTTGGCAAACGGTTTGCTGGCACGCTGGAAGTCCTTGTGGTATTTCCAGAATTCCGTGAAGCTGCGCTCGCCTTGGAGTATCTCGTGGGCAAACACGAATGGCTGCTGGCGGTAGTAGCAGCCGAAGTCTTCAAGCTGCGCTTCGGTGCGCCCCAGGCTGAATTCGGAGATCAGAAAGTCCGCTTGCCCCTGCAAGTAGTAGTCGATCAGCAGGCCATAGAGGCCCTTGCAGTAGATTGCCGGCATGATGCCCTGGCCGCGGCAGTAGCGCTTGAGCGCTTCCCACAGATCCGGATCGAACTGCTGCGTTTGGGCGAGCAGACCGGCTTGGGCGTTCAGCGGCGGCGCCGGCAATGCCTCGACGCTGGCGAGCTTGCCGCGCCAGAACGCGATGATCTCGGGCGTATCCATGCTCGCCGTCATGGCCGCCACATCGGCCTGGAATTCTTCGGCGCCGTGGCATACATGCTCGGCTTCATCCGGATTCAGGTAGGCGCGCGCCAGGTGCTTGCCGTAGATGAATGCGGCGCTGCCGTCGAACAGGACATGGTGGGCCGCGACTGCGGCAAGGTAGTGATCGCTGGAAAAGCGGATCAGCACAGCACGGTGCAAGGGCCCGCGCTCCAGATCGAAGGGGCGCGCGATGAACTCGGCAAGAAAATCGTCCAGCCCCTGCGGCCCTGGGCCTTGCCCATCAGACCAGTCATGAAAGGCGTAATCGATCTCGACTTGCGTGGATACCCACTGGTACACGTCATGAATCTTGCTGTCCTTGAAGCGGTGCAGGTGCATTCGCAGCATGTCGTTGCCGGCCATCAGCCGTGTAATCGCCGCCTCCCAGCGCGCCGGATCGATCGGCTGATGGATGACTGCGCTACAACCAATGTTGTTGCGCTGGGTGGCCGGGTTCAGTTGCGCGCTGAAGTAGATGTCACGCTGGATCGGCGACAGCGCAAACGCCCGCTGCGCCTGTGGATGCTCCGCGCGCAGCCACCGCAGGATGTCGGTCTGGTCGTACCACGAAATGTCTCGCACGGCTTGATCACTGCCGCGTATCAGCCGCTTGAGCACGCTGTCGTAGTCCGCAACGAAACGCGCCATCGATTCGCTGGAGAACAAGTCCGCGTTGTATTCGACATGCCCGCCGATACCGCTCGGCGACGAGCTCAGGTACAGGGTCACTTCGTGCCTGGCCACCTCTTGGGCCACCCCGAGAGACAGGGGGGTCACCGGCAGAGCGCCGTGCGCCTGGCCCTGGCTGCCGGCCAGATCGCCGCCCTCCTCCACGAAGTTGAATGCCATCGGCATGTCCAGGTGCTCGGCTGAACGGCGGCCCTGGTTGATGATTTCGGCCAGGTATTCGATCGGCACCTGCTGGTGCTCCAGGGCCTGCAACAAGCTCTGCTGCACCGATCGCATGTAGGCGAGCGCCGAGCCCGACTGCGGTATGTCGATCCGGCAAACGATGGCGTTGACGAAGAAACCAATCAGCGCCTGAGTCTCGGGTTGATCCCGGCCCGCGGTGGGAATGCCGAAACTCACCGAATCGTGCTGCGTGTACCGGGCCACCAGCAGCGCATACGCCGACAGCAGCACGTTGGAGGGCGTCAACGTGTGACGCTCGCACAGCGTGCGGATGCCATCCTGGATCTCAGGGCTAGGCACATACGGAACTAATTTCCCGCGAAACGTTTTTTTCCCCGGCCGCGGACGGTCAGCGGGCAAGCGCGTCTGAAAACTGGCGCCACTGAGGTTGTTGCGCCAAAAGTCAATCGAGGCCTGAAGCTTGCCGCTGGACAGGCGCTCGCGCTGCCAAGCCGCGTAGTCGGCATATTGCACCGCCAGCGGAGCCAGCGTACAGGGGCGCTTCTCCACTGCGGCCCAGTAAAACTGGGATAGCTCCGAAAGCATGATCGGTTGAGACCAGGCGTCACTGACGATGTGATGCATGGAGAAGATCAGCACCGCGTGGCCGTCAAAGCGCAGCAAGCGGGTGCGCATGACTTCTCCGCCGGCCAGATCGAATACCGTCGAACACTCTTGGTCGTAGACCTTCTGGCAGACCGCCTGGTAACCGGATGCATCGATGCCGGTGTGGTCTTCGATCACCAATCTCCAGCGCGGCGGATCGATGGGCGTTTGGAACGGAATCCCTTCCACGACCTCGATCCGGGTTCTGAGGATCTCGTGGCGCTCGATCACTTGCCGGATCGCCGTCTCCAGCGCGGCCACGTCCATCGGACCCTGCCATTCGAGCGCATAGCTCATGTTGAACAGCGCCAACTCGTCGTAGAGCTGGTGCAAGAACCACAGCCGCTCCTGCTGGAATGACAACGGCAGCGGTTTGTCTCGACCAAACGGGCGCAAGCCATCACCGTCTGGGCCTCGACCCTGCTGCTTCAGCAGCGAGATGATTGCCTCGCGGCCCTCTGTGATCTGGCGGCGAAAGTGCTCGGGCAAACCGCTCCCGGGCGCACGAAACTTCAGCTTCCCATCGTCAAGCCGGAGATGGATATCGTTCTCAAGTAATTCGGAAAGCAATGCTTCGATATTCACTATTCGTCGCCCTGAAAAATTCACCCGGGCACGCTGGCGGTCGCCCGGATGTTGGGTTTTGCTGCCACCAGCGCAGCGTGATGTCCAAGATCGTGCGCTGGCGTTTGGCCATCTTGCGCAACCGCTTGAACTGTTTGGTATGCGCGTAGCCAACCGTACCGGCAGGTATGGCGAGCATTTCCAATGCCGCAAACCGCCTGAGTACGCAGATACACACGGCACGGAGATTCGCAAAGAGCATCCTCAGCGATCCCCGAGAGAATCAAGTGTACCTTCAGGATTTTAAATTCAGCACCCATGCAGGGCGCGATAGATTGACTCATTTTCCAAATCATTAAGTTAAGTATTTTGAATGTGTATATTTCGACAATCATCACTTTATTATCATCTGAATGAATGATAATTTTAACGATATAAACAGGATTACTAAATACATTTGGATAGCCATGAAACTCTTTTTTTCATAATAAAACATTTAGAATTAACATCTTAACGATTTGCAAATGAAATTACCAATTTGAAAGCAATTAATTAATCAAAATACAAACATCCAACAACTTGAGTGCGGCCGTATAATTTCCTGATCAATGCGAAATTTGTAGATTTACCATCAAACGCCGCCAGTCAGCGCCAATCTCCATGGATTGGCAATTCAATTTCTCACGAAACCACAAATCAGCAGGCATCATTAAATTTGCAGGCGCGACGCATGTACCGAGGAGCTGTTTCGTCCTCGGCTGGATGAACCGATCAACATGAAGCGCGCTCTGATGCGCTTGGCCGGCCTGATCGACTGGCTCCTCGCGCGGCCGTCCTGCACGGGGCGCCTCGACCGGTTGCAGGCCTGCTGTACCTGCGGCGCCCCTTTGACGCCCCTGATGAGAGCGTGGGTCAACACCGGGGTGAAGTCAAACTCCCTTACAGGCGATAAAACGGTGACACCAGACGCATCCTGATTGGTTCGACAAACGGCAATATGGCCGTCCGGGATACGACAATTAGCTTATGGACGGGGTCCGTATTTCGCAAAATTGAATTGCCGCTCACATCTGTGTAAAGGTAGACTCCAGCCTTTCTTCAATCGGGTATTGATGATGGGCTGTTCTCCCGGGGTTCGGATCGTGGCTGTCGTCGCAGTCTTGGGCGCCTGTGTAAGCGGTTGTACCTCCCTGTATTCCGAGGGAGCGACCACGGGCGCCGGTATCGCCGGCGCGGCGCTCGCCGCCAAAGTGACGAACAACGCCGCCGTTGCCACCGGCATCGGTCTGGGCGCGGTTGCCGCGGCAAAAGCCGGCGTGCAGTACACCGAGCGCGTTGTGCATACCGAAACCCAGGACGCCATCGCCGCGGCCGCCGGCCCCCTGGGCATCGGCGCAGTGGCCAACTGGCGCGTTTCGCACACCATGCCGATCGAAGACAACCAGCAGGGCCGCGTCACGGTCAGCCGCACCATCAGCGTGGGCAAGCTCGAATGCAAGGAAATCGTTTTCTCGGTTGACACTGCCGCAGCCGATTCGGCAGCGCCCGCCGCCAGCGAGTTTTACGTTGCCTCGATTTGCCGGGATAGCAAAAACTGGAAGTGGGCCTCCGCCGAACCGGCCACTGAACGCTGGGGATCCTTGCAATGAGCCGCATCATGCTGGCGCTGCTGGCCTGCGCGGTGGTCATCGGCGCGGTCAGCGGGTGCGCCTCTATCGGCGCCGCCAGCGGCGCCTTGGCCGGTATTACCACCGGCGCGGTAACGGCCAATCCAGCCGTCGGCATCGGCGTGGGCATTGTTGTGCAGGCCGCCACCGACGAGGCCATCAACCGCTATATGCGCGGCTTGCACCAAGACCAGCAAGACCAGATCGCGCAACTGGCCGGCGACTTGCCAGTGGGCGCATCAGCGCCCTGGCAGGTCAAGCACACCCTGCCGCTGGAAAACGGCCGCGGCGAAGTTCGCGTCACGCGCGCATTCGACACGGCGCTGGCGCACTGCAAGGAGTTCGTTTTTTCCTTGATCGATGGCGACGGGCCGGATGCACCGGCTTCGTGGTTCGTCGCCAACGCCTGCCAGCAAGATCAGGGCTGGAAGTGGGCATCCGCGGAACCTGCCGTAGCCCGCTGGGGATCGCTGCAGTAGTTTGACCCCTTGCGCACTTCACGCGCCTCACGCGCATGGCTTGATCCTGACATGGACAGCCGGAACAGGCGCTTATGGAAGGGTGTCTGCGAGTGCCGCCAGACCGGCATCCTGAACGCAGGGTTCAGGTGGGCGAGGGCAGCAGGGCTTCGGGTCCATCTGACGCGAGATGGTCGCACCCGCCGAGCAATGTACCAAGCCCGTGCTTCGTAAAGCATTGGTTCAAGGAAATATAAAGCCCAGCGTGCACCGCAGACATCGCCGATTTTACGGGTGAATGGGCTTTTGGGTGCTCGTAAAAACCATGCTGCGGCAAAGGATGAAGGGGCTGCTTTTGCAGCGCCCTCAGAGTTTGCAACACCCTCAGAGCAAGTGATCGTCGCTCACGAGCATCTGATCGAGCCGATCGAGCAGTTGCACGAAGCGTGGATCCTGGGCATCGATGGGCGGCGCGGCGGAATCGTTCTGCGCACTCAGACGCAGCTGCGCTGTATCGGCCTCACACTGCCCGAGCTCGAAAGCCAGGTTCAGCGCGGCAAGCACCGCGATGCGATCACGCGCCTTGACTTTACCGGCATCGCGAATCTTGCACATGGCGGCATCAACGCGATCGACCGCTTCCCTCAATCGGGGCTCCCCGCCGTCGGGACAACCCAGCAGATAGTGCTGCCCCATGATTTGGACGTTGATATGTTTCATGCGGTGCCCCCGGCCGCGGGAGGCTCTGCCGGCAGCCGCTCGATCATCGCGTCGATGCGCGCGCGCGCCGTTGCAAGCCGCGACCGCAGCGCATCGCGTTCGCGGGTGAGTGTTTCGACTTGCTTGTACAGCAACGCGTTGGTGCGTTGCATTTCCTCATAACGTACCAACAAACGCTCCACGCGTGAGGTGATTTGGTCGATGGGACTGGTGCTGGACATGACGTGCCATTGTAGGTTGTCGTTGCTGCGTCTTCCTACCCCTGGAGGATGACCACAGCATGGTACTCCTCTAGAATCACTGCCACGTTGGTGCTCGCGACGTGGTTCACACGGCGCAGTTCAACGGGAAGCAGGAGGCGAAGCCGATCCCGGATTAGCCAACCTGCGCTGCCCCCGCAACGGTCAAGCAGCCGGCGGCCTATGACAAGGCCGCCACTTTCATCAATCAGCCACTGGGCGCCGTGAAACAGGCTCCTGGGAAGGCGGTGAAAGACGCGCTGTCAGCCCGGATACCGGCCAACGAGGAGATCGCGCCTGGCATTGCCATGCGCGATCGTGACGCCCACATGTCTGGCGGGGAAGCTGGACGGGGCTTTGTTTTCGAGATGTTTTCCATGAAAAGCAGGGTTTTCCCTTTTTGCATTTCGCCCAAGGCGCAAGTGCGCCGCCGCGTGCGTGCGTGTGTTGCAGCGGTCTTCGCTTTGCCCTTCCTATCGTTCAAGGCTACGGGGCAGGTCTTACCGGAAGAACGCACATTGCGCGAGACCGTGGTGACGGCTACCCGGGTGGAACAGCCCTTGACCGATCTGGTGGCGGATGTGTCGGTGATCGATCGCGCAACCATCGAGCGCAGCAGCGGCAAGACCGTGGCCGAGGTACTGACCGAGCTGCCCGGCGTCCAGATGGCGCGCACCGGGGGCGTGGGTTCCGAATCCAGTGTTTATCTGCGTGGGGCCGAGACTCGTTTTACAGCGGTCTATATCGATGGCGTTCGCATCGATTCGCAAGCGGTGGGCGGCGCCGCCTGGGAGTCGATTCCGCTGTCGCAGATCGACCGCATCGAGGTCATGCGCGGGCCTGCCGCAGCGGTCTATGGATCGGATGCCGTCAACGGTGTGATCCAGTTGTTTACGCGCAAGGGAGAGGGGCCGCCGGTGCCCGAGCTCAGCCTGGGCGCCGGCAGCCGTGCGCTGTACCAGGCGCACGCCGGCGTCAGCGGATCGAGCGGCGCCTTTGATTATTCGCTGGGCGCCTCGCACGAGCGCAGCAAGGGTTTCAACGTGCGCACCGATCCGGGCGCCAACCCTGATCGCGATGATTACCAGATGACTTCGGGCCGTCTTCGCCTGGGCCTGCAGATCAACCCCCGGCATCGGATCGAAGGCACGCTGCTGTCCAGCGATCTGGATTCGGGCTACGACGGCTTCGGCTACGATCCGGCGCACCCGGTGGATGACCGCAACAAATCCCGATTGCGCACCGGCGGGTTGAACTGGAGCGCCCAATGGACCGAGGCCTGGCGCAGCAAATTCTCGGTGACCGAATCGCGCAGCTTCTACCAGAGCAGCCCCGATTTTTATCAGACTGAAACGCGGTTGCGCGGTTATCTTTTCCAGAACGAATGGCGCTTCGGCCCGCATCTGTTGAGCGCCGATCTGGAACGCCGGGAGGACACTCTGGACAACGCCCCCGGCGTCGGCTCATACGGGAGTCCGGCCCTATACCGCAGCCGTGCCCAGAATGGGGTGGCGCTGGCATACAGCCTCAAGGCGGGGCCGCATGCCATACAGGTTCAGGCGCGGCACGACGAGGACAGCGAGTTCGGCGGGCACGACAGCGGTACCGTCGCCTACGGATTTTCGATCACACCCGCATGGCGTGTAACGACTTCGGCCGGCACTTCGTTTCGGGCGCCTACGCTGTATCAGCGTTTCAGTGAATACGGCAGCCCTGCCCTGCTGCCCGAGAAAGGCCGCAATTACGAAGCGGGACTGCGCTATGCACAAGGCGCGACCAGCGCCGGTCTCGTGGTCTATCGCAACCGGGTGCGCAACATGATCGGGTTCGATTACGCCTCCACCGCCTGCGCATCGCCGTTCGGCTGTTACGGCAGCACGGGGCATGCGCAGTACGAAGGGGTCACGCTCACCGCCAGTCATCGCATCAGCCAGAACTTGACGGTGCGCACTTCCCTGAACTGGCAAGATCCGCGCGATCTGGATACCGGCAAGGTCCTTGTGCAGCGCGCCCGCCGCTACGGCACCCTGGGCATGGATTGGTACACCGGCGGCTGGCGTCTGGGCGCCGAAATGCAGGCTTCAGGCCAGCGCTATGCTTACGCCGATACGGCCAACCGGCAGACAATGGCCGGTTATGGCTTGATCAGCCTGAGCGCGCAAAGGGCCATTGAAAAGAATTACACCTTGCTCTTGCGCATCGACAACGTGACCGGCAGGAACTACGAGCTCGTGCGCAACTACGCCGTGCCGGGCCGCACGGTCTACGTGGGATTGAAATGGACACCAGCACATTGAGATTCGCGCGGCGGGAATTGATTCTCGGCGGCCAGAAAAGCGGCAAGTCGTCCCGCGCCGAGCGGCAGGCCATGACTTGGCTGGCTGCTGATGCCGGGCATCGCGCGGTACTCATCGCCACGGGGCAAGCGAACGATCCGCAGATGAGCGAGCGTATTGCGCGCCACCGGCGTGAAAGGATGCTCCGGGCGCCGGCTCTCGTCACGGTCGAGGAGCCGCTCGAACTCGGACCGGCCATCGTGCGGCACAGCACACCCAAGACGCTGGTGCTCATCGACTGCCTGACGCTTTGGCTGACGAACCGTCTGATGCCGTCCGAGGCGATGCCGGTTGTCGAGAGCGCGAACGATCCGGCGCACGAGGCGGCGTTCTTCCTGGCCCTCGGCTCGGCACCTGGGCCGGTGGTCATCGTGAGTAACGAGATCGGCCTTGGCGTGATTCCATTGGGCCAGGAGGTGCGCGATTTCGTCGATGCGCTGGGCGTGTTGAATCAGCGCACCGCTGCCGCCTGCGACCGCGTGACACTCATGGTCAGCGGCATGGCAATGACGCTCAAAGAGGGGAATGTATGCGGCGTCTCCTGAAATGGGCGGCAGCGTTTCTGTGGGCGGCGGCCAGCCTGGCGCCCCTGTTCGCGACAGCGGCGCAGGTGATCGACGATCACGGAGTGCGCAGCCAATGGGATGCGCCGCCTCGGCGTGTGGTATCGCTGTTGCCCTCGCTGACCGAAACGGTTTGTGCGCTCGGCGCCTGCGACCGGCTCGTGGGGGTGGATGACTACTCGAACTGGCCGCCGGCGGTATCGACGCTGCCGCGTCTGGGCGGCCTCGAAGATGCACACGTGGAGCGCATCCTTGCGCTGCGGCCCGACGTGGTGCTGCTGGCGCGGTCGGCGCGCGTGGATGAACGGCTGCGCGCGCTGGGTGTGCGGGTTATCGCGCTGGAGGCGATGTCGATGGACGATGCGCGGCGGGTGATCGAACAGCTCGGCCGGCTGCTTGGACGCGAGGCGCGGGCGGCCGCCTTATGGCGCGAGATTGACGCAGGCATGGCGCGTGTGGCCGCATCGCTGCCGCCCGCGGTACGCGGCTTGCGCGTGTATTTCGAGGTCAGCGCGGCGCCGTATGCGGCGGGCGAATCTTCATTCATCGGCCAGATACTGGCGCGGCTCGGCGTGGCCAACGTGGTTCCAGCTTCGCTGGGGCCTTTTCCGAAACTCAATCCGGAATTCGTGGTCCGCGCCGATCCTCAGATGATCATGCTCAACGACCGCAACGCGGCAGGGTTGCGTGAGCGGCCCGGCTGGAGCGGCATCGAGGCCGTTCGCAAAGGACATGTCTGCACGTTCAGCCCCGCCGAAGTCGACGCGCTGGCGCGGCCCGGTCCGCGCATGGTCGAGGCGGCGTCGATCATCGCCGCGTGCCTGACCGGCCCCACGGGCGTATCCAGGGACCGGGCTTCGTGAATCACCATCTGCGCCCTAGCAAGCTGGCGGCGGTCATCGTCGTGATCAGCGGCGCGCTGGTGCTGTTGGGCATGGCGATCGGCAGTACCGGCTTCGAAAGCCTGCTGCAGGCGCGGCACGACTCGGCGGCGCTGCGGATCGTGTGCGATATCCGCCTGCCGCGTACGCTCGGCGCCTGGCTGGCAGGCGCGCTGCTGGGGCTTGGCGGCGCCATCGCGCAGGGGCTGTTTCGCAATCCGCTGGCCGACCCCTATCTGCTCGGCAGCGCCTCGGGCGCGGGCCTGGGTGTCGCGTTGCTGTTGATCGTGCTGGGTCTTGCGCCGTTGGCGGATAGCTGGGCGGTGCGGCTGGGCATGACGGGCGCGGCTTTCATCGGCGCGTTTGCGGCCGTGCTGCTCACGCTCACGCTCGCGCGCGGGGTGCAGCAGACGCTTCGACTGCTGCTGGCGGGCATTGTGGTGAGCATGGTATTGGGCGCGGCGATATCGTTGGCGATGTTGTGGGTTCCGCAAATCATGCGTGCGATGCAGGCTTTCATGCTCGGCAGTACTGCTTTCATCAGTTGGCCGGCCGTGGGACTGCTGGCGGCGACGCTGGTGGCGTGCCTGTTGCCGGCCATCAGCCTGGCGCGCGCATTGGATGCGCTGACACTGGGCGAAATGACGGCAGCCAGCTTGGGCCTGCCGCTGGCGCGGGCGCGGGCCACGCTGATCCTGGTGCTGGCCTTGGCTACCGGCGCAGCGGTTGCGCAGGCCGGGCTGATCGCTTTTGTCGGACTGGTCGCGCCGCATTTGGCGCGTTCGCTCGCGCGGCCCATGCATCGCGCACAAGTGCTGCTGGCGGCGTTGATCGGCGGCGCGTTGCTGCTGGCCGCCGACATACTGGCGCGCTGGGTGTTGGCGCCGCGTGAATTGCCGGTGGGCGTGCTGACCGCGCTGCTCGGCGGCGGATACCTGTTGTGGCTGATGCGCGGGAGGACGCCGTGAACGCCCCCCCTGCACTATCGGCGCGCGCGCTGCGCGTGCGTATCGGCGGGCGCGAGATCGTGCGCGCCGATGCGTTGGAAATTCCTGCCAATGCCTGGACGGCCATCGTCGGCCCGAACGGTGCGGGAAAGACCACGCTGCTCAAGGCGCTCGCGCACTTGCTGCCTTATGAGGGCGATGTATGGCTCGATGGCCGGCCGATCGGCCAGTGGCCAGCGCGCGCGCGCGCGCGCCATCTGGCGTGGCTCGGCCAGAACGAGTCCGGTGGCGATGATTTGCGCGCGCAAGATGTGGTGATGCTCGGCCGCCTGCCGCATCAGGGATGGCTCAGCGCACCCAGCGCCGCCGACTGGGAGGCCGTCGAGCGCGCGATGCGCCGCACGCAATGCTGGGCATGGCGCACCCGCTCGCTCGGCGCGCTCTCGGGCGGCGAACGCCAGCGTGTCCTGCTGGCGCGCGCACTTGCGGTGCAAGCCCCGCTGCTGCTGATGGACGAACCGCTGGCCGACCTCGATGCGCCGCACCAAGCCGACTGGTTGCACATGGTGCGCGACCAGGTCGCCGCCGGCCAAACGGTGCTCAGCGTACTGCACGAGCTGGACATGGCGCTGCGCGCCGATCACCTGCTCGTGCTGCAAGCGGGCCGCATCGTGCACCAGGGCGCATCTTGCGATGCCGCCACGCACCTTGCGCTACGTGACGTTTTCGACCAGCGCATCGATATCCGGGCTCTCGACGGCCAATGGGTGGTGCTGCCGCGCTGAACTTGCTGTTTCCAGGCTCTCACCTGATGGCCGGTAACCGGTGGAGTTGAGGTGAAAAAAATTCGTCGAACAAAGGCAGCAGCGCAGCCTGCTCCTGCGCGAAGCGCAAACGGTTGACGAAGTAGCCTTCACAGGCCACGGCAAAAAACTCGCTGATGGATTCAGCCCCGTAGGGGTCGAGCCAGGTGGGCGGGCCGTTGAAACGTTCAGCGATGATGCTTTGTTCGCGGAAGGCTTCATAGGCAGGCTCCATGACCGCAAACCATGCGTTGCGCGCCGCGCCCGGGTTGCGGGTGCCGGCAAATCCGCGCGGCAACGGCGGGCAGCCGTCAGCGGCGCCATCGCGCAGGTCGATCTTGTGGGCGAATTCATGGATCACGACGTTGTAGCCCGTGTCGGCGCTGTCGCCGCCGGCAAGCACGTCGGGCCAACTGAGCATCATGGGGCCATGCGCCATGGCTTCGCCGGTGATGATCTCGCTGTATTCGTGCACGATGTTGTCCTCGTCCATGCTCTGGCGTCGCGCCAAGGCTTCGGCCGGGTGCACCACGATGCCTACGAAGTCGTCATACCAGTCGAGTTCCCCCGGCAGATGCAGGATGGGCAGCACGGCTTGAGCGGCAATTGCGAGCGCCACTTCGTCGGTGATGATGAAGCCATGCGCGCCATGGAATTCCTTGTGTTTCAGGAAGCGCGCGGCCAGATCGCGCAAATGCTGTTGATCGCCGGCGGGCAGCACGTCCAGAAAAGGATAGTGCGCCATCGTGGTTTGCCAGGCCGCTTCGGGAATGGCGGGAGCGGCATGCAGACGGCGCAGCCAGGCGAACATCAGCGCAGATCGATGCGTTGCAGTCCTGCCGCCGACAGCCGCAGGAGCTGAGCGCGCGGCGGCTGGGCGGCGGCATCCCAATCGCTGAGGACGATACGCCGCAAGCCTTGCCCAAGTTCATGTTCACCGGGGCGATGGGTGTGGCCGTGGATCAGCGTGCGGGCCTGGGCGCGTTGCAGCCAACCGCGCGCGGCGGGTGCATCGACGTCAGCCCACGGGGTTGCCGGATCGTGGCGGCGGGCCTGGCTTTGCGCACGCGCCGAACGCGCGAAGGCGCGGCGCTCGTCAAGAGGCTGGGCAAGAAAGGCGCGCTGCCAATCACGGGAGCGCACCTGTTCGCGAAAGCGCAGGTACTCGGTGTCGTCCAGGCACAGCACGTCGCCATGACTCAGCAGCCAGCGCTCGCCCAGAAAGTCCAGTACCGTCGGGTCGGATAGCAGGTGCACGCCCGTTTGCCGCGCGAAGGCATCACCGAGGAGAAAGTCGCGGTTGCCGTGGAGGAGGAAAAGCGGACGCCTTTGCGCGGCCTCATGCAGGATCTGGGCGCACTGTGCTTCAAAACCGGGCTGCGTGGCGGCGTCATCGCCAACCCACACTTCGAACAGATCGCCCAGGATGAAAATGGCATCGGCAGAGCTGCCTTGCAGATAGCCGCGCCACGCCTCAAGGGTGGCGGGCGCGTCGGCCTGCAAATGCAGGTCCGAGATGAAATCAACCGCGTGCCACGTCGGCGAGGCCGCCAGTGTGTGGAACGCGATTTCGACCATGCGCTACTCGGCCGTGACCACGGCCTTTTCGATCACCACGTCTTCGACCGGCACGTCATCGTGGTAGCCCCGGCGGCCCGTCTTGACGGCCTTGATCTTGTCCACCACCTCGGTGCCGGCGACGACTTTGCCGAATACGGCGTAGCCCCAGCCTTGCGCGGTGGGCGCGGTATGGTTGAGAAAGCCGTTGTTGGTTATGTTGATGAAGAACTGCGCCGTGGCCGAATGCGGCGCACTGGTGCGCGCCATGGCGATGGTGTAGCAATCGTTCTTCAGGCCGTTGTTGGCCTCGTTCTCGATCGGCGCGTCAGTCGGCTTTTCCGACATGCCGGGCCCGAAGCCGCCGCCTTGCACCATGAAGCCAGGAATGACGCGGTGAAAGACGGTGCCGTCATAGTGGCCCTTCTTGGCGTAGTTCAGAAAATTCTGAACTGATTTGGGCGCTTTTTCGGCATCGAGTTCGAGCGTGATGACGCCCAGGTTGCGGATGTGTAGTTCGACTTGCGGTTTGCTCATGAAAAGGCTCCAGTTTCTTACTTGACGAGGACTGCGGAACGAATGGTGACCGGCTGCAAAGGCACGTTTTCCATCCCGTTTCGCGTACCGGTGGGCACGGCTTTGATCTTGTCCACCACTTCGGCGCCCGACACGACTTTGCCGAACACGGTGTAGCCGTAGCCGTCCGGGTTGGGCGCGTTCAGCATGGCGTTGTCCTGCACGTTGATGAAAAACTGCGCCGTGGCCGAATCGGGATCCATGGTGCGCGCCATGGCGATGGTGTATTTGTCGTTCTTCAGGCCGTTGTTGGCCTCAAGGGGGATCGGCGCGCGCGTGGGCTTTTGTCCCAGGTCGGCGGTATAACCGCCGCCCTGAATCATGAAGCCGTTGATCACACGATGGAAGATCGTGTCGTCGTAGTGTTTGTCGCGCACGTATTGCAGAAAATTCTGCACGGTTTTGGGCGCTTTTTCGGGCGCGAGTTCGACCACGATGTCACCCTGGGTGGTGGCGAACTTGACGCGCGGCGGCTTGTCGGCGGCCTGTACGCTGTGTACGCTGGTATAGGCCAGGGCTGCCGTACATACGGCAATGGCGGCGCGGCGCGTCATGGAGACGATGTGTTGTTTCATCGGATCGGTTCCTTTTGAATCGTTGATTGATCCCGGCGCTGTGATGCGCGGTTCACCTTCACTTGTCGATCGGTGCGGTGGTGGCGCTTGGCTTGGGCCCCGTCGTTTTCGGGGCCGTCAACTCACGGATCGCACGCAGCTTCGGGGCGACGCTGCCATTGCTTGGCTCAAGCTGTTGCGCACGCTCGTATGACTGGGCGGCAAGGCGCATGTAAACGTCGCCGAGATTTTCGTGCGCCGTGGCGTAGCCGGGGTTGAGCTGGATGGCTTTTTCCAGGGCGGCACGCGCCTGGTCCAACTGGCTCTGCGCCGCATAGAGCGCCGCGAGGTTGTTGTAGGGTTCGGGCAGTTCGGGAAACTCCTGCGTGAGCCCAATGAAAGCCTGTATGGCTTCGGCTCGCCTGCCCTGCTCGGAGAGGATCACGCCCCGCAGAAAACGCATCTGCGGATCGCGCGGTTTGCTGGCGATATAGGCGGCGGCTTTTGCCAATGCCTCGTTTACCCGGCCTTGCGCGGCCAGATGCCTGACGTCGGCGTACTCGTCGGCATGGGAAACGGCGGGGCACAGCGCAAAGACCAGCATGCATGCAATGGCGAAACGCCCGAATGGACGAGCGTTCCAGATTGCACGGAAAAGCGCGGCGTACTGCATGAAGCCTGAAGGTGAGTGTGGCGCAAGAATGCAGGAGAAAAGACCGGATACGAAGAAGACCGTGACGACCCGGCAAGCGGTCTGAAGGGGCCGCTTATACTGCGGGCGATTGTAGCCGAGGAGTTTGTCTCGCCTCCTCCTTGGCACACCGTCTACTTTGCTCGAAAATTACCGTCCCTCGCCGGAGCAGCGTTCGTTATATATCGATACGCAAGGGCCTTTTTCTTCGCTTTCATGAGTCTGCGCATTTACAACACGCTCACGCGTGATCTGGAGGAGTTTGAGCCTTTGCATGCCGGGCAGGTACGCATGTACGTCTGCGGCATGACCGTGTACGACTACTGCCACCTTGGCCATGCGCGCTCGATGATTGCCTTCGACGTCGTGCAGCGCTGGCTCAAGGCGAACGGGCTGAGCGTGATCTACGTACGCAATATCACCGATATCGACGACAAGATCATCCGCCGCGCGGTTGAAAATGGCGAAAGCATCCGCGCGCTGACCGACCGCATGATCGCCGCGCTGCATCAGGATGCCGATGCACTGGGTATCGAGCGGCCGACGCACGAACCGCGCGCGACCGAGTACGTGCCGCAAATGCTTTCAATGATCGCCACGCTCGAGAAAAAGGGCCTGGCCTACCAGGCGCCCAGCGGCGACGTGAACTACTCGGTGCGCAAGTTTCCGGGCTACGGCAAGCTCTCGGGCAAAACGCTCGATGAATTGCATGCAGGCGAGCGCGTCGCGGTGGCCGACGGCAAGGATGATCCGCTCGATCCGGTGCTCTGGAAGGCCGCCAAGCCAATCGAGCCGCAGGAAGCCAAGTGGGACAGTGCCTACGGCCCCGGCCGGCCGGGCTGGCACATCGAGTGCTCTGCCATGGCTTGCGATCTGCTTGGTGAAACCTTCGACATCCACGGTGGTGGCGCCGACCTGCAGTTCCCGCACCACGAAAACGAAATTGCCCAAAGCGAAGGCGCGACCGGCCAGCCGTTAGCGCGGGTGTGGATGCACAACGGGTTCATCAACATCGACGATGAGAAGATGTCCAAGAGCCTGGGCAACTTCTTCCTGATCCGCGACGTGCTCAAGAAGTTCGATGCCGAAACCATCCGCTTTTTC
>Ga0209628_10001321_pt1 | contig 15925 bp, 17 predicted proteins | sample TergutCu122P4_FD_187285 | JGI IMG/M metagenome (GOLD analysis project Ga0209628, IMG submission 187285) | Cubitermes ugandensis P4 segment gut microbial communities from Kakamega Forest, Kenya - Cu122 P4 (SPAdes) (version 2) | ecosystem: Host-associated > Arthropoda: Insects > Digestive system...
TTGGCCCTTGTAGTCCCTGTACGCCTTGTGGGCCTTCTATACCCTGTGGTCCTTGCGGCCCATGTGGACCTTGAGGACCCCTTGGTCCTTCAAGAGGACCTATATCTACCCATTGGGATTCATTAACATCCCATATATATATTGTTGTACTTGTGCCATCGATACTTACTGCATAAGCATCACCAGCATTTCCAACTGGAATTTCTAATTGTAAATCAGCCAGACTATCGAATCTACCTAAAATAACAAAACTTCCACCTCCTGGAATTGGTTCATATAGAATCATCCCATCTTTTAATAATCTAAAATTATCCATACAAATATATTATTTTATTGATATCGCTGCCCAATCAGCCCTGCCGCTCGTACCATTATTGCCGCAAGCAATAGCTACCTGATACATAATTTGATTTGTTTTATCAACAACAATTCCATGCAAAGTATTACCTCTAGTATAGCCCATGTCAGTCTGCAGGCTTATCGACGCTACAGTATCATTGTCTGTCCTGCCAACATTAGTGGCCGCATCATATCTGTAGCTAAATGAATAATACACATTTCTTGCTGTTGAAAAAACCAATCTAGACGTAGCATAATTTCCAGAAGCATTCTTTGTGCAACTTACTGTTAAATCTCCTTTTGTTGCCGAAACAACATCATTAGCATTAACCAGCGCTCCAAATACTGATACTTCTGTTCCTGCAATAGAGCCTACATCAGAAACCTTTATACCGTTTTTATATATTCTATTATTGTACATTAATTCCAACTACTAATGAATCAGGATTAGCTATACTCGTATCAATTAATTCCTGTTCAGTTTGACCGTCGCCAACGAGAATCAAATTGCTAACCATTCCCATCAGGGTTGCTACATCGTTCTCTAGCGACTGTATCTTATTCTGTAATTCAATCGTATCAAACTTAACCCAACTGCCTTTTGTGCGTAGATAATAATCTTGATCTATGTTAAGCTGCCATATTCCAGTACCAACACCGCTAAAAAATAGCTTGCCGTCTATGTCGATATTAGCATGAGTAAATCTAATACCAGATTTAACTTGTCTAATTTGACCATCGTTGTCTAATCTCCACAAACCAGTAGACGAACTATTCATGTATAATCTACCATCCTGACCCATTTTGAACGTGTCAAACGTTTCGTTTGTTTTATTAGTTTGTCTTGTTATTCCGTCGTCATCTAAACGCCATATACCAGTTGCATCTCCTCCAAAATAAAGCTTATTATCTTGTCCTAATCCAGAACCAATAAATCCTTTTGGCCATGGTGGTGAAAAAGTTCCCCATCCAGCAGTTATAGTCCAATCGTCGTTTAATCTCCAAATGCTTTGACCATCTCCGCGACCAAAATATAACCTACCATCCTGTCCTTTAGAGGCGGTAAATGTTGAATAATCTCCAGAATTAGCCACTTTTACTACTGTGCCGTCGTTTTCTAATCTATATATACCATTGTACCATACACCACAAAAATACAACCTATTGTCTTGACCCATTACGGCGATGTTAAAATAGCCTGTTGTTTGATTAGTTTGTCTCAGTTGACCCGAATCGTAATAGAAAACACCTAAATCTTGATTAGATGTAAAATACGGAATTCCATTTTGGCCTATACCGCATCCATTAAAACCTTTGCCTGAACTATTGACGGCTGTATTTTGTGCAGTATAAATATCTCCAGTAGTTGGATCTACTATCCAAACTCCATTGGTACTACTGCCAAATAATATCCAAGTCGTTGGTCCATATGTTACATATGTAACACAGTTAAAAATTTCATCAGTCTTAGCAGTCTGTCTAATTGTCCCATTTGCTTCTTTAACCCATATGCCCTGCCCATCTGTTCCATAGTATACTCTACCTCCGTAAGGCAAACTACACTTAACAGTAGTTGGAGCATTGCTTAATTGGTTAATAGATACATTTACCTCTGTAATATCAGCAACAGCATTTGTTATTGATTCTACTGGATGGCAATCATTATCGCTTCTGCCTAGCAACTGATTATGTGTTCTATCTAAGTTTGTCAATTCCGTTTGTAAGCCATTCACATCGGATATTTCGATTGGCAGCGAAACCGATTCGCTTTTTTCTAACTCTTCAACCCTGTTTTCTAAATCGCTAACTTTATTTAATTCTTTAGATATATTTTTCCAGTTTTTATATTTTCTCGCATAAATATTGTCTACTTGAAGATAAAAAATACCATTTGGACCAACAAAGTATAGTAGATCGTTAGTAATTCCGCATCTATAGCTATCTGCCCCTACAGTAGAAAACAGCACCAAAGAGTTAGTCGTATTGTCTAAATAATAAATGCCATCAGTCATGGCGAAATATAGCCTACCGTCTTGACCAATAGCAGCATCCCTAATAAACGTATACATTGTTCCAGTATATCCACCTATAAGAGTAAATGCTCCGCTTTCATATTTATGAACATTTCTACCGTAAAAATACGTAACCCCTTTATAGGCTATAACGCCTTGCACCAACCTGCTACCAATAGAAGTCATGTTGACCAAGAGTTGGAATTGCGCAGGATTTGCTGGATTTATAATTCTACAATATGTGCTGCCAATCACTATAAACTCACCAGTAGTCATTCTACCAAAAACCTGGCCTTCTGCGTCATGTGAACTCAAAGCCTTAGTGACATAGTCTACATCTAAGAAAACCCCAGCAGTTACTGAATTTGCGTCAGGTAAAAAATAAAGCAATCCATTGTCGGCCTTACCGACCATAGGTCTGACTCCAGTTGTGTGAGCAGTTCTCTTTATTGTTCCGTCTCCAGACTTATTATAATACTGAATGCCTTCATTCGCAACATTAAAATATACGTCGCCGTTAGATGCGATACCCATTCCTTGTATGCCACTCGAGAAACTGTCAAACGAAGTGCCTACTTTAGCAATACTTTCGATTGGGTTTACGTAATAAAGATCACCAGCATACGATGGATCTGGTGATGGAGCAAAATAAAACCCACCAAAATCATCTGGTATTATAACCTTATAATAAATTCTATATTTATTTATAGCAAAAAAACCACTCCATATTTTTGTAAATGTGCCGTCTGTATTTAGCCTATAGACACCATCGGATCCAATAAAATATGATTTTCCTAAAGTAGTAGTAATAAATTGGTAAAACGGAGTACTCAAAGATTGAACAATTCCATCTTTCGGAACGTCTTCAACCGCATCGGTTATAGACGCAACTGGGTGGCAGTCTAAAGCTTTCCTGCCAGTTAATTCGTTGTGTACGGTAACACCACCTGATAAATCAATAACACTGCCATTGTTACCGTACAACTTGTTTTGACCTGCAACTTCACCAAAGGCTAAATCGCCATATGGCAAATCCGCAGATATAGGGGCATTACCAGAGGTAATGACCCTTATCTTTGAATTTGTGTTTAGTTGTTCCATATATTATTATATTTCTACAACAGTGAATACGATTTCGATATTATCTGGATCTAAAGTTATTTGTCCATTTTCTACTTTCAAACCTTTATCAGTAACAACTGCTAAACTAGTAATAGTTGTAACAACTGCGCCAGCTGTACCAGAAACCTCTATCGGTTGATCTGCATCTGGAAGTAAAGGAATATTTGCTACGTCACTTGTATCAATCCAAGGAACGTTAACATAAGCAACTCCTGCTGTAGTTAAATTAACCGGATAGAATCTGCCAGCCGTAGTGCTTGCTGTCTGCAAAGTTGCATCAGCTGGAGCTTGAGCCAACATAATAGTACCACGTACTGTGTTGTTGGCAAAAGGTATCTGAGCTACGGTTGTGAAAGAACCATCACCCAATTGTAAACGTAAACCTAAAGTGTTACCTAAGGTATAAGTTTGGATGTCTGTTGCAAATTTAGCATTAGCTTCTGATTTCGTATAGTAATCAGTAATGTCAATTTTATCAGACAATGCGATTGGTTCTGTACCATCCCACCAATAATCAAAAGAATTAGGCTCTCTGATCAACAGTAAATCGCCGATATTTAAATCAGCAACTACCATTCCAGATGGATGCGTATAGCTACCATCCAACCATTCTTGTAATTGTTCAACAGTATCGAAAACAACAGCTGTAGTTTTGCCATTAGCGATATCCATTACTGCTTGGAACTGATCGTCAACATATTTCTTTGTAGCAGGATTGTAGTCTTCAGTTGGAGTAAACGACGTAGAGTTGTCTTTAAACAGTACGTTGTTAATTTTAGTTTGCAATGCAGAATTCAATACCGATTCAGGTACATTATAAGTACTGATCTCGTATGTTCCACTTATTGCAATACCAGTTCCAGCTGAATAGGTTTTGCCACTGAATTCAAGTATCGATGTACCATTGTTACCAAAAAGTCTGTTTTCGCCACTTATTAAACCATAAGCGATCTCACCTTTTAATAGGTTAGACGTGGTTGGTATATTACCGGAGGTAATTACTTTAATCAGTGAATTAGTATTTAAAGTTTCCATATATTATATTTCTATTGTTATAAAGTTTATTACTAAGTTAGCAATGATTGTGTCAACCTCGTCCTTAGTATAATAATTAGATAAGTCAAAACTGGATAGATTATCCAATTTTATTTTATCAACTGAAGACATCAAGCCGTCCACAGTTGATGATACTAATGGTAACACTACCGAAGTAGTGGTTGTACTACCATTGTATGGAGTGATTCTTGAGTACTGAATAGATCTAGAAGTAGGTACATAATTGATTGCATATACCCAATTAAAACCGGTCCATCCAGCAGAAACACTTTTCAGATTCGATATCTCAGTTGCAGTAAACGCACTATCACCGATCTCGATGGCTTCAATTGCATCATACAACTCGATAAGAGCATCCTCGATTATGCGCATAGAAGTTAACCCAATATTTAATTCATAATTGGGATTATACTTCAATCTTTCTACTATTCTATCACTCATTTTATTTTAATTTTAGTACCCTAATATCTGGGTATTTAATATATTCTTTGTTGTCGTGCGACATAACCCAAGTAAATACGACATCCTTTTTAAAATCAAGATGCACTAATCTATCAAAAAAGTTTTTACGTTTGTTACGATATACTTTTTTATCGCCAATCCAAAAATAGAGTCTATCACTAATGTCTGTATGTACATACGAAGAATCGGCTACTCTACCAATCTCTATTTTTGTAAGTTCATTTAAATCAAATGTGGTTACAAAATCACATAAAGTAGAATCAATTCCCGCTACAACTTCTGGTAACGGGACATGTGCTTTCTCTGTTATATTAACTTCAGCTTCCGCAACTAACGCATAATGGATACTTTGCTTTTTTACTTTTTTTACAGAAGTGACACTATCTAACAATTGTATTAACTTATCATTAGAATTCTGGAATTCGTCTACTGTCAAAGTTAATACACGATTTTCCTCTTCTAATTTATTATTGTTACTTAATAGAGCAACTTTATCTGATGTTAAATTCCCAACTTGTTTATCTAATTGTTTCGACTGCTTATAAAAATAATACGTAGAGCCACATAAAAGTCCAACTACTGCAATATAAACCCAAGTAGTGGTATTAAAAATATTAAGGAGTTTCATTATCGTTAAAAGATTTTAATGCGTGTATTAGTCGTTTATTATCATGTTCAAGTTCTTCGATTCTAAAACTTAACTCACGTATTTCTTTCCTAGCGGCTTTCAATTCTACACTATACTTGTCAATTTCTTTAACAAGTAGTTCCATTCTAGATTGCATTGTAAGCAATATTTTGTTATCTGTCTCCAAAGCTATAGCATTATTTTTATTGGCAAGTTCTACATTTGTTTTTTCTATTGTTGTAGCGTTTGCTTTATCCAATCTACGATATCTGAAAAGCTCGATAAGCGCAGCAACCGCACCACCACCTAACAACATTGCTATAGTATCGACACCAATTGTAGTTCCAAGAAATTCCATAAAAATTAATTAAAATAGTTTAGAACAACAGTCAAAGGTCTAGCACTTGCTGCAGCGGCCCAACTACCAGGAGTTACTCTTAAATTCATATTACTGAATACTGAAGCCATACCGTCTATCGGATCCGTTGGAGATATTCCAAAATAAGCTTTGGCACCAAAATCATCAATACCGGATGTAGTCGTAGCACCAGTAAATTTATTTAAAAAGTTTACTGCATCAAATGTAGCAGGGCCATATGCTATATCAAACCAATTAAATCCACGATAAGTTGTTGGATGATCTACATTATCCATAAATGCACCAATTGCAGATTTAATATTTGGCCAACTACCTACTCCTCCCGGGAATATTTCATCAAGATCGATACTTGTAGCACCTTCTACTCCACCGATTGGAGCCCACCAGGCCCAATGTGTATGTGGTTGTGCCCATCCATAGAATACACAATTTATGTTTTCTAACGTACCTTTAACTAAACCAAATACATCTTTTTCTAAAGCCCCTCTAGTCCATTTATTAAACATAAATGTTACTGTTTTAGCTTTAGTATTTTTAAAGAAATCACGTCTCACTAATGTATTAAAAGCGTAACCGGAATAATTAGTAGCGTGTGGATTTGGTTCTGGACCTCCCCAATAAGGAGATACTCCTGGCCAATCACCACCGCCTATCCAATTAAAGCATCCTGTAAAATCTTCTAATTTGGTACAATTCCAAAATAAAGAAGTCGGTATATATTCCGGAGCTTCTATTATACTACTAGTTGTCGGATCACCATATTTAGTAAACCAGTTATAACCTAAATTTAAAGTATTTCTAAATGTTTCAAATACCGCAACTAAGTTAACTAGTTTGTCAAAAAATCCAACATTAATGGCTTCAATACCGCTATTGTAGAATGTACGAGTCAATGCTGTAACTTTTGTACATTGATCTAACATATGTGCTGGGAATCTGAAAGTATTGATACTATTCATATCGAGCCTACCTTCCTGTCTATCCCAAATATTAGCACCACCGTCTATTCTTGGTTTAAGGTCACTAGCGAAATGTTGAAATGCTTTAGTTAAATCAATCACATTTGGTGTTTCTAACTGGAATGTTGGATCTACCGTTGCATGAGTTAAACCAGCAAATGCCATATGTAGCGTTTGAGTATCTGACTTGACCTTGATAATTTTCTTAACATACGGATTCGAAATTCCTTGACTTGTCCAATCACCAGGTTCTTCGTTAGCCAAACGTATCCCATCTACTGCTACCCTAGTCCTTACCGTTACGGTATGTAATCCGGGATTAGCATATGTTACCGGTATATTGTTTGGCATTATCAATTCTATTGTTTGACCATTCGGTGCAACAAAATAACCCGGTGTACCTTGTGTAACAACAACCTGCACCCAAGGAAAACCAGTATCCCACTGTATCCTAGCCAAACTATTTATTTCACTAGAGGATAATTTAATACCAACTGGAGGGGTTTCATTCGGTACCGTAGTTTGTATTTGATATATAATCTCAGTAGTAAAAGCTCCCCATCTCGTTACTTCTATAGTATCGTATATCGATGGATTTGTTACCGATCTAACATATATAGTTACAGTTTCATCTATTTCTAAACTAGTTGAATCACATATTAATGTAAATCCAGTAGTAATTTGACCAGTGACATGTAACCAACTTGGTAAGTTGTCTACAATATAATTTGGATTATATGTATTTTTATTTTCTACTGTTATTGCTTGAGTCCCACCAACAGCTTCAAACGATACTACTTTAGGTGATACTATTATCCCACCGTCTTTTGGCCAAATGCGTTCATTTCCTACGCACACCTCAGCTATCGCCAAATTGCCGTAAGTCATATCAACAATCTCATTGTTGGCTATGCTAAAATCACCACCTAAATACGGACTCATAATATTATGCTAATATATGATAAATAGTAAATTGATCCCTTACTAAAGGTAGTTGTGCTGTTGTACCAACCCACAAAGAATAAACTTGATTGGCTGCTACATTTGCCATTACTGGAACTGGTTTACCGTTGAATACTATTGGATTAGTACCTATTATAGTATTACCACCATCGTATGCTTTCTGTAATGTCACTGAAGAAGATAAACCTTCGAGTATAGTAACCCGACTTTTTAATGAATTTATTTCATTAGTTAAATCAGTCATACCACTTTTTATAATGTTTATCTGATTATTTATTGCCGATAAATCACTATTGATGTTAGTTATCTTATTGTTGATTTCTGTTAAGTCTACAGTCATATGTAAACTCAAGAAATCAGAAAGTTGAGATAAAGTAACTTTAAAAGTTTGTCCACCATGAAATACAGCAATTAAATCGCGTTCATCAAGTTCACCATTAAAACTACATAACTCAGGTATCGTACGACAATTAAAATCACACAAACAATCTCTACGCCAGCCAGTGCTAAAGTTAGTACTACAACGACAGCCACTACAGCTACCTAAACAGCAATAACCACATCTCTGACCACCTTCGTTGAAATGTCCGGCCCACGGCCCACAATTCTTTGATGTGCAACAATTATTCATTTCAAATGCTTTATTCATAATTATTTATACCTTTTAAAATTATATACATCGTACATACTAATCGCATATTGTCGTTTTGTATGTACTTCTCTCAACTGTATCATTGTTTCTTTTAGATTTAAATCAACTGCACCAAGTTTTTTTGCTACTTCTTGCAACAATCTTTCAATATGTAACCGTTGATTCAACTCAGAATGACAATAGAATTCGTGTAACATATAATATGTATCTATTAAATAAAATAATACATTATGTAACATTACACTATCTTTATCATAATCAATATTTGTAGTGACTTGTTCTTGTATCTGATCACCAGATTGTCTTAGAAATTCGCAATATGTCATGGTTGAGTTCTATCTAAGCAAATTACACACGATACTGGCCTATTGCTTAAAGGTCTATCGATGAAGCATTGACCACAATCAGGTCTTAACCTTAGTACCTCGCCATAATATTTTAACGCGTCATCTACCCTATTTAATGCTACAGATTCACGAAACATTGTTTCACGCATAAATAACAATTCCAATTTATGAAATTGTTTATTGTCTACACACGGAACACAAATTCGTTCAAATAACGTAACACGAAGACAATAAAATAATTCTTCATCAAATACTATTGTTGAATGATTACCGCCATCTTCATATGCTACAGTGATTATAAACAAACCTTTAAAATCTGTACGACAAAACTGCTCCGCAATAATTGTGTACGTAATGCAACAATCATCGGAAACAGTACTATGGGTAATATCCGCTGGCCTAATTACCAATTCATGTATACCAGGATTTTCTCTAGGATAATGGGTCCTATGATTATAGGAATCTACATAAATAAATTTAACTGGAGGACAACTTGGTAATGTTACTTTTATAGCAGAATAATCTTTTGTAAGTCTTGCTATCATGATGTATATAAGTTAGGGGGCTGTTTACACAACCCCCATTTGTATTTAGCTTATTAACGGAATAATTGCATTTGCTACAGCTGGGCCTGTACCCGCTGTGATATACACTTCGTCCGTAAGTGGAGTATTTTTACGATACTGGTTGTCATTCGATAAGAACATGCGTTCTTGTTCGAGAACAATAGTGTCATATTGTCCACCTTCTCTAACCCATAATTTTGGATGTATCACCGGGAACCATGTACGGTTTGTAAATCCACGATAACCTAAAGCACGGTTTTCACGATCACGTACTACTTTCCAGTATCCACGACCCATTGTACCATTAACTTTAATTGCTGGTGCATTTGCATCTTGATAATAATTGTTAAACAATATACTATCTCTAGGTGTAGTAAAATACAAAGAAGCAAATAATTCAGTCATTGAGAATTCATTAAGCGAATAAACTCCATTGTTATCAGGTTTATATAAACCAACTAATGTTATAACGTTACCGGCAACAGTTGCTTGAGCTCTACCATATCTATCAGAATTTACTCTAGCTGCTAAACCAATAGCTAAAGAGGCTAAAGTCGTAGTTGCATCGGCTATAACTTCGTATGAACGAGAATAAGGGGCAACTAATTCATAATAATCACGGAATTGTAAACGTAAAACGTAACGGTTACCTGGGAATATGATACCAGTAGAATGTAAGTTAGACAAGTCTATTGTGATTACATCTTCTACAGGAGCTATAAAGTTAGTACCAGCACCAGCTAAATCAACTAGTGGTGTGATAGCGTCAACTTCACTTTTTAAATATTCTTTAGATATCGGGTTGCCATAATCTAGTATAGGTATGTTTTGAACAGTACCGTCTACTAAAGTTATATCACGATAATCTTTAATACGAGCGAAACGAAACGTATCGCCATTTGATAATGCACTATAAGGTTGGCTTTCCATACCAACTATTGTTAACGTATTCAGTGGAAATCCACCGGCCATTACGTCAGCAGTAGTAAAAGTATCCGCTACCAAAACCTTATTTACGGGAGTCATCATAACTTTAAAATTTTAAATTGTTAATTTTTATCAGGCTTCTACTTTGGACATGCCATTTCTACGTTACCTGATTGATGATCGTACCTAATAGGGTGATCATTCTTGCGTCATTACCTCATTCATGTGAGTTTGATAACGCGGGTTTGCAGTATTTTCTAAATAAGCTGAGACTGCCAACTCAACTATTTCTTGATGTGTCTGTTCATGTAAACCAGTATACTCTTCATTTGGTGAGGTATGTATGTCTATCATAGGTGGTTTACAAATATAGATTGCATTATATAAATTAACTTTATAGTTTTCATCAGTATACAATTGTACGGTATTGTCAATATATATCCTCAACGGATGACCAGTTGATCTATGAAACCTATATTCTGATAGTTTATTATATAATTCTTGTTCTAATTCATTATGTGTAGTTTGTTTTAAATATGAACGTTGCGGTATAAAATTGCCTTCTGCATCTCTTGGGAAACAATTATCGTTTGGGTTAGTTGGTTCAATTGTACAAAATTCATTTACAATAAACCAGGAATCTTTTGGTAATTCAGCTACATAGGTATTTGGTAATGCATCAGATACATCAGCTGTATAAGATCTTACTAAATTACGAAGATCGGTTATACGTTTCATGTTTTGCTCGAAACTACGATCTTTAACATTAGTGTCACTATATCTAGTTTTTACAAACTTTTCTAATCCTTTGTTAAGCCAATACTCAACATCTGTTGATGTAGGTTTAAGAGTTATGTCATGCAGAGCATTGATCGTGCGCTCAAAGCTTATTTGTAATTCTCTACCGGTCATAATTATTCTTTATTAGCAGTTACTAACTGTGGATGAGTTTGTACTCTTTGTGATTCAATGTTATCTAAAGCTAAATCTACAGCTTGCGATATGATTTCATCTACCCACTCTACTTCAAATTCAGTATTTTCTGACCATTTCATAATCTGTGGATAACGTACATATTTCACAAACATACGGGGGTATGTAGGAAGGAAAGGGATCCGATCAGGATCTACATATGCTAAAGCATTCTCTTTCTCGAAAATAACCAAGGGTCTTGGGATCCATGGTCTATTGATATCATTATGTACAAAATTAACTATATTAGCTTGAGTACCTGGGATAGCCTCTATAAATGTTTCACTATCGTACTTTATAGTAGATGATAGTGGTGCAAGCATATTTGTATAACCGGCTAAGTCAAAAGTATATTCGTTTTTTCCATGTTTCATTGACGCTACCCCATTTACCTCAACTGTTTCTATAAGACGCCACAGATCAGCAATACGCTTTGGTGATTCCTCAAATCCTTGTTTCAATATATTGTTACCAGTAACTTTTTGTTTAATCAGCATAACATATGCCTTATTGATAAAATAGTCTATTTCATCAACTATGAAAGATGGTGTACCTATAATAGGTTTCTTATCCATCTCTATCTGCCACATTATATGTGCGTCTTTTATTGTCATATTATATTGGAGATTCTATTATTTTTGATTCGTTTTCAATAGGTTCTTCATTAACAGTTTTTGATTTAATTTCTGCTTCTATCGCGATTTTTATATCGTTATTGGATTTATCTTGCAAGAATGCTATAGCATCCTCACGAGATACCCCAATTACATCAGTACCATAATAGTAAGTATTTCTATTTTTCCGTACAATATTTTTTGATATCGCGGATTCTAATAAGAAATCATCAAATTTATTATTATTGTTGATCCACAAATTGAAAAATTTACGAGGATCTTTCTCTACTTCTGCAAATAATCTATTCTCTACTAAGCTACTAGACATAGTATCTGACCTAAAACCATATATTCGTAAAGCTTTACGCATATCATCAAGTGACATTTTGTCAAATTCTTTCATCGCATCTCTACGAATCTTGTTCAAGCGATTAACTTCATTTGCATCAGAATCTTCATTAATTAAAACAAAGTCATGATTTGGAGTTACGTTTGGATGACCATTAGCCACTCGCTTATGATTCTTACAATATAAGTATTTTAACTCTCCTTCTGGAGTATTCATATCTATACTTGAACCAGAACCCATTATTTTAATACCATAGGTTTCCCAAAACTTACTATTGGCATCTAAATGCCCTGCTGGATAACCTAATTCTTTTTCTAATCTCTTACGTTCTTCTTCGGTTAGTCCGCCAGAATATATCATTCCGCTACGTAAGAAGTATGGTCCTACATGACCATAACAGTTTTTATATTTTACTATCCCATTCCAGGGATTCACCTTGAGGTGTTTAAGTTGAAATGTCATAATCCAGTTAAATTCTTAACGATTAATAACTAATCGAATTAATGTTTTAATTCTACAATTTTATTATATTTAAATGCCAATGCTTTTAACAATTCGGTATGATTAAGTTCATCAGCAATTATATGCTCTACTACATCAATGTCAGACGGATCTAGTAAATGTGGAAGTAGCTCTAAATAATGTTTTCTAGCTTCTGCTTCTTCCATTATAGCCCCTTCTATTAGTGCCGATATCAATACTTCTTTTGCTGTTACCATGGCTTTAAGTGTAAAGTTGGGGGTGGGATGCCACCCCCTATTTATTTTTTATTCAGCGTCGCATTCTAATATTGCACAAGCTCTCGGATCACGAATCATTATTCCGTATTCTCCTAAGAAGAATACTGTATAACCATCTTTACCGTTCGAACGAACTGTGTTTATTGAGTTTGCATAACCATTTGGTCCAACAGAACCACCAGTATGCCACTGTACAAATTCACGATCTTTACGTACAACTTTAACAACGTTAGATTCACCATCACGCCTACCTAAGTCTAATATCATAAACATATATGACATAAGTGGTTTCAATGTGATTGGGTGTAATTTACGATTGTGTACGATATCGTCAAAGAAAGGCATATGTTTCACTGTCAATACAATGCCATTACTCATCAAATAAGTTTTGAACTGTCCACCAAATGACATTTCATGACCTGAGCCAGTAACGAATTTAGTATCGATCAACGGCATAGCACCCATTTTTTCTTTAATCACGCGGTCAAATTCGCGAAGACCCATCTCACCAGTAAAGGCGATAAACTTACGTTCGTTAGTGCCTAATACATTATAGGACAAGTCAAACAAGAAATCTTCAATTAAGTCTGCTGTTAAACGTGTATAGAAACGATGATTCGACGGAGAAATTTGTTCGAGAATACCAGCACCTTGACGAACTGGACGACCATTAGTACCGGGTAATTCTTCAGTTCCGTAAGGAGTTTTTGTATATTGCCCAAATACCATCTGACGTTCAATACGTTTCATCCATTCACGAGTACCCAACCATAACTGATAAGGAGCCCACAAATAGGTTGTTTTACCGTTAGAATCTTTCAAACCAACGGCTAATACTGTAGAGTAAGCGGATCCAGTTATATCCCAATTCAAACGTGAAATCGTTAATTGATTACGCATTTTAAATCCAGTTTGATATACTAAGATATCACCTTCTTCACTGTATTCTTCATAAGCAGAACCACCACGAGATACTTGTTTACCAGGTACCAAGTATTCTGCTGGAATATACATATTAGGTTGACCATTGGCTACATAACATGTATAAACCCAATCGTTACCATCTTGATAAGGAGCACCATCTACACGGATACGGAATCTATTATCGTCCATTTCCAATATAGCACCAGGACCAAACCATTTATCAGTTAACCATAATTTGATTGGAGTTATATTTAAACCAGGAGTCATCATAGGATCATTAGGATCAACGATTGCTTGTCCGTTCCATTCCGCTCTACGAATAGTAACCGCGCGATCCATTTCGATAAAGATCTCCCATTCAAATTCTGGACGGTCTATAACTAATTTATTACCAAGACCACCGGTAATAAAATCTAAAGATGAAGCATAACCATCATCTTTCGTACCAAATATATAAGATACGACTTGTGCAACTTTATAAGGTTCAATTTGTAAAGCATTTGATAACATAGTTTCGTCAACCAAGTCACTAAACCATTTACCCTTATAGAGTTGCAGTTTGTTTAAAACACTATTTTCCATTTATATCTTTATTAATTTAAACATATGTTTAAACCTTAAAATTAGAGCAAATCCCATATTGCCTTTCCTGAACTACTTGATATCCTTCGAGTACCCCCAGTAGGAGTATTGTTCTTTAATTTGTTTTTGAATCGCTCTACCGCCGTAGTTTCTCCGGCCTTTTTAGCCGCATCTAACAACTTGGCTTTATTCTTAGTGAAGTAGGCAGATTCTACCAGGTTCAGTATGTTTGTACTATAGTCTTCTTGGTACTGAGTACGCCCAGAACTGAGTGGCTTGAACATATATTCAAGAAGTTCTTTCTTTTCACGCTCAGGGATCGAAATACCCCTAATATCCTTTAAGGCTTTTACTGTATCTAAAACGTTCGTCATGAACTCTTTTTGTTGTTTTTCTGAATCTTCCTTAAACTTTTTTTGCTCCTCCAATAGCGCTTGTTTTTCATCTGCTGTGATTTTTTGCAAGATTTCAAGCGATTCCTCGGCTTCATCGTCCAAAATTCCCGCTTCCTCATACTTATTTACTTTACGTTCTATCTGTGTTTCAGACAGCCCTTGTTTACGTAAAAACTCTTTTACTACCAGTCTTTGATTAGATTCTTTACTCAAATCTAACTGACTGTAATCTACTCCAGACGTTCTTTCTAAGAAGTCATGTATCGATCCACCATTTCGCACATATTCGTCTAATTGTTGTATTTCTACACTAGAATAATTTGGTTGATTTTTATTTTCTATATAGGTATCTACAAACTCTAATAAATCTTCTATTTTACTAGGTTTTTCTTCACCCTCATCTAATTCCCAACCATATTGTTCGGCAAACACATCAAATAAACCGGACACTACTTCCGCTTGACTATCTGCTTCTGCTGTAGCTTGTGGATTTTTTACAAATTGTTTCTTTGGTTCCTTAGTAATATCGGTAAAATCGTCATCTTTGTCAATATGAAACATTTCATCATACTCATCTTTATCGATTTTATCATCATCTTTTTTAGTCCGTCTATCATCGACTTTTATAGGTTCCTGATCTATCAGATCATCTACCTTCTTTAAGGTAAGGTCATTATCCACTATGTTGAGATTGCTGTTCATCTCATCAAACATAGCAGTAAACCCACCTAATACATTTTCATTTCCTTCCATATTTAATATATTATTCTTATATTGTTAAAATCCCCTGAGCGCTAAACGAACATAGGGCATCATACGCTGAATAGCTACGGGATCCTTTTCTAAATACTTTAACGCGTTCATGTAGTCTTTTCCATACGCCGAATCTACGTTACGCAATGCATCCGAAAAATCAGAATACGTTAATTCGGCGTAT
>Ga0209628_10001322_pt1 | contig 15924 bp, 17 predicted proteins | sample TergutCu122P4_FD_187285 | JGI IMG/M metagenome (GOLD analysis project Ga0209628, IMG submission 187285) | Cubitermes ugandensis P4 segment gut microbial communities from Kakamega Forest, Kenya - Cu122 P4 (SPAdes) (version 2) | ecosystem: Host-associated > Arthropoda: Insects > Digestive system...
CAATATAACCATAATCCTGACCATTAAAATTTACTTGATACCACATTGTGCAAATTCCGTTTTCAATTTGCTTAATCGGTTGTTGTGGATATGTAGCAACAGAACACCCTGCATCAATTATACTAAGCACTTCCGATTCAATACTTGGTTGGCTGAAAATTTTAACATCATTTTGATTTACCATCGTCCAAGAGACTGTTGAATCGTTAATAGTGCCAAATGTAACCATTGTACAATTTCCCCAGTCTATTGTTTTTGTATTTAAACCAAAATGTTTCTTAAGCGATGCTGTTGATGTAAAAAATTGAATGTTCATCTCTCCCAAATAAGTAGGGAACTTGCATTTTGAACATATATTACGTTGTGTTTGAAACTCCTCATCGCCATTTTTGCGAAATGAACGTTTTATATTCTGAAAAATAACTTTTTTACCATTAGAGCATATAACCGCATTTTCAGAAAGATCTTGCACATTGTAACGACCCGAAGATGTTGTTGAATTCTTGCCTGTAAAAAATATCAGTTGACCTTTCTCATTATAATAACACATTATGTTCCTCGAATTATCCTCTTCGGATAAATTGTATATATACTTTCTCACACGTCCCGCTATATCCAAGTAAGCAACCCCATAACTATCTGAAAATCCGCTTGCTACATAATCCCACTTCATCGATTGCGATTCGCTATCATAAATAAACCATAGTTTATGTAGCGTCATTGCATTAATTTCATCAACAATTATCTTATAGTGTTTCAATGTACATGAGTCTGTTTTATGCTGACCTAAAAGAAATAAAGAACAACATACAAAAATTAACGATACTAATATTTTTTTCATTATTAATTTATTATACTATATGTGGTAAAGATGACCATAATATTTCCCATTGCTAAGCGGCATTTGCAATACCGCCTTAATTCAATTTTGTACTCTTTGGTAACGTATCTTTTCGGCACAAATTGCAGGCGGCATTGCAAAACCACATAAGCAGCGAGAAATACACTATTTATCATCAGAAAAAATCACAAAATTTAAATTGCATGCCTGATGCATGTGTTTTTTTAGAACATAATAAGGTATAATATAACCTTCATCACAAATAATAGAACCGGAAAATATTGAAATTCCAACATATAATCCTTCTTCTGTAAAATAAGTTATCGGATTGTCCCAAAGCCAATTTTTATGGCATTCGTCTTCTACTTTCCAACGTTCAGGATACATTTCAGTAAGTACGGTAATGAGTTTCTCTCTGTAAGTGTATTCTGACGTAGCATCGTTGAAAAACAATATATCATTCAAAGATAATTCTTTTTCATTATTTATATCAATAATTACTCCTTTTGATGAAGAAACATAGTGCATCATTCCTTGACAAAACCAAGTGGTTGATTGAGAAAAACTGATTATCTCATCATTAATCAATTCAATAGAAACCACATGGTTACATTCGCCGCCATCATTTGTTACACAAGAATAATATTGTTCTAATACTTCTCTTTGATATTGTTCCAAAACACTGTTAATAAACTTCATCTTGGGTGGTGAATATCCACTTGCAATACGAAACAAACTAATTTTTGATGTGGTATCAGTTAGCCAATAAATTTGAACATTATTCCGAGATTCTACCTTTTGACAGTGCGCGAATAACGGCAGTAAAAAGTAAATAATTGTTACAAAAAGGGAAATGAATTTATTTTTCATTGTTTCTTATTTTATTTTTTTGAAGGCGGATTATTATTTTCATTCAATTGTTTCCAAATAGATTTAGCATCTTCATCATCTTTTTGATATTTTGATTCGAAGTAATTTTGTGCTAATTTTTTTTGAGTTTCATCACCTTTTTCATATAAATTTTTGAAATGTGTGTTGGTATCAAAAGCGTACTTTTTAGCATAATTTAAGAAAATCCCCCTGGCGTTTTCTTCCGCATCAAGATTGCTACCAGAAGCACCTGTTACTTTTTTAGATATTTCTCTTAAATCGTCTTTATCTGCAAGGTTTTGAAGGTCTCTTTTAGTCCAAAACCAATAGGCTGATTGAACGGCATATTTTGGTTCTGCAGTTTTCTCATAATGTCCAGTAGGGGGAATTGTCTCATTCGGCGTATTCGTATCATTTGCGAATTTTGCTTCTGTTATATCAGGGTCCTTTTCACCAAATTTTCCTGCCGCATGATATTTTGCAAATTCAGTGTAATTGTATCGTCCTGTTAATTGTTTTAAACCTCTTCCAATATATCGATACCCATCATCTCCACCTTTATTTCCTAATGAACCTACATCTTTATGGGAATAAGCACCATTTGCAATTACTCTTGCATCTGTGTTTGTAAAAGGTGAAAATTTTATTTTAATGGTTTTATCTGTTGTTACGGGAGTTTCTTTTGTTTCTTTTCCTATATAGCCATGAATCCATGCAATACTTATTTTTTTATCTTTATAACGATCTTTGCTGGTATCAATAATTTCTATAATATTTTTATATTTCGATATGTTTTCATCGGATAATACCACATATTTATCCTTGTATTTTGTGTCTGTCTTTAATTCCTCAACCGATACCGTTTTATCCTTCTTATCGGTTACTTTTTTATAAGTTGTGACATTTGCATCTGCCTCATGTTTTTTTATTTTCATTTTAATATCTCCACTCGTTGATAGATTGGTTGTGATATCATTTTCAAGATACCCTTCCAGTTCCGCCAACCATACTTTATTTTCAAATATCGCATATTTATCATAGATAACAAATCTATCTTTATATTTTTCCAAATTGGCATCCGAAAGTTCAATAAACTGATTCGGAAATGCTCCTATTTTATTAATTAAAGTGCTAGGACTCAATTGTTTTACATTTTCTACTAATGCACTAAATCTCCCTGATTCATGAGAAATTTGTGCAAAAAAATGAGATTTTCTGATACACGAATCTATGTTAAAAATATCTTTATATTGATTTAAAAATGGTAATACTTTCTCTAAAATAGAGAAATTGAGGGTTGTTAACTTTTTATCAGAATTTTTCGGATCTTTTTCAATAATATTTTTTATTTCATCAATCGTAATCTCTTTCCAGCAATTTGGACAAATAGGCTCCACTTTTAATGAGTTGCTATTTTCTATTTCAATTAATGTATTATTGTAATCCGCCGAAGAAACAAAATATTCAAAGACATTATCTTGTGGAAGACTCGCTTTATTTTTATTAGAAAAAAACCATTTGTTGTTTAGTTCAAAATCATCAATAATAATAACACTATTCGATTCAACGCTTCCTGAAATACTCAATTCTGTATTCTCTTTTTCAAAACAATTACCTTTTTTTTCTTTTATGAGAAATCTCACCTTTTCATTTGTCTTAATATTTAAGGTTTCTATCTCTAATGTTACTTTTTGTTCAAAATAGGAGTTTGTAATTTCATTCAATCCTTTATTGGCAAACCATTTAATTGATTTTATTTTAGGTGGTTCGCAAGTAGATTTTTCCTCGCCAGAGTTAATTACATTCTGTTCTTCTTGACATTGTTGTATTGCATTACCCATAATGATTCCTTTCTTATTTAATTCTTTTCTTTAATTATTCTTAAAATCCTATTAACTGATGTTTGCTCCAAAATTTCTGGTTCCCGCACGCATTGCCGTATAAATTCCAATAGGACGGCTTCGTTTATTTTGCGGTCGGCGACTTTGCTTGCGTAGGCGTGAATCTTCTCTTTCAGTTCCACTTCCTGCATTTGGGCAAACTCCTCTTCGCCGCGCAATATTCGGAATGCCCTATATTCCCGCTGTTGCAGAATAGATATTTCGATTTTCTCCATTTGTTCCTCGCTTATTACCCACATAAATCCTCCTTTTTGATAATTAGTTCGTAATCTTCCGTTAAAGAGTATTTTACTCGTTCATGTATTTTTTTGTCTTCCATTTCAATGTAGTTTATTTGCTTAAAAAACGCCTTTCGTTGTTCTTCGGTTAAGTGAGGCAATACAGTGGTCAGCACCAGCGGGTCGTAAAAGCGGAAATAGATTTTGCCGCCGTCTTCTTTTTTCATACGCAGGAATTGTCGTAGATGTTTCCGCAACTCGTCTAAGTTAGCGGACGAGTGCAGCCAAGCAACACGCCTTTCCACTGGGTCGAGTTTCCGTATCCACTTCTCAAACTCGCTGCCCGCTTCCACAGCAAACAAGTAGGGGGCGCTTTTTGCCAAACTTTCCGCCATTTTGCCTCGATACAAAGAACGATACGCAGTGTTTGTCCGCTTTGCTTTTTTCAGGTCAATACCCCACAACGCACCGTCTATCAGCACGTAGTTGGGCGGAACTTGCACGGTCGATGTGTCTATGAACTGTTTCGTTTCGTTATTCATTTTCTTTTTTTATCAATGGATTGTTCTGATTTTGCAAAGATACAATTTTTTTTTTGTCTGAACCACGATTTTCGTAAGATTTTTTAGGATTGCCAAGATTTTTTTTACCGCAAAGTACGCAAAGTTAAACCTTAAATTTTTTAAACCTTTAAATTATTTTATCCTGCTAATCTTATAAATCTTATTAAAATCGTGGTTCAAGACTATTTCTTCACAAATTCTCTTTTCACCAACTCGCCATCTTTATACGTTTCGGTATAAAGCAATTTGCCTTTTTTGCGGGTGGAAAAAATGGGTTTGCCGTCTTCTTCGCTATATTCCTGTTCCAATTTGTAAAATTTCCATTCACCAATGGGCAAACCGTCTTTGTATTCCGCCTCTAAATAGGTGTAGTTATCAGGAATACCCCATTCGGTATGAAAATCATAAAAACCGTTGGGTTTCATTTCCACCCATTTGCCTTCACGGGTATGATTTTTCACAAACCCATGCTCTTCGTTATTGCTGAACAAGCCGTCAGTGTCGTAATATCGAACAAATTTGCCCTGCGGAGATAGTTGGTATTTTTCGTAGCGAAAAAAGTACGTATCTATTTCGTCTGCTCTAAAATATTTAATATGGATAATTGCATTTTTATCTATATAGAAAAATTTATCATAGCCTCCATAATCAAAAGAAACACTGTAAAACAAGTTTAATGCATCTTGAACTTTGCCGCGTTTCAAAATTATTGCATCTGCCCTGCTGTAGCCATAATTAGGGTATTCCACTTTATACTTTTCCTTTTCTCGTTTCAACTTTTCTCGTTCTTTGGCAAACAAAATAAGGATTAAATCGTTTGAAATATGAAAACTTGCAAACGGTGATAAATAATCATTATCGGGAAAATCATTACTAAAAACATGACACAGATTATCGTAATAAGTTATCTGAATGTTCTTTTCGTGATGTCTATTTTTTTGATTGCTTAATTTCGTATTATAGTATTTTTCCGGATATAACACCGTATTGGTATATTTCGATAATGTAAAAAACACAGAATCGTATGCAATCTGTTGTTCTTCTTGAGAACGATACGATGGTGCATCATAACTTAACGTTTGCCAATATTCAGGAAAGTTTGTCGTAATAAGACTGATAACTCCAAACGGCAACGTGTCTGTCGATTGCCATGTTTTTTTTGCACTACCCATCAACTTTTTTGACCGCTCGCATTATGCCAGCCGCCAATAATGATTATTGATACGAAGAATATAAATAATTTCTTTATCATATTATGGTTTGAATAAAGTTTTGATTGAAATCATTACCTTTACGTTTTCCATTTCAACCAATTTTTATGTTATTTAATAACGCATCTTTTCGGTTGTTATTATTACAAATTGCGGGGGCATTGTTCCATATCTCCGCAGATTGAAATCTACGGTTAATAAAGTGCCGTCGCTGCGCGACTAGCTTGGTCGGGTTGCGTAACGTGCGGTTTATCTCACAAATTCTCTTTTCAGTCTGTACATTCAGAGACTACTACAACCTTTTCCCCGTCAAGTTTCCTTACGATTTCTTCGATTTCCTTATTTATTTTAACGGAGTTATTGTCAATGTCTTCATATTTCATTCCCTCTAATTCTTTTTGCTTTAATGCAAGTTGCCTGATTACAGCATCAACTTTTTCGGAATTAGCGTGAATAAATAGTTGATGACTACATACAAAACTCCAATTAGACCAAAACGCTACGATTTTTATTGGAACTTGCCCTATCCACGTGTTATCGCATAGTTGTAATTCGCTCGAAATTTTGATATAAGACGGATAGCGAATCAACTCATTAATTTCTATCCATCGTATGTTTTTAAGCGGAACGGTTGCTTTATTTAGTAAATAGTAAATGGGGATTTTCTCTTCCAACGGGGAATCGGGATTGTGGCTCCTCGGATATTGATATATCATCCTATGCTGAAAATAGGTAAGGGTATCGTCTTCCTTTCCTCTTACAAAGGCTTTTTTTAAATGCTCGGTGCATCTAAGCGAGTCTATATTCAAGTCGCACGAATAAACGAAAACGTAGCCATAAACATGGGCATAGCCATTATCGGAAGTGCTATCAGATACCATCATCCCGAATCTCACATAATAACCATTATGATAACACTCAGCACGAACTAATGTTGATATAAAAATGATTGTAGAGACGAATAGTACTTTTTTCATTGCGGTTTTACTTTTTAATGTCTGTTATCACAACGAATATAAATATCGTATTGGGGCAATCCCAAGACTGTTATAATCGGACATCCAAACGAATCGTATAAAAAATCAAACACTACCGGAGGGGTGTTTTTGAATAACCTTCCCGTCCACTGTAATGGACAATAATACTCATCGCTATCCATTCCTTCAATATCCAATGGTACAAGCGTTAATCCTTCGCTTGTAGCAAATACTCTTTCTGCAATTAAATTACCCGTTCTTACCTCAATCACTAATAATTGTCTGCCTGCCGGTTCCCAAACAGTCTCTATTCCGTTGGGGTGTTCTCTAAAATATCCCCATTCCTGTATAAAATATCGAAAATTCTCCCACTCGTATATAAAAGCATCGCCCCGTTCAAATTTACGATAAAATACCGTATCCGTATTAATCTGTGCCTTTTCGGCGGGGAAATCGGTTACGTTGATTTTAGTCCAAACAACAACCTCCATTCCACCTCGAACAAAAGGGTTTTCTTTGCCAATAGATACTAAAGCATTGGTGTAATAAGGACTAAAGCCAACTAATAATTTTTTGTCTATCTCAAATCCAATATGGTATTCATGTTGCTCCCTCTGAAAATCGCCGTAATGCGCATAGCCGTTAAGACAGGCAACAAGGTTCATGTCTTTTACAGGGAAAGAAACAAGCACATCGGTAGCATAATCGTATATAAACACCGTATCGGTTTCCAAAGTAAGTGTTTTTGAAAAAAACCTCGCCCGGTATTTCGCATTTAACACAAAGTAGGGTCTGTCTTCCTTTTTCATTTTGGTCAAATCGGGAAGCGCGGGCGAATCGGGGTTGTCGCTGTAAATATTATAAATCCAATACAGGTCTGAAAGGGAAATATACCCGACATCTTTTCCAATATTCCAACCGTCCAAATCCCATAATCGATATATTGCCAAATTCTGAGCATTCAACACAGATGTTGAAACGAAGAGGGAAATGCTTAACATAATTACTGCTTTTTTCATTGTGATTCTATTCTTAAAAAGAATTTACAAAGATACAACTTTTTTTTGTGAATTATGCCAGTCGCGCAGCGACGACACTTTATTAACCACAGATTTCAATCTGCGGAGGATACGCAGGAACGATTACTTTCTATTTCCGTAAGTTAAAACTTACGGTTAATAAAGTGCCGTCGCTGCGCGACTGGCTCGGTCGGGTTGCGTAATATGCGGTTTATCTCACAAATTCTCTTTTCACCAACTCGCCATCTTTATACGTTTCGGTATAAAGCAGTTTGCCTTTTTTGCGGGTGGAGAAAATGGGTTTGCCGTCTTCTTCGCTGTATTCTTGTTCCAATTTGTAAAATTTCCATTCACCAATGGGCAAACCGTCTTTGTATTCCGCTTCCAAATAGGTACAGTCATCCCGAAAATCTAAATTACTGCGGAAATCTATATAGCCGTTAGACCGCATTTCTATCCATCTGCCTTCGCGGGTATGATTTTTTACTAAACCTCGCTCATCGTTATTGCTAAACATTCCGTTTTGGTCGTAGTAACAAATAAATTTACCTTGCGGGGATATTTGGTATTTTTCGTGGCGAAAAAAACTTGTTCTTAACTCATCAATAAAAAAATCTTTCAAATGAATAATCCCCTCTTCATCTATAAAAAAATGACGGATAGAGTATGAATATGAACTTGTAGCACTATATTGAATATTCAAACCGTCTGTAAAATTGCCATTTAAATCCAATAACAATGCATCTATTCTTGAATAAGCGTATCCGTTTTCTTGTATTGCACCTTTTAACTCATCACGCTTATGGAGTAAAACCAATGTAAAAGAAGCCATTTCGATTTTTTGACACATTCGATAAGATTCTTTTATCAGTAAACTATCTTTGGTAAAAACATGAAATAAACTTGTATTATCATATCGCGTAAAAAATGATTCTGGAAAATCAAATTCAATCCCATTAAACTTATCTATTGGGGAATAAAAACAACTTAAAGAATCCAACATTTTCGAGTTTATGCTTTCTTCTCCTACACCGTATTCCCAAGAAGGTGGAAAATTGTAAAAGAATCGTTTATCCCCAAAAGGAAGCGATACAGCAGGAATTGTATCTGCCATGTATGCAACTATGTTTTCTGTTACGATAGTATCTGAAAAATTATTAGCCGCTCTACCACATTTGAAACAACTAAAACAAATGCTTATTAATAATATCGTTCTCATAAAATGACATGTATAATATTATTCATAATGTTATTATTCTGATTCTCGAAATGCAAATGGTCATTATTTTTCCGTACTCCAAAATTCTCTGACTGCATCTTCGCCGAAATTGCCCACATTGTCGAAAACGAAATACTTATTCTCCCCCAACGCTAAAATCACTGTTTTATAATCGACCCACAATGCTAAATCTGTTAATGTTTTGAAATCGCTTTCTTTCTGTGATAGAAATCTTTTTGCTTGCTCGATATACTCGGGGCAACATTCTTCCCATGCTTTGCTTTCGAGATAATATTGATAAAAATTCTTTTGAACGATATACGATTCTTCTTTTATTTCTTGAAAATGATTGTGTTCTAAAATACTATCTACCTGTTCGTAATCTCTCATGGCAGAAAATATTGAATATTTCCCATCTGTTTCAAAAAATTGTATTGAATCCTTGAATGAAAAACGCAGAAGGACATCTCTGCCTTCGGCACCAATCAACCATTGACGTATTCCATAAATTACCTCTCCTTTCAGAAAATTGCCGTTTGGCGTACCATTCAGAAATTGTATCTGCAGATTTTCTATCCCCTCGTGGAATAATCGTTCCAAAAAAATAGTATCTTTGCCGATTGTCAAATTAAAATACTCGCTAAAATTCTCTTTAGGTACCCCCCACAGAACAAGATTTATATCTCCGATTGACACCAAAATGGAATCCGTAGTTTCTTTTTGAGGTACATTAGCCGCAATTACATCCTCAGCGTTGAGAAAAAAAACGAAAAAGACGGATACTAACAAACAAGTTTTACGCATAATTTTCTAATTAAATAATGATATGTACAAAATTGATGTCAAAACCCCAATGTCCATGGTCATAGTGACCTCTATTATCCATCTGATTGTTTCTAAAACCATAGTCGGATGCTATTTGAAATAGAGTTGTATTATTATTTCTATCAAAATTTGGTGAGGTTCTCTCATTATTAGCGGCTTGGAAACTGATACCATTCCTATTCAAATAATGTAAATCCACATCAAAACCTATTCTATTTCCCAAATGTCCGTGTCCTCTATGGTGATCAAATCCTTGTTGCCATGGGTCGCTACCATTTTCTGAAGACATATCGCCAAAATCAACACGCCATCCTCTTGAAAAAACCTCTCTTGTTATGCTAAATAAAGCAGCAGCCACTTTCGGTAATAAATAATGGTCTCCTGCACCAGCCGTTTCCCTATAAGTAGGACAGTAACCACCTGCATCAATAACACCATATCTTCCAAATCCCTCGCCATTAGCGGGAAACAATACTAAACCGTGTGCATTTCTTTGTAAATTATCAACTATAAGTACTTCGTTATCATTCTCATCATAAAAGTAATAATTTGTATTAGTTGTAATGCTTACTTCTCTCGTGCCATTTGTATAATAACTTCGTAGTTCGCCTACTTTAATTCGAGTATTACCATTCATCGTTAAAAAATTATACGCATTCTCCCCATGGTAAATTTCGTAGAAATTCCTGTTATTGATAGTAAATGCGGATCGGTCTCTTTCATTCAAGAATGTTCCTTCGATTGTTGCTTCGTCTGACCTGCCGTAATAAGCGAGTTCGCCGCTATTCCTTCTTACAACTATTTCTAAGTTTGCCGTTCCTGCACCGATGGCTTCCGCCCAGCGGTTAAATGTCGGTCTATCATTTGGGTGTAACTGCAACTTGATAATTGCTTTATGGGTACGGACATCGTCCAAGTTGGTATAAGCGGCAGCGGCATTTTGGTTGTTATTCAAAGCATCAGCATTGCCTACTTCCGCTTGAAATACATTATCCACAGCAAATACATTCGTTACAGTGTAAGGGGGTTGTGCATTGTTGGCATTAAAATACATCAGTTGCAGGTCGCCCGCACCTAAAACATCTCCTCTTGAACGAACCGATACGCTCAACTGTTCGTTTGCGGGCATATCGTCTGTTTCTACTACCAAATAAACGGTTTTACCCAAGATAGATTCGTTTATTCTTGCAAATCTTACAGTCGTTTCATTTACTATTTTGTTCGCAAAATAAGCAGTTCTGATTCTTGCAACCACTTCATTGAATGTTTCATTTGCACATACCGATTGGTCAGATGACAAAACGGCATCTACATTTATTGCATGAACACATTGTAAGTCATTATTTCCCATACAAGTCAATTTTTACCCTATGGTAACGCATCTTTTCGGCTGTTATTTTGTTCTTTGCAAATTATATGCCCGACCACTCGCGCAGCTACGGCACTTTATTAACCGCAGATTTCAATCTGCGGAGGACACGCAAGAACGATTACTTTCTATTTCCGTAAGTTAAAACTTACGGTTAATAAAGTGCCGTAGCTGCGCGACTGGCATAAGCGAACTAGCCTTTGCGTTTTTCAATCTGCTAAGCGAGAGGACGTTTTCTTATTCATAAATTTTAATATTTTTCTGTATTTAGAAGTTTCCCGTTTTCATCATAATATTTCCATGTGCCTATGGGTTCTTCTTTATCACTTTCATGAATAGCATGATTTACATATATTTTTTCCGTTTTCCGTTTTCCATTATTATAATATTCCGTTATAATTATATAGGGTTGCTTCTTTACGGGATATATATAATTTTCAGTTTTAGATAAATAACCTAATGAATCATAATTGCTATGGATTCCAACCGACATTCCTTGCCCATCAACAAAGCCCTGATAACCAAATGTTTTTATATTTCCGTTTTCATGATATGCGGTGTAAAATTCATGGCATTTTATAGGATTCCCATCTGTAACAATAACAGTATCTTTCAACCAAATAGCAATAGATAATTTTCCTGAAATAGGATAAAAAGACTCTCGGTATAACGAATCTTTTGAATATTGAACATGATAATCAACAGAACTAACAATGCCATTTTCGTAAAAAGATTTTTCTGCAATAGGATAATCATCAATAAAGTATGCTATATGGCTGATATTTCCATTACTATAATACGAATAGATAGAGTCTTTGCCAAATATTTTAATTTTAGTTCCATACCCATTGATTGTATCTTTCACATAATCCGAATGAATAACATTGTTATTTGTTACACTAAGATTATGCTTGCTTCCAAAACTGCAAGCGAAAAAATTTATTACAACGAACATACATGCAAAAAAAACTTTACTCTTTTCCATACCTATTGATTATATTATAAATGATACCATTTTTTAATTGTTCCGCTATTTTTTCTTGATTACCCTTTTCATATAAAGCCAAAATATCATGCGGATTGGTCATTCTTCCCAATTCTACAATAACTCTTCGTTGAGTCATATTTCGTTTGTCAAAAACACTTTTTTCATCTGTCGGTTGAATTACTTTCTTGCTTTCTGGTGTTATCACCGTATAGTTATTCATTAAATCTAATCCGAATTGTTTGCTTGACTCTATATCTTTATTATTAGAATTTGAGTAATTGTCTTTTGGATAGAGTACAAAAGCACCACTATTTTTAAAGCTTCCTGTTCCATCACAATGAATTGATATAAAGTAGTCAGCATCATTATTATTGGCTACATCAATTCTATTTTGAAAAACATCAGTACTTTCAATTTGTTTTCTGTTATTAGCAACTGTCTCAACATCTCTTGTTAGCAATACTTTGTATATCTTTAAATCTTCTAATTTTTGTTTCAATAATAAAGCAATGTCAATTACATAAAACCATTCCTGATATTTTTTCTCACTCATACTTCCATCAACTGCTTTTATCCAAGTATCAATATCTTTTAGCACATATTCGGGTAAGTTGAATGCGTCTACATGTTTTGTTTCTTCACTCTTCTTTCCTTTTTCATCTTTAAGATAATAATGAAACTTCCTACAAGTTGTTCCCGTAGTTCCCGGATAATATCCATGCCCTGGATCTATCACAATCACAATTTTCGATAAAGTAATTTTTTCTGATTCCTTTTCTGCACGAATAACATTGTTCGAATACAATGATGAAAAAGTTCGATACTTATTTTTATCTTTAAATGCTTCTGCCATCTGTCGTAATTTATTTTCTTGGCTCGGCGTTTGATTAAGTGTATTGTAAAGAATATACACCTTGGCGGTCATCTCGTTTGAGGCAGCAGAATCTGGTTTCAACCATTCCGTTTTAGGAGTAAAAGTCAAAATGGTTTCTTCAGGTTCTTTACCTTGTAAATAAGGACCACTTTTTATAGCAACAGGTGCTATTTGTACATGATTTTGTTTCCATGCATCACAATGTACATCAATAAAAACATTACAGTTACAGGAGTAAGCATCTTCTGTGCTTATACGTATGGATATTTCTTTTCCATATTTTACTTTCTCAATATTTTCTCCTTTGGTATCAATCCACTTAATAGCAGTTATTTTAGGTTCATTTACCTTAATATTTGTTGTAAAGTCTGTAAAACCAGGTCCCGACACTGTAATTTCCGGAGTATTCTCACTATTTTCCATGGCATATTATTTATTTTCGTATTCAAGACAAAAATCGTCTATATATACAGTATTATCGCATTCTATTAACAAGTTAGTATAGTTTTGTTGTTTTTCACCGCCTTTGAATGTTTTTCCTTCCGGTGCTTTAATCGTAACATCCAATGTTTTTCCTTCCATTCCATCTTCTACATCAATACGCATCGTTACAATCTGTCCTGATAACAATTCGGATAAATTACGCATTCCTCCTTGCTCGTCTATCCAATAGACATTAAGGATTTGAGGTTCTTTTTCCTCGTCTTCTTTTTCTTCTTCGGCTTGCTGTTCTTCTTTCTTTGTTTCTTCGCCTGCTATTGCGGATTGCTCTTCTTCCTTTTTCTTTTGGCATTCTTCACAAAAGGGCGTTGCCTCTTGTGCTGCTTTTTTCAACACTTTTTTTTGCTCTCTCGTATCTTCCGAAGAAGACGATTTCTTTTGCCTTTTTTCCCCACTTACTCCTCCAGAGAAAGAACCTTTTTCTGCACTTGATGCTCCTGTTGATACTGTTCCCATCTTACTACTATTTTATACTCCTGAGTTTGTTATTTCTATCATTCCTGCCCACAAGCACATCAGTTTACAGTCGTCTGTTAATGCGGGCATGTTTTTCACTAATACATTCGGTTTGCCGGGTACCCAAGGGGCAACGGTATTGGGAATGCAGGGCATGGGTGTCAATACTCCCGATGCAGCCGAGGTGGCTGCAGCCACCTGAGGATTTGCCAAAGACTTGCACATCCCGAAAGGTTTTATATTTACCATGGGCTTAAAGTCCATAATATTTGCCATGGGTTGCCCGCCCGCCTGTACCATCTTGTCAGGTAATACCCCCAAAGCACTCGGTGCATCGCCGAAAATGCATTTTAACTGTGCGTTATTTACTACGTAATCTGCCATATCTTTTGTATGAATTTTGATTTATTTTGTCTGAACCGTTTTAGTGAGATTTTTGAGATTTGTAAATTTAATTTAGGCGGCTTTTATTGTTTTTGTCAAAACAAGTCGGAGTGGGCACCTGTACGGATAAGTTTTACGATTTTGTTTTTTTTATCTTTAGCGTACAATAAAACCCAATCAGGTTGTATATGACAATCCCAAGTTTCGGGTTGTATGTTTTTAAGTTTGTGGTTTTTGTATCTTTGCGGCAACTTTTTCCCATTTTCCAATATTTTAACAACAACATCTAATTCAGACATGTTTTTTCCTCGTTTTTCAACAAGAAAAATGTCTTTTTCAAACTGTGATGATATTAAAAGACTATACATTTATTCCTAAAGATTTAAACATTTCCGAACTATTTTTAAAGGTCTTACAGCCTATTCCTGTTTTTACCTCCTCCAGTGCTTTTAACGTTTCTGCATTCGGGATTAATTCGCTTTTTTTTGTCTGTATTTTCACTTCAGGAATTGCCCTTAATAAAGCAACAACCTTGTTTATAATAGACTCACTGCCTTCAATATTGATTACCATGTTCATATTTATCTCTTTTTTTTACAATTTTGCAAAGATACCATTTTTATTTCAATTACGAATTACGTTCCCTTTTAAAGTCTGTTCCGCAGTCGAAGCAATGGTATGTCTTGCTGATAAACGGCAACGGAAAACCGAAAAGCAAGTTAGAGTCCCCAAAACGCTCGTTCCGAAAGTTTAGCCTTTAAAAACTCGCTAAGCAGCATTTGCAATTCGGTTCATTTTCTTCTACATTCTCCTTTTCAAGTCCATTTTCTACTCTCTGGTAACGCATCTTTTCGGCTGTTATTATTACAAATTGCGGGCGGCATTGCAAATGCCGCTTAGCGAGGGAACTAATCCGCAAAAGTTGGTATTACCATAGGATATTCAGACATTTTTTCCTTTATAACAAACAAACCACTATTACCAAGATTTTCATCATCGGCAGTCCATTTGCCTATTCCCTTATCTTTGTCAAACCAAAAAAATTTAAAATTTGGTTCGTATTCACCTAACGATATTGTATGAATTTTTGTGCTGATAACAACAGTATCGCCTATTTGATATGATTTCAAAATGTCATACCTATTATTCCAATAAATTAACGTATTCGCCACTATTGTCAATGTCTCATCTTCGAAAATTACATATTTCTCACCTTCTCCTGTATAAGTCAACGCTGCCCATTCCGCAGGTAATGCCTTATAATCAAAAGGAATTTTTTCATCACTTTGTAATTCAATTTTACTATTAGACTCTTCGGAAATATTTTTATTATTTACTGTATTCGTCTTTTGTCCACAGCCATTTGCAGTTAACGCAAAAACACTTAAAATGATAACTACTTTTTTCATTGTATTCCTATTTTTAAATTTTTATTATTCTTCTTAAAGCGGCATTTGCAATGCCGCTTTAAACCCATCCGAATTTGCCATTCTCCTTTTCAAGTCCATTTTCTACTCTCTGGTAACGCATCTTTTCGGCTGTTATTATTACAAATTGCGGGCGGGGGGATTAGAAATGTTCTCCGTATGTAATGACTCTAAATTTAGTTTTATTTTCCTCTTCTATAATATCTATGTCGTAAGAATATGTACCGTCATCGCTATATTTCAAATCAATAATTAACCCAAAATGTCCATTAGAAAATATA
>Ga0209628_10001323_pt1 | contig 15923 bp, 15 predicted proteins | sample TergutCu122P4_FD_187285 | JGI IMG/M metagenome (GOLD analysis project Ga0209628, IMG submission 187285) | Cubitermes ugandensis P4 segment gut microbial communities from Kakamega Forest, Kenya - Cu122 P4 (SPAdes) (version 2) | ecosystem: Host-associated > Arthropoda: Insects > Digestive system...
CGCTTTACCTGTCCGAGTTTCCGATACAGATACCCGGCCATCCGCTGGTCACGACCTTCAGCGTTCCTGCTTATGCCTAAACTGCCGCGCATCTCTGGCATGGCTGTCCTGCGTGCGCTGGAAAGGCTTGGCTTTGAACGGCTCCGTCAATCGGGCAGTCATGTCATGATGCGCCGCGGCGCCAGCAGTTGTGTCGTGCCGATGCACGATGAAGTCAAGGTGGGGACGCTGGCTGGTGTTCTCCGCCAAGCGAGTGTAACGCCTGAAGAATTCATTTCCGCTTTGTAGATGGACGTCATGCGTAACAGTCGAATGATGGGCTGCCTTCGCTGCCGGCTATCTGGAAAAAACGCCACATGAAACCCGTCCTCGTCTTCGACATCGAAACCATCCCCGACGTGGCCGGCCTGCGCCGGCTCAACGATCTGCCGGCCGAATTGTCCGACGCCGAGGTGGCCGAACTGGCTTTTCAGCAGCGCCGGGCCAAGACCGGCGGCGATTTCCTGCCCTTGCACTTGCAGCGGGTGGTCGCCATTTCCTGCGTCCTGCGCACCAGCGAGGGTTTCAAGGTGTGGTCGCTGGCCGAGCCGGAACTCGACGAAGGGGCCATCATCCAGCGGTTTTTCGACGGCATCGAGAAATTCACGCCGCAAATCGTGTCCTGGAACGGTGGCGGCTTCGATCTGCCGGTATTGCATTACCGTGGCATGCTGCATGGCGTTTCGGCCCCGCGTTACTGGGATCTCGGCGACGGCGACTACGCCGATTCGCGCGATTTCAAGTGGAACAACTACATCAGCCGCTACCACACCCGCCATCTCGATCTGATGGATTTGCTGGCCCTGTACAATCCGCGCGCCAACGCGCCGCTCGACGATCTGGCCAAGCTGTTCGGCTTTCCCGGCAAGCTCGGCATGGATGGCGGCAAGGTCTGGGACGCCTGGCAGGCAGGGCAGGCGGCGGCGATCCGCGACTACTGCGAGACCGACGTGGTCAATACCTGGCTGGTCTATAACCGCTTTCGCCGCCTGCGCGGCGAATTGACGGCGGATGAGGAAGCGGCCGAGATTGATTTCGTCAAGGCGCAACTGGCCCGCATCGACGCGCCGCACTGGCGGGAGTTTCTCGCCGCCTGGCAGTGACCACGAAGAGACTCACCGTCCGGTGCGACGGTATAATCATCCATTCCAGAACCCAGACACAGAGACACGATCATGGCCCTCAACAACGTTCCTTCCGGCAAGTCCCTGCCCGATGATTTCAACGTCATCATCGAAATTTCCGCCCATGCGGAACCGGTCAAATACGAAGTCGACAAGGAAAGCGGGGCGATTTTCGTCGATCGCTTCATGTCCACTTCCATGAATTACCCGTGTAATTACGGTTACATTCCGCACACCATCGCCGGTGACGGCGACCCGGTCGACGTGCTGGTGGTCGCGCCGTTTTCGCTGCAACCGGGCGTCGTCGTCCGTTGCCGACCGGTCGGCCAGTTGCAGATGACCGATGAAGGCGGTGCCGATGCCAAGGTGCTGGCCGTGCCGGTGGAAAAGCTGACGGTGTTGTACAAGGATGTGAAATCGGTCGAAGACCTGCCCGAACTGCTGCGCCGGCAGATCGCCCACTTCTTTGAGCATTACAAGGATCTGGAACCCGGCAAATGGGTCAGAACCAGCGGCTGGGAAGGCGTCGAGGCCGCCCGCCGGGAAATCATGGACGGCGTTCGGCGTTACAACGAAGCCCAAACCAAGCCGAACTACTGATTTCTGACCCATGCTGCGGATCGCCGTTGCCCAGTTCAATGCCACCGTCGGCGATCTGACGGGCAATGTCGACCGCATTGCCCGCTGCGCGGCCGAGGCCAGGGCGCGCGGCGCTCAGGTGTTGTTGACGCCGGAATTGGCCCTGTGCGGCTATCCGCCGGAAGACCTGTTGCTGCGCCCGGATTTTTACCGCGCCTCTGCCCTGGCGCTCGCCGATCTGGCTGGCCGCGTCGGCGACATGGCGCTGGTCGTCGGCCATCCGCTGGCAGCCGACGGGCTTTGCTACAACGCCGCCAGCGTCATCGAGAACGGCCGCTGCACGGCGACCTATCGCAAGAATCGCCTGAGCCATGACGAGCGCCGCTATTTCGCGGCCGGCGATGCGCCCTGCGTCGTTACGTTCGGCGGCGTGCGCTGTGGCATCCATATCGGCGCCGAGGTCTGGGGGGAGGGCGCTGGCGCGGCCGCCGGGGCCGATCTGATGCTGGTTCTCAACGCCTCGCCCTGCCAACTGGGGCACGACCGCCATCAGGCGCTCGGCGAGCGGACTGCCGCCAGCGGCATCCCCGCCATTACCTGCAATCTGGTCGGCGGTCAGGACGAATGGGTGTTCGCTGGCGCATCCTTCGCCATCGACGCCGGACAGCATGTGCGCATGCGCCTGCCGCAATTCGAGGAGGCGCTGGGCATCGTCGATTTTGCGGCCGGCCAACTGCATTCCGCCGATCGGGCGGCGGAACTGCCGCTGGAGGCCGAAGCCTATCGCGCCCTGACGCTCGGCGTGCATGACTACGTCGGCAAGAACGGTTTTCCCGGCGTCATCGTCGGTTTTTCCGGCGGCATCGATTCGGCGCTGACCCTGTGCATTGCCGTCGATGCCCTGGGCGTCGACCGGGTGCGGGCGGTGATGATGCCGTCGCCCTACACGGCGCAAATGAGTCTCGACGATGCGCGTGAAATGGCCCGCCGGCTCGGCGTGCGTTACGACGAAATCGTCATCGAACCGGCCATGCAGACCTACGCGGCGCTGCTCGCGCCGGCCGATCTGCACGTCAACGCCACCGGGGAGAACATCCAGGCGCGCATTCGCGGCAACCTGCTGATGGCGCTGTCCAACCAGACCGGGGCGCTGGTGCTGACGACCGGCAACAAATCGGAGACGGCGGTCGGCTACTGCACGCTGTACGGCGACATGGCCGGCGGCTTCGCGGTCATCAAGGACATTGACAAGACGCTGGTTTATCGCCTGGCGCATTATCGCAACAGCATTTCGCCGATGATCCCGGACAACATCATCACCCGTCCGCCATCGGCTGAACTGAAGCCCGGCCAGGTCGATCAGGATTCGCTGCCGCCTTATGAGACGCTCGACGCCATCGTCCGCGCTTACATGGAAGGAGACCGCAGCCCGCGCGAAATCATCGCCGCCGGCCTGCCGGAAGAGGCGGTGCGGCGCGTCGTGCGCCTCTTGCGTCTGGCCGAGTACAAACGGCGTCAGGCGCCGGTTGGCATCTGCATCACGCCGCGCGCTTTCGGCAAGGATTGGCGTTATCCCATTACCAACCGTTACCGTGATGAATTTTGAGTTTTGAGTCGAGAGTGGAGAGTTGGGGAGTCGAGAGTCCCCCCGCTCCCCGGCTCTCGACTCCCAACTCTCGACTCACCCCAGGACACAACCATGAAAAAGATCGAAGCCATCATCAAACCCTTCAAGCTCGACGAAGTGCGCGAAGGGCTGTCGGAAATCGGCATTACCGGCCTGACCGTCACCGAGGTCAAGGGCTTCGGGCGGCAGAAGGGGCATACCGAGCTATACCGGGGCGCCGAATACGTCGTCGACTTCCTGCCCAAGATCAAGATCGAGATCGTGGTCAACGACGACCAGATCGACGCCGCCATCGAAGCCATCGTCAAGGCCGCGCACACGGGCAAGATCGGCGACGGCAAGATTTTCGTCATGCCGGTCGAGCAGGTGGTGCGCATCCGCACCGGGGAAATCAACGAGGCGGCCATCTGACTTTCGCGGCATCTTTCGTTCGCATAACCCTCCAGGAGGTCTGAATGAACAACACTACCGGTCGGAGCAGTCTGGTTTTATCCGCGCTGGTGCTGGCGGCGGGCATCGCCGCCGCGGGCTACTTCATTGGCAGCACGCTTTACAAAGCCAAGGTGGGCATCAATGTCGCGGAGGTCAAAGGGCTGGCCGAAAGGCGCGTTGAAGCGGATCGCGCCTATTGGAAGATTGGCTACGTGGTTTCCGGTTCGGGCCGGGTGCAGATGGACAAGCTGTACGCACAATCGGAGGCCGACCAGGCGCGGATCATTCAGTTGTTGCAGGATAGCGGCTTTGAGAAAGCGGAAATTGCGCCGGGCGTCATCAGTTACCAGAAAGAAGAGATCCGCGACAACGATCAGAAGCTCGTTGAAGAAAAACATACGCTTGTCGGGTCGATCAGTGTCGAGACGAACAAGGTTCGCCAGGTGGCGGATGTGCGAACCAATTTGAACAAGCTGATCGCCCAGGGGCTGGATATTCAGAACAACCCGCCCGCCTATCACTTCACCCGGCTCAATGCCATCAAGCCCGAAATGGTCAAGGAAGCCACGACCAACGCCCGCATTGCGGCGACGGAATTCGCCGCCGACGCCGGGGTCAAGGTGGGCGGCATCCGCGATGCCCAGCAGGGCGGGTTCATCATCCGCGATGTCGGTGAAGAGTATGGCGACACGAAAACCCTGGAAAAAGATGTCCGGCTGGTGACGACCATCTCGTTTTATCTGGAATGAATGGGAACTCGTTTGCAAGAGCCTCAGAAGCCTGATTCATGATGGATTTCATCCGCATTGTCCTGTTGTTGCTGTTTGGCTTTTTATCCTTGGGCACGGGGCTGTGCACCTTGATGGTTTTACCGTCGGCCTTGACCAACCTTGGAATACTGCTATATGCAATTCCTTTCGGGCTGCTTGCCGTCGGTTTCTTTTTTCTCGCGCGCATGAATTTTCGCGGCTTGCAGAAGAAGGATGATGATCCAGAACCCTGACACCGCCCACGCCGTCCACACTTTGCTCGAGGCGGCAGCGATGATGGCAGGGGTGCGTTACTACTTGGTTTTGCGGCGCCGCCGGCGATTGGGTTCGGTCATCAGCGGGCAGGGTTTCGCCGTGCTTCTGGGTTGCCTGATCGGCGCTTCCATCGGCAACAAGCTCGTGTTCTGGCTGGAGATGCCGCACCTTTGGTCTTCTGCCGGGTTTTCTGCCGTCAATGGATGGCTGCAATTTTTACTCGGTGGGCAATCCATGGTCGGCGGCTTGCTGGGGGGCTTGCTGGGTGTCGAAATTGCCAAGAAAATCGCAGGAGTGCGCTACTCGACCGGCGATCTGTTCGTCTTTCCCGTGCTGCTCGCCTTGATGATCGGGCGCATCGGTTGTTTTTTGGCAGGGTTGCACGACGGCACGTTCGGGACGCCGACAGATTTGCCCTGGGGCATGGATTTCGGCGATGGCATCCCCCGCCATCCGACGCAACTCTACGAAATCGGTTTTGCCGGGCTGCTGTGGATGCTGCTCAAATATGGGCAAGCGAAACTTGAATCCGTACCCGGCGCCATGTTCCGGCTGATGCTGATTGCCTACCTGCTCTGGCGTTTTGGCATCGATTTTCTCAAACCCGTTCCATATACCTATCCCTTCGGGTTGAGCGGTATTCAATGGGTCTGCCTTTTGGCGTTGCTTTGCTATTTGCCGCTCAGCCTGCCTGCGCTGCGCAGAGCCTGTTATGGAATCTGTGCCGTGCCCGTAAAAGTTGCTACCGAGTAGCCCGTTTTTCAAATGACCATGAACCGCAAGAACCGCCCCTGGCTTTTTTACGACACCACCCGTTCGGTGTGCACGCAATGCCTGCGTACCGTTGAAGCAAAAATCCTGATAAAGGACAAAGAGGTGTTTCTGGAGAAATGGTGCCCCGCACATGGCACCGAGCGCGTCTTGATGAGCGATGACGCCGACTATTACCGTCTGGCGCGCGAGGTTTACGTCAAGCGCCCGGAAATGCCGCAACGCTTCAACACGCCGATGCAATACGGCTGCCCCTACGACTGCGGTTTGTGTTCGGATCACATGCAGCACTCCTGCCTGACCGTGCTCGAAATCACCGATCATTGCAATTTGCGCTGTCCGACCTGCTACGCCACCTCCGGGCCGGAGCGCTTGATGCACAAACCCCTGAACGTGATCGAGCACATGCTCGACGCCATCGTTGCCAATGAGGGCGAACCGGATGTGGTGCAAATTTCCGGCGGCGAGCCGACCCTGCATCCTGAATTTTTCGCCATTCTCGATGCCGCCAAAAAACGACCGATCCGGCATCTGATGGTCAATACCAATGGCATTCGCATCGCGCAGGAGCCGGATTTCGTTGCCCGCCTTGCCGCCTATCGTCCGGGGGTCGAGGTCTATTTGCAGTTCGACTCCTTCAAGCCCGAAGCGTTGCACAACCTGCGCGGCGCCGACCTGCGCCGCATCCGGCAAGAGGCGCTGGATGCGCTTGAGCGTCACGGCATTTCGACGACGCTGGTGATGACGGTCAAACGTGGCGTCAATGACGACGAGATCGGCGCCATCATCCGCCACGGACTCGGTTATCGCTGCGTGCGCGGCGTGACGATACAGCCGGTGCAGGACGCTGGCCGCAACGAGGCGTTTTCCGGCCGGGAACACCGGCTCGCCGTCAGCGCGATCCGCCGCGCCATTGCCGATCAGTCCGGCATCTTCTCGCTCGATGACGTGGTGCCCGTGCCTTGCAACCCGGATACGCTGGCAATGGCCTACGCTTTGAAACTGAATGGCGAAACGCAGGCGCTGACGCGCCATATCGGGCCGGATGTCTTGCTGGCCGGGCCGGCCAATACCATCGTGTTCGAGCGCGACCCGGCGCTCAAGGAACAGGTGTTCAAGCTGTTCTCGACCAACCATTCCCCGGAATCCCAGGCCAATTGCCTGTCCGCGCTTTTATGCTGCTTGCCGCAGGTCGCCGCGCCGGTCGAACTGAATTATGAAAATGTTTTCCGGGTGCTGATCGTGCAATTCATGGATGCTCACAATCTGGATATCCGGGCGCTGAAAAAATCCTGCGTCCATATTGTTCAACCCGATGGCCGCCTGATTCCCTTCGAGAGCTTCAACCTTTTCCATCGTGATGAAAAGGCCGGAATGCTGGAACAAATCCGCGCGGAAATCGGCGAGCAAACCCAGCGGCGTCATGCCACTGCAATACATTGGGCGCCACCCCCGCTTCCCTGATGCGTTCCAGCAACATCTCAGCGCCTGTCATTTCGGCTTTGCTCTCGGCAAGACGGCCGAAATATCCCTCTGCTCAAGCCTGCGCAAATGACACGCGATAGCCTGCGCTGGCCGCCGGATGTCATGCTTTCACATGCAGCCCGCACTCCTTGGATTCCGGCTCCTGTCTTCGGCCGCCGCTGCGCGGCTTATTAACCCGGCAATTATTAAACCGGCAACCAAATAGATGATATTGCTTCCCCCCATCCCAACCTTCCCCCGCCAGCGGGGGAAGGGGTTTTGTTCCCTCCCCTGCTTGCGGGGGAGGGCCAGGGTGGGGGCTAATTCCAATTTCCATTAAAAACTTGAATAGTTAAAACCAGACAAATCCAGATTTATATAGGCTATCGAGGTAAAATTATTTCAGTTTCTATTGCGAAATAGAATAACAGCGCCGGAAAGAGCATGCAAATCTGATTGCCGGGTTAATAAGAGCATTGAACATTCCCGCTACGTCATGCTGCGCGTAGTCGCAGCATCCATGCGGCTTGTGGATTCTGCGACTACGCTTCGCTCCGCGCAGAATGACAACACTTAATTGCCGGGTGAATAACGTTCGCTGCGCGAAGTTAGCCTGCGACGAAATCCCGAGTGTTACTCCTTTACATGTAATCCACATTCCTTGGATTCCGGCGCTTCCCACCACCAGCGGCCGGAGCGGATGTCTTCGCCGGGGGTGATGGCGCGGGTGCAGGGGGCGCAGCCGATGCTGGGGTAGAAGCGGTCGTGCAGGGCGTTGTAGGGCACGCCGTTGTGCCGGATGTAGGTCCAGATTTCTTTTTCGCGCCAGTCGGCGAGCGGGTTGAATTTTTCCAGGCCGTTGCCGTCGTCGTGCTCGCGCAGCGCCAGGCTGCCGCGCGTGGCGGCCTGTTCGGCGCGCATGCCGGTGATCCAGGCGCGTTTGCCGGCCAGGGCGCGGCGCAGCGGTTCGACCTTGCGGGCGTGGCAGCAGGCTTTTCTCAGCGCCACCGATTCGTAGAAGGCGTTGATGCCGTGGTCGCGCACGTAGTTTTCGACTGCACTGGCTTGCGGGAAATGGATTTTCAGCTTGAGGCCGTAATGCTTTTGCACCTCGGCCATCAGATCGTAGGTTTCGGGCGGCAGGCGGCCGGTGTCGAGGCTGAAGATGTCGATCGGCAGTTTGTTCTTGACGATCAGATCGGTCAGCACCATGTCCTCGGCGCCGAGGCTGTTGGCGAAGGCGGCGGGCGACCAGTCGGCGGCGATTTCGGCGAGCAGCGCGGCGACCTGGGCGGTTTTGGCGGCGACGCTGGCGCTTAGTTCGGGCGTGATGTTGAGGTGATTGGGCGTCATGGCGGTTCAGGCGCGGCGGCGGAAATGGGGTTGCGGCGGGCGGGTCGAAGCCTGGTAGCTGTCGCTGAAGGGAGAGAAGCCGGCGGCCAGTGCGTGGGCCGCATCCTTGCCGTCCTTCAGCGCGTAGCTGTCGAAACCGACGCGGTGCATGAAAAATAACTGGTCGTGCAGCACCTCGCCGACGGCGCGCAGTTCGCCCCGAAAGTTATAGCGCTGGCGCAGCAGGCTGGCCGTCGAATAGCCGCGGCCATCGCCGAATTTGGGGAAATTGATGGCGATGAGGGCGAAGTGGGCGAGATCGTCGACGATGTCCTCGACTCGTTCGCCGGGTTGCAGCAAGAGGCCGATGCGCTTGCCGCGGCCGATGATGTCGGCCTTGCGCGCCTGCCATACGGCGAGCGGAAAAATCGTGTCGCCAGCCGGCAGGAGCAGCGTTTCGGCACTTTGATCTGCGCTCGGTTCGAGCATGTGCCAGGTGTCGGGCGGCATGCCTTGTCGGGTGATGAGTTGCGCCATCAGGCAGCCTCCATTTCCGCTGTTTTGGCCTTGCCGTGGGCGCGGCTGGCGTACACGCGATTCTTGAACGGGGCCATGCCGATGCGATCAAAGGTGTCGAGAAAGCGCTCATCGACATGGCGGTGGTCGAGATAGACCTGGATGACCTTCTCGATGACATCCGGCATTTCCCCGGCCGGAAACGCGGGGCCGATCACCTTGCCGAGCCGGGCGTCGTTGCCCTGGCGGCCGCCGAGCGTGACCTGGTAATACTCGGCGTCTTTGCGATCCACGCCGAGCACGCCGATGTGGCCGATGTGGTGATGGCCGCAGGCGTTCATGCAGCCGGAGATGTTGAGATCGACCTCGCCGATGTCGAACAGATGATCGAGGTCGTCGAAACGCTGCTGGATGGCATTGGCGATGGGGATCGACTTGGCGTTGGCGAGGTCGCAGAAATCGCCGCCGGGGCAGCAGATGATGCCGGTCAGGAGGCCGATGTTCGGCGTTGCCAGGCCGGCGCCCCTGGCGGTCAGCCACAGGGCGTAGAGGTGGCTCTCGCGGACATCGGCGAGGATGATGTTCTGCTCGTGGGCGATGCGCAGTTCGCCGAAGCTGAAGTGAGTGGCCAGGTCGGCGACGATGTCCATCTGCTCGGCGGTGATGTCACCCGGCGGTACGCCGTGTTTTTTCAGCGACAGGGTCACGGCGCGGTAGCCGGCGACGCGGTGCGGGTGCGTGCAGCGCTCCAGCCAGCGGGCGAAGGCGGTATTTTCTTGGCGGTGCCGGGCGAAGGCGGCGTCTTCAACGGTCGAAGGTTGATAGGCCGGCGCCGCGAAATGCGCGGCGACGCGGTCGTACTCGGCCTGGGTGATGGTCGCCGGGCCGTCCTTGCCATGCGCCCACTCGGCTTCGACCTGGCGGGTGAATTCCTCGACGCCGAGCGTCTGGACGAGAATCTTGATGCGCGCCTTGAAGGCGTTGTCGCGCCGCCCGAAGCGGTTATAGACGCGCAGAATGGCCTCGCAGTAGCTGAGGATGTGTTGCCAGGGCAGAAATTCGCGCACCACTTCGCCGCGGATGGGCGTGCGCCCCAGGCCGCCGCCGACGATCACGGTGAAACCGGTTTCGCCGTTTTCCTGCCGCAGATGCAGGCCGATGTCATGGAACCAGGTGACGGCGCGATCCTCTCGCGTGCCGGAAATGGCGATCTTGAACTTGCGCGGCAGAAAGCTGAATTCCGGGTGAAAGGTGCTCCACTGGCGCAGAATTTCGGCCAGCGGACGGGGGTCGATGATTTCGTCGGCGGCGACGCCGGCGAAGGCGTCGGTGGTGATATTGCGCACGCAGTTGCCGGAAGTCTGGATGGCGTGCATCTCGACCTCGGCGAGTTCGGCCAGGATGTCGGGCACATCCTCGATCTTCGGCCAGTTCAATTGCAGGTTGTGGCGGGTCGTGAAATGGCCGTAGCTGCGGTCGTATTGGCGGGCGATGCGGGCCAGGGTGCGCAACTGCCGCGAATTGAGGAGACCGTAAGGCACGGCGATGCGCAGCATCGGCGCATGACGCTGGATGTACAGGCCGTTGCGCACGCGCAGCGGGCGGAATTCGTCGTCGCTCAACTCGCCCGCCTGCCAGCGCCGAAGCTGATCGCGGAACTCGGCAATGCGCTCATTGAGCAACTGACGGTCGATGACATCGTATTGATACACGGTAGGGGTGTTTCCTTAAGCAAAGATCAGCTTGCCGCCGATGAGCATGAGCATGGACGCCAGCAGGCGGCGCAAAATGGGTTCCGGCACCCTGGCCGAAACCCGGGCGCCGAGCCAGATGCCGGGCAGCGAGCCGAGCAGCAGGGCGCCGAGCAAATGCCAGTTGACGCCGCCGAGCAGCCAGTGGCCGAGGCCGGCGACCAGGGTCAGCGGCACCGCGTGAGCGACATCCGAGCCGACAATGCGCACCGGCGAAAGCCTGGGGTAGAGAAAGAACAGGGCGGCGACGCCGAGCGCCCCGGCGCCGACCGACGAGATCGAAACCAGCACCCCGAGCGCCGCGCCGACAAAAACCGTGATTTTACCCAGATGACGCTGGCGCAGCGACCCTTCCTCGTGCTTGTCGGCCCAGGCGCGCAGGCGGCGACCGAAAAGAATGGCCACGGCGGTCAGCAGCAAGGCGCCGCCGAGGCCGTGCGAGATGACCTGACCGATCACGTCGCTGCCTTTGGGCAGCCGGGAAAGAATCCAGATGGTCAGCGCGGCGGCCGGAATGCTGCCGAGCGCCAGACGGCGCGTCACCTGCCACTCGATATGCCCCAGACGATGATGCGTCGCCGTGCCGCCGGCCTTGGTCAGCGCCGCGTAGAGCAGGTCGGTGCCGACCGCCGTGGCCGGATGCACGCCGAACACCAGCACCAGCAGCGGCGTCATCAGCGAGCCGCCGCCAACGCCGGTGAGACCGACGATAGCGCCAACGGCAAAGCCCGAAACCGTGTAGAGAATATCCATGGCGCGCATCCTAGCAGCGGCCATTTGTGACAAAAAGAATATTGGGTTAGATTGGTATAACTTTTGGTTATTATTCACTCGGCAATCAAGTGTTGTCATTCTGCGCGGAGCGAAGCGTGTCATGCTGCGCGAAGTCGCAGTACGCAGAATCTACAAGCCGCATGGATGCTGCGACGTAGCGCAATGACGTAGCGGGAATGTTCAATGCTTATTCACCCGGCAATCAAGTGTTGAACGAAGACACGTCATTGCGAGGGGCGTAGCCCCGCGGCAATCCAGGCAGCGGATGGATTGCCGCGGCACTTCGGGCCTCGCAATGACGGTGGTTTTTCAATACCTGGTTGCCTGGTCTATAATTGCCGGGTCAATAGCCACCTGGTTGTCAAAGCGGATCGCTTGTCACCATGCGCTCGGCGATGGCAACGCTCTGCACGGATCGCCGCCGCTTCTCCTGCACGGGCCGCACGGCCAGGAACTTACGGGGGCGTCGGGCGAGCCGTTGCCAGATCGGCGCGCCATTCTTTGAGATGTTGGCGGATGGCTTCCGGGGCGGCCATTTGCGGCAGTGAATGCCGTTCCTCGGCGGTGGTTTTTCCGGCGCCGGCGTTGTCCGCATCCTCCCATTGCCTGACCAGGGCGCTGGCCCTGGCGAAGGCGTCCTCAAAGGATTTTGCGGCGGGCAGGGATTCCTTGAAAAAGGCGCGGCCGAAATAGGTGAAGTCGTTTTCGTCGGCGCAGCCGAATGATGTCCGGTCGGCGCGAGCGGCGGTAATCACCAGGGTTCCCGGATCTTTCAGCGGCTCGATGAAGGTGCCGGAATAACAGGCCGAGATGACGATGACTTTCCAGCGCATCCCCGCTTCCTTGAGCAGCGCAGCCAGTTGGGCCGCGCTCAGATCGGGAAGCGAAATGCCATTCAGCGCCAGGGTCAGGGCGCCTTTCTGCGAGCCGTGGCTGGTCAGGTAGAGAAACAGGATGTCGCGCTCCTTGTCCATTTTCGCTGCGATGGCCGCAACCGCTTTGCGAATGCTGGTGACCGTGGCCAGGGGGACGGAACCGATCGTGTTGCGGCTGTTGATGAGGCTGACGGCGTGCTGCCGGGCGCCGAATGTTGTCTCGAATTGAGCGCGGACAAAATCGATCTCGCGGCGGAATACCTCCTGCCGGCCATCGCCGGCGACGCCGAGAAAATACAGGTTGATCGCCTTCCCGGATCGCGGCTTCAGTTGGCCGAGCGCGTGCTCGAGCTGTGCGGCCTCGGTATAGAGCGCGCGCTCGATATTCGCCGCGTGTTGCCGTTCTGCCGCATCGCTGCCGAGCGGCGCGACGGCAAGGGCCATGAGCCAGCTGATGACGATGAAATGTTTGCTCAAAATCGGCGCGGCCTAATGGTGCGGCGAGTCGTCGAGGTGCCGGGTATCGTCGTGCTCGCGCTGGTTGTGCAGATGGCGGGCGCGGATCAGGGTCATCATGCCGCTGACGCACAGGCCGAACAGGGTCAGGATCAGGTGGATCGACAAGTCCATGCGCAGCATCAGGTAGTACAGCCCGGTCATGACGAGAATCGACAGGTTCTCGTTGAAATTCTGTACGGCGATCGAGTGGCCGGCGCCCATCAGGATGTGGCCGCGGTGTTGCAGCAGGGCGTTCATCGGCACCACGAAAAAGCCGGACAGCGCGCCGATCAGGATCAGCAGCGGGATGGCCAGCCAGACATGGTGCACGAAATTCATCAGCAGCACGACGATGCCCATCGCGATGCCGAGCGGAATGACCTTGACCGATTTGCGCAGCGTGATGAAGCGGGCGGCGAACACCGCGCCGATGGCCACGCCGAAGGCGACCACGCCTTGCAGCATCGACGATTGCGACAGATTGAAGCCGAGCGCCTCATCGGCCCAGGCGATGACGAGAAACTGGAGCGTCGCGCCAGCGCCCCAAAACAGCGTGGTCACGGCCAGCGAGATCTGGCCCAGGCGGTCGCGCCAGAGGAGCGTGAGGCTGTGGTTGAATTCGTGCAGCAGGTAGAGCGGGCTGCTCTTCAGCGGCTTGTGGATGGCGCCGGTGTCGGGGACGTAGAGATTGAAGGCGGCGGCGATCAGATAGAGCAGGGCGACGACGGCGACGGCCATGTCGCCGACGCTGTGGAGCAGCGGCAGATTCAGGGTCAGCAGGCGCTGGGCGACGGCCGGCTCGATCAGCAGGCCGCCGATGACCACGCCGAGGATGATGGCGGCGACCGTCAGGCCCTCGATCCAGCCATTGGCGACGACCAGCAGGCGGTGCGGCAGGTATTCGGTGATGATGCCGTATTTGGCCGGCGAATAGGCGGCGGCGCCGATGCCGATGACGGCGTAGGCGAGCAGCGGGTGAGCGCCGAAGAACATCATGGCGCAGCCGGCGATCTTGACCGTGTTGCTGATGAGCATGACCCGCCCCTTCGGCATCGAGTCGGCGAAAGCGCCGACGAAGGCGGCCAGGACCACGTAGGAGACGGTAAAGAAAGTCCGCAGCAGCGGCTCGTACTCGGGCGGCGCCTGCATGTCACGCAAGGCGGCGATGGCGGCGATGAGCAGGGCGTTGTCGGCCAGCGCGGAAAAAAACTGCGCCGCCATGATGATGTAAAAGCCGAGTGGCACCGGGGGAATCGATTTCGTGATGATTTCAGCCGGGGGTTATACCATGCTTTGCGCGGGCCGCAAGGCTTGTCGCCCGGGGTGAAATAGGCCCGAGAACATCGGCATTGTCCGGCGGAATATGATTGAATAACGTCCGCAACCACGAGGAGAAACACCATGGCTGATCGGCGCTTGCAGGTTTTTCATGCCGTAGCCAAACACCAGAGCTTTACCCGCGCCGGCGAGGCGCTGCTGATGACGCAGCCGGCGGTGACGTTTCAGATCAAGCAACTGGAGATGCAGTACGGCGTGCGCCTGTTCGACCGCCGGCGCGGCGGCGTTTTGCTGACGCCGGCCGGCGAACTGATGCTGCATTACGCCGAACGCATCCTGGCGCTGACGGACGAACTGGAAACCCGCCTCGGCGAAATGACCGGCGAAATGCGCGGGCTGCTGCTGGTCGGCGCCAGTTCGGCCATTGCCGAATTCATGCTGCCGCGCGTGCTCGGCGAATTCAACGCGCACTATCCGCAAGTCCACGCCCGCCTCTCCGTCGCCAACTCGGAAAGCATCGAGAACCAGGTCGCCGAGCATGCGCTCGACATTGGCCTGATCGACATGCCGGCCCGGCTGCCCGGTCTGGTCAGCCGCAGTTGCCACGAGGACGAACTGGTCGCCATCTGCGCCCCGGATTACCCGCTGGCCGGGATGGCCTCGGTGACGCCGGCCTTCCTGGTCGATTACGAATTCATCTCGCGCGAACCGGGTTCCGGCACGCGCGCCGTCGTCGAGGCGTATTTCAGCGCCCACCAGGTCGAGCCGCGCCTCTTGAAAACGCAGATGGAACTGGGCAGCCCGGAGGCGCTGAAAGGCGTCGTCGCCACCGGGCTGGGCTTCGCCATCGTGCCGCGCACGGTGGTGGACAAGGAACTGCGCCTCGGCGAACTGACCGCCATTGCCCTCGACCCGCCGCTCAAGCACAACCTCTACCTGATCTATCCGCAAGACCGCTTTCAATCGCGCCTGGTGGCGACCTTCGTCGAATTCGCCGCCGGCCGGCTGAAAGAGTTCGCCGGATGACGCCGCCTGCTTCAGTCTCTCGTCCGATCCGGGTGCATATCGCGCCGGCCGCCATCCGCGCCAACTACCGCCTGGCCCGGCAATGCGCGCCGGGGACGCGGGCCTGGGCCGTGGTCAAGGCCGACGCCTACGGTCACGGCCAATGGCGCGCCGTCGATGCCCTGCGTCTTGATGCCGACGGTTTCGCCCTGCTCGAATGCGAGAATGCCGTGGCCCTGCGCGAAGCCGGCGTGACGCAGCCGATCCTGCTGCTCGAAGGCATTTTCGCCGCCGCCGACGTGGCGGCGGTGGTCGAACACCGGCTGACGACCGTGATTCACTGCGCCGAACAACTCGAATGGCTGATCGCCGGTTCTCGCCCCGAACAGCCGCTGGCGCTCTATCTCAAGCTCAACACCGGCATGAATCGCTTGGGCTTCACCGCCGCGACGCTGCCGCAGGCGCTGGAACGGCTGCGCCGGCTGCCACGGGCCGAGATCACGCTGATGACGCATTTCGCCGAGGCCGACGGCGAGCGCGGCATCGCCTGGCAAATGGAGCGCTTGCGCGCCCTGGTCGGCGACTGGCAAGGGCCGCTCAGCCTGGCCCGCAGTTTTGCCCGCAGTTTTGCCAACTCGGCGGCGATTCTGCGTCACCCGGCGGTGCACGGCAACTGGACGCGCCCCGGCCTCATGCTCTACGGTGCCAGCCCCTTCGCCGACCAGAGCGCACAAGCGCTCGGTCTGCGCCCGGCGATGACGCTGGAAAGCCGGATCATCGCCGTACAGGACATCGCCGCCGGCGAGCGCGTCGGTTACGGCGGCATCTTCACC
>Ga0209628_10001324_pt1 | contig 15923 bp, 13 predicted proteins | sample TergutCu122P4_FD_187285 | JGI IMG/M metagenome (GOLD analysis project Ga0209628, IMG submission 187285) | Cubitermes ugandensis P4 segment gut microbial communities from Kakamega Forest, Kenya - Cu122 P4 (SPAdes) (version 2) | ecosystem: Host-associated > Arthropoda: Insects > Digestive system...
AGCCTCCATAATTCTCAATTTTACTTTGGTCGTTTTTAGTGCCAAAATCGCTTCATTTGAGAGGCAAAATAAGTTCGTCATTTTTTTTTGATTTTTAAAGGTTTATATTAAAATTGTTTTATCTTTGCGCTTGTAATTGCTGCAAAAACACCTACACTGTATTTGTAGCAATTACAGAACATAAGTGTTTGAGGCAAAGATAGTTAAATTTTTTACATACGACAATCAAAAGAAAAAAAAACGAATTTTTTTTATTTTTTATTTTTTTTTCAGATGTTAAAAATGGTTAAAAGCACTTATTTTTGAAAAAACGACAACTCTATAACTGATTGAAAATCAGTTATTTTTAACAAAAATATCGGGACAAAAACGGGACAAAAAACAAATATAATCTACAAATACAAAACAATTAAATAATTATTAATCAGGGATGTACAAATTTTTTCTACTGCATTTATTGGTTTCCAATACTCAGGGGTTCGAATCCCCTACGCGGTACAAATGCCCATAAAGCAATAAGAACCAACAATTTGTAACAACACGTTGTTGGTTTTCGTGTTTAAAACGGGACAGAAACGAGACCGGCTTATTGAGTTAATACATGATAGAAAAGTTTTGTTTCAAAAAAAAACATTTTTTCTCTTATTGTAAGTAAAAAATATTTTCTTTGCGCCGTTTTTTAAAATTGAAAATATGACGAATTCTTTTTTTAGCAAGTTTATGCCCAAAGAGCCTAAATTTTGCGTTTTGTTGCGACAAATGGCGGAAGTTTCTGCGGATGCAGCCATCTTAATGCTCGATTGTGTGAAAAATGTGGACCACGAAACCGTAGTTGAAATTGCAAAAAAAATCAAAGTTTATGAGAAAAAAGGTGACAACACTTTAATTACCATTTATGATGAACTCAATTCTACATTTATAACTCCTTTCGACAGGGAAGATATTCACGATTTGGCAAATCGTTTGGATGATGTGATGGATTTTATTAACAGCTGTGCAAAAAAAATCATGCTGTTTCAACCGAAACATTTGCCCGAAAGCGCCTTTGCCTTAGCACAGTGCGTGGATAAAGCCTCCGACATTGTTTTAGAGGCGGTTAAAGAATTGTCTAACGTCAAAAATAATGCAACAAATTTAAGTAAACTTGTGAATGAATTGCACGATATTGAAAATCATGCAGATGAAATTTACGAGAATTTTCTCAGCAATCTGTTTGCCAATGAAACCGACGCCATTGAGGTCGTGAAGTTGAAAGATATTTTGCACGAACTTGAACGCGCCACAGACGCAACCGAAGATGTGGGAAAAATCATCAAAACAATCATCGTAAAGTACGCATAAATTATGGCTCTATTAGTTACTATTATTGCGTTAGCGCTTATTTTCGATTTTATTAACGGGTTTCACGATGCTGCAAATTCCATAGCTACTATTGTTTCTACAAAAGTGTTAACTCCCTTTCAGGCAGTACTTTGGGCGGCACTCTTTAATTTTGTGGCTTTTTTTATTGCCAAATATCTTATCGGAGAGTTTGGAATTGCCAATACCGTAGCCAAAACTGTAATTCAAGAATATATTACGTTACCTGTTATTTTTTCAGGACTTATTGCTGCAATTTCTTGGAATTTACTTACTTGGTGGTGGGGCATTCCCTCTTCCTCATCCCATACCTTGATAGGCGGATTTGCCGGCGCTGCCATTATGAGCGGTTATTTAAAAGGTGCAGCTTATGGGGGATTTGCTGCGGTTAAGGCTTCTGTAATTTTGAAAATCGCTTCGTTTATTTTTTTAGCACCGTTTGTTGGTATGGTGGTTGCCTTGCTCTTATCCACACTTTTACACTATATTTGCATAAAGGCAAATCCTCATAAAGCCAGTGTGTGGTTCAAACACTTACAGTTAGTTTCTTCGGCGTTGTTCAGTATTGGACACGGCTTGAACGACTCTCAAAAAGTAATGGGGATTATTGCCGCCGCGCTTATTGCCGCCCACCCGCTTGGATTGGGTATGGGTATCGAATCCATGGGCGATCTTCCCGACTGGGTGGCTTTCTCCTGTTTTACCGTAATCTCGTTAGGAACCATGTCGGGCGGATGGAAAATTGTGAAAACAATGGGAACGCGCATTACCAAAGTAAATCCTTTGGAAGGCGTGGTGGCCGAAACTGCCGGCGCATTAACTTTGTATCTTACTGAAATACTGAAAATACCGGTAAGCACAACGCATACCATTACCGGAGCAATTATTGGTGTGGGTGCCACAAAACGCCTCTCCGCCGTTCGCTGGGGCGTTACCAAAGACCTGCTGATTGCGTGGATATTAACCATTCCTGTAAGCGGTTTGCTCGCCGCACTGATATTCTTGGTAATGAATATGTTTTTCTAAAACTTTATGTCAAAATCCTTCCTCATTGCTACTTTAGGTTGTAAATTAAACTACAGCGAATCCTCTCATATTGCCCGCGAACTTCAAAATCATGGCTTCATTAACTCTTCTCAACCTGACTATTTTATTTTGAATACCTGTACGGTTACGAGTGTTGCGGAAAAAAAAGCACGGAATCTAATCGCACAGTTTCATAGAAATTATCCTAACGCAAAAATCATCGTAATCGGTTGTTTTGCCGCAAGAGATAAAACATTAGTAGAGAATCTGACGGGGGTTACGAAAGTGTTTGGATCCGAAGATAAAATGAATGTAATTTCTTATCTATTAAAGATAAACATATCCCAAACGCCACGAATCACTAATCACTTATCACTAATCACTAATTTTTTTTCCACCTTTTCCTCGCACGATAGAACACGCTCATTCTTGAAAATTCAAGACGGGTGCGATTACCACTGTAGCTATTGTGCGGTGGCACGTGCGCGGGGAACCAGCCGAAGCGACACGGTTGAAAATGTGCTGAAAAATCTTGAAAAAATTGCACAATTAAACTGCAAAGAAGTGGTTTTAACAGGAGTCAATACCGGCGACTTCGGAAGAAAAAACGGAGAAACTTTTTATCAATTATTGCAAGAAATTGACAAATACAAACCCATTGACCGTGTGCGTATTTCATCCATTGAACCCAATTTATTAACCCACGATATTATCCATTTGTTCGCCCATTCAAACATCTTGATGCCTCATTTTCATATTCCGTTGCAATCGGGTTCGGATAATGTGCTGGCTGCCATGAAACGACAATATAAAACAGCGATTTTTGAAGAAAAAATGCAACAAATAAAATCTGCAATGCCGCACGCCTGTATTGCCGTAGATATGATTTCGGGTTTTCCAACAGAAACAGAACCCGATTTTGAAGAAACTGTGAGCTTTCTAAACAACTTGCCTATCAGTTATTTACATGTTTTTACCTATTCCAAACGTCCGCAAACCCCTGCCGCAGAAATGAAACCTCAGGTGAAAGACAGTGTAAAAAAAGAACGTACTAAAATATTACTACAACTATCTGAAAATAAGAAAACTACATTTTGTAATGAACATTTGCACACTAAACGAGCAGTTCTTTTTGAAGATGATGTAAAAAACGGAATGATTTTTGGATTTACCGACAATTACATCCGCATTTCTGCCCCTTTTGATGAAAATCTTATTAACCAAATAATTAACATTGAACTAACAGAAACAAACATACATCCAAGTTTCAATTCGTAATTCGTAATTCGTAATTCGTAATTTTTAATTAATATAAATATGACCATACAACAAGCTGAACAACAACTGATTGAAGAGTTTTCCTATTTTGATGACTGGATGGATAAATATGCCTATATCATTGAATTAGGCAAGGAACTTCCGATGATTAATCCGGAATATAAAACTCAGCAACATCTCATTTCCGGCTGCCAATCGCAGGTGTGGCTGCATGCAGATTGTATTGACGGAAAAATTATTTTCACTGCTGATAGTGATGCAATTATTACGAAAGGAATTGTAAATCTGCTTATTAAAGTATTATCCAACCGAACCCCACAAGAGATTTTAGAAGCGAAATTAGATTTCATTGATGCGATAGGACTTCGAGCGCACCTTTCGCCCACACGTTCTAACGGGCTAAATTCGATGTTGAATCAAATGAAAATGTATGCAACGGCGTTTAAGACCGTAAGAGCGTAAGATTGGGAAATAAATTTTCCTTCGTCATTCCGAACGAAGTGAGGAATTTCATGCCATTGTTATTGTTTTACAATTTTTTTCGTTACGATTCCGGTTTCGGTGGTGATTTTCAGGAAGTAGATGCCGGCAGGGAAGACCGTAAGATCGTAAGACCGTAAGACCGTAAGACCGTAAGACCGTAAGACCGTAAGACCGTAAGAATTTTTATCATCATATACTTTTCTACCAAAAACATCATAAATCTCCACATTGACAATTCGTAATTCGTCATTTGTAATTCGTAATTTTCCCGTTGTGGGGTTCGGATAGACCGTAATTCGTAATTCGTCATTCGTAATGGGTTCAATGCCCACTTTGGTGATAGCTTTTACGGCATTATAGGCTGCTTTGTTGTTTGCTTCATCGGCCACTACCACATTGTAATAGTAGGAAGTTCCGGAAGATAATCCCTTATCGTTGTAAGTGGTGATATTTACCGTGCCGCCGGAGTTGAGCAGTTTGCCGTTTGCAGCGCAGTCGGCGGGGTTACTGATGTTGTTGCTTGTGGAACGATATACGAAATAACGCAGTTTGCCGGGGAGAGTTACATTGTCGGTGGCTGCGGCCCATTTTAGGGTGGCAGAGGTGGCGGTGGCAGTACAGGTAATGGCGCCGCTACCGGGATCGGGCGGAGTGCCATCGCCGGTAGTTACCGTGAGGAGCAGTTGTGTGCCGGTGGCGGTAAGTTTTGCATCATATCCGGCGGGTACAATGGGCACAAACTTGGACGCATCGTCTATTCCCGAGTCTGCTGTAATGAGTTCATAATCCGTAACCGGTCCGCTTATAGTGAGGTTCAGTTTGGTGGTTCCCGTTGCGGAAAGTTTTTCCGTTACTTGAATTTTTGAAGGCTTTGCACCGGTTAAGTTCATCATTATTTCTCCGCCGTTTAATCTTAATCCTTTCCCCACTATAACTTTATTGATAATATTTAGTTTTGTTCCGGCACTTTGTTCAAAATTTCCTGCCCAGGAAACATTTTTGCTTTCAACGCCAAAATCTACGGTTCCGCCGGCAACTTTAAACGTTCCCGTAGCTTTGCTATGGCTATACAATCCTCCACCACTTGATAGCGATTCATTAGTATAAATAACATTACCCGTTCCGGTAAATCCACCAACATTACCAAAAGATGTAATCGTTAAAGTACTAAAATTATCTAAAAAAACTTCACAATCATCATTATCAGTATAAGAAAAGAGGGCTCTTATTGTTAGATCTTTTGTAATTTCCAATTTTGCTTTACTCAGTACTGAAATTCTACCTTTATCAATAGTTCCGTTGTTACCCACTTTAAATGTACCTGCATCAATATTTAAGTAAGTTGATATTTTCCATGCTCCTGTTATGGTAAGTGTTCGCGTACCATATTTTACTACAATATTACCCGTAAACTTTCCGGCGAAGTTGCCCCCCCCATCATCGTTTGTACCCCCATTATTATATGTGCCTATATACAAACGCTCAGTTTGACACAGAATTTCCGAATCAGGATAGATTGAATTCAAATTTTTGATGACAGTTGTTCCATAAGAGTCATGACCTATCTCTAACTTAGTGTTATTACCAGTAAAAGTAACGCCGCTTGAAGTTTCTAAGATATAACCCAATGTCTTGAGGTGTAATATTCCGCCTTTAATTTCGGTTTCCCCTGTGTATGAAGTTTTTCCACTTAATTTTAACGTGTTTGGAGAGATTTTTACTAAGCTACCTGCCCCTGAAATTGTTCCGGGGAAATCGCCGGCTTCTATACTTAATTTTGCACCATTTCCGATAATAATTTCTGTATTCTTGCTGCCATCGAGTGCAGGAGAAATTTTCTTAATCCCTATATTCCCGGCAAGAATCTGCAATTTTCCATCCATTTCAAGAAAAACTTCTCTCGAAGAGTAAATACTACCACTATTACCCATTTTCAGTATCCCTTCGGATATAACCGTTTCGCCGGTATAGGTATTCTTTCCGTTTAATACAAGGGTTCCTTTGTTTGATTTACCAATACCGTAATTTGGATTACTGCTGTAAATTTTTCCGTTTATAGTAAGGGTTTTACCCTCCATTACAGCAATATAGACATCACCGGTAAGATTAATATTTTCATTAATGGTTTCATCGTTAAAGAAATATTGTGCTCCGCTCCAATTTTTATCCGCCCATGCGCTGAAGGGGAGGAAGAGGAAGACCATAAGACCGTAAGACCGTAAGACCGTAAGAGTGAGGAATCTCGAAGTTTTCAGGGTAGTTAATTTTTGTAAATGTTTTTTCATAATATTTTGATTTTTGATTAATAGTCTTACGGTCTTATGTTCTTACGGTCTTATTTCACGTTGCAAAGAAAGTAAATATTTTTGAAAAAAACTAAGTAAAATTACTCAATTTTTCTAAGTAAAATTACTCAATTTTTAGCCGTAAATAACATTTTTTTCCTTTATTATCATTTTTTTTATTTTTTCGCGGTTCATTTTTATTGAAAATAGTTATGAAAGTTCTCATTACCGGTGGAACCGGCTACATTGGTTCGCATACTATTATTGAAATGATTGAGACGGGAAAATTTACTCCGGTTTGCGTGGACAGTTGCGAGCGTTCCACTCCCCAAACCATGGAACGTATAGAGGCCATTACCGGGTTCAGGGTGCCGTTTTATCAGCGAAATATTTGCGATAAAGAGGCTTTTTTTCGCATTTTTGAAGAACATAAGGATATACGCGGTATCATTCATTTTGCAGCATATAAATCGGTACCGGAATCGATGGAAAAACCTTTGGATTATTACCGGAATAATTTACAATCGCTTGAAAATGTATTAGAAGCATGTTTGAAGTACAACATTTCGAATCTAATTTTTTCCTCTTCCTGTTCAATTTACGGTGCAGTAGAAAAATTGCCGGTGAATGAAGATACCCCCATGGGGGTTCCGTTTTGTCCTTATGCCCATACCAAACAAATTGGGGAAGAGATGATTCGGTTTTTTACCCGGATTCATCCTCAATTAAACGCAGTGATTTTACGCTATTTCAATCCGGTAGGAGCCCATATTAGCGGATTAAACGGCGAGTTTTCTCCCGACAAACCGAATAATTTAATGCCCATCCTCACCCAAGTAGGGATTGGAAAAATAGAGAAACTAACCGTTTACGGAACAGATTATGATACTCGGGATGGCTCCTGTATTCGCGATTATGTGCATGTTTCAGACATCGCAGATGCGCATATCAAAGCGATGGAGTTTTTACTCGAAAAAAGAAATATTACGAATTGTGAAGTGTTTAATCTTGGCTCCGGAAACGGCGTTTCGGTGTTGGAGATGCTTCATGCTTTTGAAGAGATTACCGGCATAAAACTCAACTACATCTTAGGGGAAAGGCGTGCCGGCGATGTGCCGGCCGTTTACAGCGACAGTACCCGCGCCCACCAAATGCTTCAATGGAAATGCAAGAAAACCTTAGTAGATATGGTAGAATCGGCTTGGAAATGGGAGCAACATTTGAAATAAATTATGATCTTTTCATTGATCTATTTTGGAATTTATTGTCAAATAGAGTATTAGCGTCCAATTTGCCTATATCGTTTTCCCGGTAGTGCTTCAATCATTCCGTTCAACTCTAATCCTAATAAAACAGAAGCAATTTTCGAAGGGGTTAGGGTGCCCGTGTGGAGTATCAATTCATCAATATGCGGTTCTTTCAATTCACGTATTACGGCAATCACACTTTCTTCCTCTTCGTTTAAATTTTGAAAGAGTTGCGGCTGTACAGATATCGGTTTTTCATCATTCCAGCCCATCATATCCACAATATTTTCGCCGGATGTAACTAATGCGGCTAAATTTTGACGGATCAGTTCGTGGCAGCCTTCGTGCGTGGGTTCAAAAACCGAACCCGGAATCGCAAAAACATCCCGTTGGTAAGAATGTGCTATACAGGCAGTGATGATACTACCTCCGCGTTTTCCGGTTTCCACAACCAACAACGCATCAGCCATACCGGCAATAATGCGGTTGCGTTTGGGAAAATTTTGGCGGTCGGGCAGGGTGTAATACGAAAACTCAGAGACTAACGTACTTCCCATATCCGTCATTTTTTTTGCTAATTTTTTATTGGTAGAAGGGTATATATTTCCGAAACCGGAACCCATTACTCCAATGGTGTGTAATTGATAATCCAGTGCGGCTTCGTGTGCAAAAGTATCGATACCCATGGCTAAGCCGCTAATAATGGAGATATTATGTGAAGATAAATCGGATACAACACGCCGCACCATATCCTTTCCGTAGGGTGTGGCATGGCGTGTTCCCACAATTGCCAACGTTTTTTCCATATTAAATTGATTTTCACCTTTATAACAAAACATATAAGGGGCATCGTTACAACGAAGTAAACGCTTCGGATAATCGGAATCGGTGTAAAAACAATAAAGAATACTGTTTTTTTCTGCCATTTCCAGTTCATTGCACACTGCTTTTTCTATTTCTTGCGTCAATACAGGTGCAGATAAAAAAGCGCGCGTTGTTTTAAATTTTTTGCGTACCGATTGAAAATCATGGAACAGGGCAGTGGCGCTCCCTGAAATTTGCAACAGTTTTTTTATTAACGAATTACCATATCCTTTTTGATACGATAAAGCAATTTTGTAGAAGAGTTCGTCATTCATTTTTTAAGATATCATTTTTTTTCATTTCCATTTTCGAAAACGCAAACAATTTCTTCCCTAAATCTTTAAGCGAAGCGCCGAAATGATAAACCACGTCATCAATAATCAAAAAACGGTCGTGAAAATTGTTTAATTCGTAAATATTTACAGGTTCATATTGCGCATTGTATTTGGCAATATCTAATTGCAACTGTGAGGAGATTTCTTGGGTGTAAATTGTTGCGCTCACTTTTGGCAATCTTTTTGATAGTAAAAGCAACACGGTTTCATCAATATAATTGTCAATTAAAACAATACTTTTCTTTGCAGATTTTATTTTATCTGCAACAAAAACATATGCGTCAAAAATTTGACCATCAAAGAAAATACCTTCTTTTGGTGGTAAAGTTGTGTTAATGATAAAAGAAATTTGCTTATCGTGGATTGCAAGACGTTCTTCTACACGTTCAAAACGCTGATTAATAGCATATCCTTTTATAATAAAATCTTTCAATACTCGATTTGCCCAAATGCGGAATTGTGTACCACGTTGAGACTTAATCCGATAACCAACAGAAATTATGACATCTAAACTGAAATATTTTATAGGTTTATCAGAATTTGCATTATGCAAAAAATGCATATTACTTTTTTCATCCAACTCCATTTCAAAAAAAATGTTATTTATATGTCTTGAAATAACAGACTGATTTCGTTCAAACAAAATAACCATTTGCGCTTGTGTAAGCCAAACTGTATCTTTTTCAATTCTTACATTCAATTGGGTTAATTGGTCAGGAGTTTGATAGACAATGGTTTCACCCTGTATTTCAGCAATCATAGCAGTATAGTTTATACGAGTTTTTTCAGTTCGCAAATATACACATTCAAACCCCGTTTGTCAAGAGAAAAAAAAGTTTTTTTTGAAAAAAAATATTTCAACTTAATATTTATCTATATTTTTGCCCAAATTATTGGTTTGAAAAAAAAAATAATTTACTTCTTAATTATGCTCATTATAGCCTCATCATTAGGGCTTGGTTTTTTCTACTTTTCTGTTTATAAAACTCCCAAAATCAGAATGCCGAAAAAAAATGATGTGGTTATTCCGCAGCCGGACATGAACGACGAGGTAGAGATGGTGAGGATGCTTCTCTTTTTTCATGCAGCTGATTATTTTGTTTACAGAGGAGTTCCTATCGGTTTTCAGTATGAGTTGCTCAAAGAATTGGGAAAAGCGGTTGGAAAAAATGTAAGCATAAAGATTGAAACCGATGAAAATAACATAAAAAAAGAACTCTTTGGAAATAATTATGATATTATTGTGATGGATTTTATTCACAGAGGTTTTTTACTTCCTTTATTTGAACTCTCTTTACCGCACTCATACTCCTATCCCGTTTTGGTTTCGGGATTGAATCCGGATACGGCAAATAAAACCATTCTGGTATCCGGCGATTTTCCGGCAAAACTTTTTTTTATCAACGATTCTCAGTATAACGCCTATTCTATTCAAAAAGAAAACGATTTTTCTACGGAGGAACTTTTTGAAAAAGTAGATAATGGAGAAATCTCTTTTCTTATATGTGATTATAATCAGGCAATTACATTAAAACCGTTTTATTCTAATGTTAAAATTTTGGATAAAGCTGGACCGCAGTTTGATAGACGTTGGTATTTGAATAAAAAAAATGTGCTACTGAATGAAGAGATAAATCATTGGTTATTAGATTTTAAGAAAAAGCCGAAATATCGTTATCTCATCAGAAAATATTTTTCATTAGAATCAACCTTGATTCACGCCTCTTTTGCAAAAAAAGCAAATGAAGTTCTTTCGCAATATGATGCGGTTATAAAAAAATATTCACAACAATATAAAATGGATTGGCGTTTTGTGGCTTCCATTATTTGTCAGGAAACCAAATTCATATCCGGATTAACCGGTAGGGGAGGAAGTTACGGGTTGATGCAAATGATGCCTGCCACCATGGAATATTTCGGCGTTTCGGAAACCGATGGCGATGAAGCGATTATTCGTGCAGGTATTCAATATCTTAACACCATCCGAAAATCTTTTGATGAGATTGAAGATGAAGAGGAAAAACTCTACTTTGTGGCTGCATCTTACAATGCAGGACGCGGACATATTTTTGACGCACAACGTTTATGCACCAAATATGGTGAAAATTATAAAAAGTGGAACGATGTTTCCAAATATTTGAAAATGAAATCGAAACGTGAAATTATATCCGATTCTTTGGTTAAATCAGGCTATTTTCCCGGTGCACACACCGTTAAATATGTGCAACAAGTAATGGAGCGATATGCTGCCTATAAAATGACCGTAAGACCGTAAGAGCGTAAGACCGTAAGAGCGTAAGACCATAAGACCATAAGACCATAAGACCATAAGACCATAAGACCATAAGAAATTAAGAAATTAATTATTAATCACTAATCACTAACCACTAAAACCTATTATGCAAAAAGTTACTCCAAAAAAATCGCTGGGACAACATTTTCTAAACGATGAAACCGTTGCGGAAAGAATTGTGCAAAGTATTACTTCAACTCATAACTCTATTTTAGAAATCGGACCCGGCATGGGCATTTTAACAAAATTCTTATTACAAAAAGAGAATATAAAATTTAAAGTTGTTGAAATAGACACTGAATCCGTAATTTATTTGCAAAAAAAATATCCTTCTTTGGAAATCATTTCCGGCGATTTTTTAAAGTTAGATTTACGCGATTATTCCGGTGATAAAATCACCATTATTGGAAATTTTCCTTACAATATTTCTTCTCAAATATTATTTAAAGTATTGGAAAACAAAGATATAGTTTTGGAATTAGTGGGGATGTTTCAAAAAGAGGTGGCAGAGCGGATTGCTTCCAAACCCGGGAAAAAAAAGTATGGAATTTTAAGTGTTTTATTACAAGCATTTTACGATATTGAATATCTGTTCACGGTGGATGAATATCTGTTTACCCCGCCGCCGCAGGTAAAATCAGGCATAATTCGAATGGTTCGCAATCCCAATAAAAAACTCCAATGCGATGAAATTTTATTTAAGAATGTAGTAAAAACGGCATTTAATCAGCGTAGAAAAACGTTGCGTAATTCATTAAAAAGTTTTTTGTTTCACGAAGAATACTTGAATAATCACATTTTTGCAATGAGACCGGAGCAGTTGACGGTAGGAGAATTTGAAGAAATCTGTTTGGCAATACATTGCACTACCGCTGCACCATCATCTTTTGTGTAAGCACTTTACCGTTTTTAAGCATGAGTGCCACAAAATGCTGCCCTGAAACCGTAGCAGGAAGTTGAATGGTGTTTGAGGTGGGATTTTGCGTTTCGTAAACCGGAACACCCAGCAGATTGGTAATTTTGATAAGGGCAATTTCTGATAACGGGAAATTGGTTTCTATTTGGAAAGCGCCGGGGTTGGGGTTGGGGATGATAATAAAACTTGGGGTGGTGTGTTTATCTTGAGAAGGAATGTCATTCGTGGAAGGGGATGAAAAGGTTTCGGGGGGAGTGGGAACAGAAAAGTCTGAATCAGTATTTGAAGAAAAATATTTCCAATCATTAGTATTGTGAACGTAAAAAAAATCCCAAAAAGAAATAGGTGAAGATGGATTTTGACAAGGGTAAAATTTTCCTTCAATAATATATGTAAATGTTTTCCCATATACAAAATGACCTTTCAAATTTTTACCCGTTACCAAATCCCATAATTCAACTCTACCCTCCTGAGTAACATATACCATGTCGCTGTAAACAAACTTGTAATCTGTCCATTTGTCATAAGAATAGATCTCATAGTATATTCTATCAACATTAGCAACATCATCTAAAGTGTATGGATAAGCCCACCGAAGAAATTGACCATAAAATTTAGGCCAGCAAAACTTATTACAATCTGCCGTAATACTAAGAATGCTACCTTTAATTTGTGCATTAAAGTTAGAGCCTGCTTGGGCTTCAAAGCCGGGGAGTAAACGAATGGTACCTGCAGAAGTAAAATTTACATTTTGACCTGCTAATACTTTTACTGCAGCATTTCCTGCTTTAATTTCTTCAACGGCACGAACATCGGAAGGTAAGTCACTTGTGGGGCTGTCAATAATTACTCTATCAGGTGCGTGATCACAGGGCGGACACGGATAACCACAGTCAACCCCTTTTTCCCCGTGGTTTTTCTTACAATCGTCGCAATGAGCGGGGATGGAGGATTTGATGTGGAAACAAATGAATCTGCCTGCTTGAAGATTTGTTGGCCAGTCACTATTGCAGTAATCTGTTGAATGCATACTATACAATCGTTTTGCATTCCAGTCTAATGAACTGCAAAACATGGAGTGGCTTGCTTCAATACCTGATGAACCGGAAGCCGTAAACATAGGATCGCCCACATCGTGATCTGTAGGGGGATTATAACCGTTAATAACATATATACTGGTGTTTTGATAGCCTGACAGATGTAAAACAAGATTGGAAGCACCGGAAATAACTTTATCCGGTTTTACGCCATTTCCGTTTCCGTTTGTACCTTTACTTAAATCCAACCCTCCATATATTAAACATTGCGATACAAAAGCAGCACAATCACCTCCATAGTAATCATAATCCACATAAGGTCCACCCCATTTTTCTGGGTCATAATAAGGTCCGTTTTTAATATTTCTTTTATCACACCAAAAGTTTGCATATTCAGCTGCTTTTTGTGGATTATAGGTTTGAGAAAATACATTAATACTTCCCATTATGATAATTCCCATAATAATTATTTTTTTCATTCTTCCCTCCTTTTTTTGTCTATATTTTTTAAAATTTCTTGTGCTTTTTTTGAAATCTTTTCATTTTTGCTATGAGTATGTTCTTCAATCAAACGTAATGCTTCTACAGAACCAATAACTTTTAGTCCATCTAAAGCACACAGAATATCATTAGCAGTTCCTCTGTGAATGGCTTCTACAAATATGGGAAAAGTTGATTCATATTCTCCTAACTCTGCTATTGTACTGGCAATTGCTACTTTTCTAAATCCTTCTCTTTGACCTAAAAGTGAGGTATAATATTTTATGGCTGCTTTTCCACCTAATTTAAAATAACAAGCATCACAACCACTTCTTAAAATATCCATTGTTGAATCAAAACCAGGTATTGTATCTGATGAAAAATCATAGCATACTGCATCTAATAATCTAATTGCTTTTGCTTTTAATTCAGAATTAGAAGTATAAACACCATAAATCATGAAAGCACTCCCTAAGGCTAAATTATCTTTTACAGAAAGTGAATCTCTTTTTGCGTATTCAAATATTAATGACAAATGTGCTGGTTCTAATGACCAAGCAAGAAACATAATAGAATAGTATCGAGTTATTTCAGAAGGATTATTTAATATTTGAGTTTTCAAAAAATCATAAGCCTCTTTACATTGGAATCGTGAGATATGCCTAATATAGTCAATTTCATCTCTATATATTCCATCAGTAATATTATTATTAAACATTTCTATCAGTTCTTTTACGTTTTCGCAATCTTCTCTTTCTATTTCCTTCCTGAATTCCAAAATAGATAATATATGTTCTTCTCTTGCATATTGATATGGATTATAATCCTCAGTTTGAGGAAGCAGTTCTAATCTCAGTTTTTCCAATATTTTACTTTTCTCTGTTTGAGCGTTGACTATTATTAAAACACCCAATAAACTTAATATTAATGTTATTTTTTTCATAATTTTCATTTTTTTATTTTCGTGTAAATACAATACGTTCAAAGTGATAAATATTATCTTTATATTTAATTGTTCCGTCAGGGAGTAAATTAGCCCAAACCCACTCTTCGGGGTTTAAGGGTTTAAATGTGCCTTCATCCGAGTCTAATAAGAAAAGGTTACAATTTTCATCCCACGTTTGAGGAGGAATCTGTATTGTATCTCTAAAATCATCTTTATTAAAAATAACTTTTCTCATCTTAAAACGGTATATTTTTTTTACACCGTCCTGCGTGCAGTACTCCTCTGCATTAATTATCAAGTCATCTGCTTTTATTTTTTGTTTTATACATTCAGGTATGTTTTTTGCAAAAAAATCACTGTTTTTTTTGCAAGTAGTAACACATAACAATAATGCGATTACCCCTAATGCCATAAGAGCGCAAGACATATAAGTCCGTAAAAATTGTACGTTTTTCATAATTTATCTCCTTTCATCAAAATTAATATAATCGAAATTCCATCGCATTTCTCGTGGTAAGAATCTATTTTTATTGGGGGGTAGATTCATAACCATCTCTACTGCCTCTTCAGTTCCTATCATCGCCAAACCTATTATCGCTAAATGTACCTCATTTTCATCATCGCTATTCAATGCAGCGGCAAAGATGGGAAAAGTTTGGTTATGTTCGCCCAGTCGTGCTAGAAATATCGCAGCATACAGTTTGTGTTCTTCCTGTTGCATTTGTGAATTAAAAAAACTTTTTGCGGCGTTTCCATCTTCCATAAAATAGCACACAATACAATTTTCAAGAACATTTTCAGGCGCATCGTTACATATTTCACTTAATATTTGCAACGATTGTGCTACCAAACGTGGCAGTGAATCGTTAATTCCGTAAATCATCAATGCGGTGGCTACCGCAGATTTTTCTTGTAAAGTAAGAGATGGTTTATTTGCATATTGCTGTATTACAGACAAATAATCGGGTTCTAACATCCATGCAAGGTTAATCATTGCATTACAGCGGTCGGTTTCAGAACGGCTGTTATTTATCTGTTTTTCAAGAAAATTGAGCGATTCCGGACATCGAAAGAAGGAAACAGATTTCAGTAAATTAAATTTTTCATGTACATCTCCTCTTGAATATGCTTCATTAAATTTGTTTATTATTTCGGCAACAATCCCACAATCCTTGCTTTCATGTTGTTCTCTTACAGTCGGAGCGTTTAGAAAAAGTTCCTCTTGAGCGTACTCGTAGGGGTTTTGCGCGTTTAAAGGGAGAATTAAGAAGACCGTAAGAGCGTAAGTCCACAAGACCGTAAGAGATGAAAAGCGGGATAAATTCCCCTTCAATTTTTTGAAGGGGTGGACGGCGAAGCCGGACGGGGTAGTAA
>Ga0209628_10001326_pt1 | contig 15905 bp, 13 predicted proteins | sample TergutCu122P4_FD_187285 | JGI IMG/M metagenome (GOLD analysis project Ga0209628, IMG submission 187285) | Cubitermes ugandensis P4 segment gut microbial communities from Kakamega Forest, Kenya - Cu122 P4 (SPAdes) (version 2) | ecosystem: Host-associated > Arthropoda: Insects > Digestive system...
TAACCGCGCTTGATGCCTTTCCAGCGCGGGTTGGTGGCCCAGTCTTTTTCCAGTGCGGCGATTTGCTGTTCGCGAGTGCTCATGTGATTTCCTTGTGGTTTGGGTTGGGATGTGAATCTTCCGCGCCCGGCGGCGCGCCCGGACGATGGGCTAAGTATACAAGACGATTGCGCAGCGCAGCAATTGTCTTATATAAGACATAAGACAAAATTTAATTTTTTTCTTTCAATTGGTTACGCTATTGATTTTGCAATATGAAACGGCGTTTGTGCTCGTGAAACATCGGCCGCTATTTCTGGCTTGAATGCAAATCCTCGTCCTTCGGCAGGCTCAGGGCAAACGCAGACATCGCCTGAGCTTCCACCGAAATTCAGTCCGCCAAGAATGGTCTATAGACCCGGTTATTAAAGATACGGTAACGATGAAACAGGGTGACGGCCTGCTGATCGACTCAGGCGCGATGATTCATCAGTGCCCTGAGGCCGCCCACGTCGAGAATGCGGATGTGTTTCTGCTGCACGGCGACGTAGCCTTCTTCCTGAAAGCGCGAGAAGGCGCGCGACACGGTTTCCAGCTTGAGGCCGAGGTAAGAGCCGATTTCCTCGCGCGTCATGCGCAGGTTGAACTCGGCGTGCGAGAAACCGCGCGCCGTGAAACGCTGCGACAGGTTGAGCAGAAAGGCGGCGAGGCGCTCCTCGGCGCGCATCGTGCCGAGGAGCATCATGACGCCGTGATCGCGGACGATCTCGCGGCTCATCACCTTGTGAAAATGGTTCTGCAAGGCGTGGATTTCGCGTGACAGGCTTTCCAGCCGGTCGAAGGGGATCGAGCAAATCTCGCTGTCCTCGAGCGCGATGGCGTTGCAGGTATGGTGTTCGCTACTGATGCCGTCGAGGCCGAGCAGTTCGCCGGCCATCTGAAAGCCGGTGACCTGGTCGCGGCCATCCTCAAGCAACACGTCGGTCTTGAAAAAACCGCTGCGGATGGCATAAATGGCGTCGAAAGGCTCGCCGGCGCGATACAAATGGTCGCCGCGCTTGAGTCGGCGGCGGGTCGAGACGAGATCGTCCAGACGTTCTAGTTCTTCCAGACTAAGCCCATAAGGCAGGCATAGTTCGCGGAGATTACAACCGGAACACGCGGTCTTGATGACCGACAGCGTAATGTCCTGATTCAATGGGAGTGTTTGCGCCATGAGCAACCTACGTTGGATTGATCCAAGTCAACCATGGAACCGCACTGTCCGAACATAATCCCCGCACCTCAAGGTGATATTCCAAATGAATTTTTCCACAGAAAACCTCGTTTTCGATCCCCAGATCATTCGTCGTTTCGATGTCAATGGTCCGCGCTACACGTCTTATCCGACCGCGGATCGTTTCGTCGAGGCTTTCAACTCGGAGGCCGCCAGGCTGTGGCTTGGCAAACGCAATATCGGCGGCATCAGCCGGCCGCTGTCATTATACTTTCACATCCCCTTCTGCAACACCATTTGCTATTACTGCGCCTGCAACAAGATCATCACCAAGGATCACGGGCGCAGCGCCAAGTATCTGAAATATCTCGGCAAGGAACTGGCCTTGCAAAGCGCCGCCCTGGAAGGGCGCGACGGCGAACACGAGGTGATCCAGTTGCATTGGGGCGGCGGCACGCCGACCTTCCTGTCGCACGATGAAATGCGCCAGTTGATGGCCGCGACGAAGAAGCATTTCAAGCTGCTCGACGGCGGCGAATATTCCATCGAGGTCGACCCGCGCAAGGTCGATGCCGCCACCGTGGCGCTGCTCGGCGAGCTGGGCTTCAACCGCATGAGCATCGGCGTCCAGGATTTCGACGAGCGCGTGCAGGTCGCGGTCAACCGCATCCAGAGCGAGGCGGAAACATTCGATGTGATCGCAGCGGCGCGCACCAACGGTTTCAAATCCATTTCGATCGACCTGATCTACGGCCTGCCGCAGCAGACGGTGATGGGTTTCAACCGCACCCTGGAGCGGGTGCTGGCGATGGGGCCGGATCGTCTGTCGATCTACAACTATGCCCACCTGCCCGGCCTGTTCAAACCGCAGCGCCGCATCGTCGAGAACGATCTGCCATCGGCCGACGCCAAGCTGCAAATCCTGGCCCTGGCCATCAGGAAACTGACCGAGGCCGGCTACGTTTTCATCGGCATGGACCACTTCGCCAAGCCGGATGACGAACTGGCCGTGGCCCAGCGCCAGGGGCGGCTGCACCGCAATTTCCAGGGCTATTCGACCTATGCCGATTGCGACATGCTGTCCTTTGGCATTTCGTCGATCAGCAAGGTCGGGCCGACCTACAGCCAGAACGTCAAGACTCTGGACGAATACTACGACCGCCTCGACGCCCAGTTGCTGCCGGTGTTTCGCGGCATCGAACTGACCGCCGACGACATTCTGCGCCGCGCCATCATCCAGGCCCTGATGTGCCATTTCGAGCTATCCATCGAAAGCATCGAAAGCGCACACCTGATCGACTTCCACAAGTATTTCGCCGCCGAGCTGGAGGATATGAAGGACATGGCGCGGGCCGGCCTGCTCAAGATCGACCGCGACTGGATCACTGTCCTGCCGCCGGGGCGCATGCTGGTACGCATCATCTCGATGGTCTTCGACCGCTACCTGCGCGCCGACCGGCAGCGCACGCGCTACTCCAAGGTGATCTGAAGCCGCCCGCGCCGGGTTGGGCGGGCGCTCGTCTGCCACTCAACCCGCCTCGGCGATACGCCGGGCAATGTGCGTCAGCGCCTCCTCCACCTGGTCGATCAGGATCAGGCACAGGTCGCCTTTTTGCAGGCGCTGCAAGGCGGCGTCGATGGCGTTGAATTCGCCGTCGATGGCTTCGATGTGCTTGACCCGCTGGCTGTTGGCCAGACCGTCGCGCAACAGGGCAATGACCTCGCCGTCGGCGCGGCCGCGCTGGCAGGCATCCTGATAAAGAATCACGTCGTCGAAGGCGGCGCCGAGGATGGCCGTCTGCTGGCGGATGTCGTCGTCGCGCCGGTCGCCGGCGCCGCTGATGACCACCGTGCGGCGGGCCGCCGGCATGCTCTCGACGGCCTTGACCAGGGCCAGCATGGCGTCCGGGTTGTGGCCGTAGTCGGCGATCAGCGTCGCGCCCTGGTAAGCGAAAACGTTGAAGCGGCCGGGCGCGGTCGCCGCGTCGCTGACGAAGCCGGCCAGCGCCTGCTCAATCCCGCTCCAGTCGTAGCCAAGCGCCCAGGCGGTGGCAACGGCGGCCATCGCGTTCTCGACCTGGAAGCCGATCGTGCCGTTGCGCGTCAGCGGCACGCGGCTGAGCGCGATACGGTGTTTCTTGCGGCCTTCACTGCAAACGATGTCGCCTTTTTTGGCATAGACCACGCGCTTGCCCTGGGCGCGGTGGGTGGCCAGCACCGGATGTTTCGGGTCGAGGGCAAAGAAAATGACATCGCCGGGACAATGGCGGGCCATCGCCGCAACCACCGGGTCGGCCGCGTTGAGCACGGCAAAGCCGGTCGGGGCGACATTCTCGACGATGACGCGCTTGATGACGGCGAGATCATGCACGGTGGCGATGTAGTTGAGGCCAAGATGATCGCCCAGCCCGATATTGGTGACCACGGCGACATCGCACATATCGAAGCCCAGTCCTTCGCGCAAGAGGCCGCCGCGCGCGGTTTCCAGCACGGCGGCGTCGACGTCGGGGTGGGCCAGCACGTTGCGGGCGCTACGTGGGCCGGAACAGTCGCCGTCGTCGATGCGCTGGTTTTGCACGTAGATGCCGTCGGTGCTGGTCATGCCGACGCGCAAGCCGTTCTGCTCGAAGATGCGGCCGATCAGGCGGCTGGTGGTGGTCTTGCCGTTGGTGCCGGTGACGGCGACGACCGGGATGCGGCCGTTGTCGGCGGCGGGATACATCATGCCGATGATCGCCTCGCCGACCGGGCGGCCCTTGCCGAACGAGGGGCTGAGGTGCATGCGCAGGCCGGGGGCGGCGTTGACCTCGACGATGCCGCCGCCCTGATCTTCCAGCGGTTTCAGCATGGTGTCGCAGACGACGTCGATGCCGGCGATGTCGAGACCGACCGTCTGGGCGGCGGCGACGGCGGCGGCGGCGAGTTCGGGATGCACGCTGTCGGTGACATCGGTGGCGCTGCCGCCGGTCGACAGATTGGCGTTGTTGCGCAGCACGACGCGCACGCCGCGCTCCGGCACCGAGTCGGCGCTGTAGCCCTGCTCGGCCAGACGGGTGAGGGCGATCTCGTCGAAGCGGATCTTGGTCAGCGAGGTGGCGTGGCCGTCGGAGCGGCGCGGATCGCTGTTGACGATGGCGACCAGTTCGCGGACGGTGTGCGCGCCGTCGCCGATGACCAGCGGCGGGTCGCGCCGGGCGGCGGCGATCAGCTTGTCGCCGATGACCAGCAGGCGGTAATCATGACCGGGCAGATATTTCTCGACCATGACATCGTCACGAAAATCAATGGCCACGCGATAAGCCTGGCGCACCTGTTCCTCGCTGCTCAGGTTCACCGAAATGCCCTTGCCCTGGTTGCCATCCTGCGGCTTGACCACCACCGGCAGGCCGATTTCCTGGGCGGCGGCCCAGGCGTCGTCCTCGTCATCGACTGGCCGGCCGACCGGCACGGCGACGCCGGCGGCGTGCAGCAACTGCTTGGTCAGTTCCTTGTCCTGGGCGATGGATTCGGCGATGGCGCTGGTGAAGCTGGTTTCCGCCGCCTGGATGCGCTTTTGTTTGCTGCCCCAGCCAAGCTGCACCAGGCTGCCCTGGGTCAGACGGCGGAACGGAATGTTACGTGCCTGGGCGGCGGCGAGAATCGAGCCGGTCGAGGGGCCGGGGCGAATATCCTCGTCGAGATCGCGCAACTCCTTGAGCGTCGCCTCCAGATCGAAAGGCGTATCGTCCAGCGCCGCCCGGCACAATTGCTCGGCGCGCTCGAAAGCCAGGCGGCCGACATCTTCCTCGCTGTACTCGACGACCACCTGGTAGATGCCCGGCTCGACGGTCTGCGCCGTGCGGCTGTAGGTCACCGGGCAGCCGGCCTGGGCTTGCAGGCCGAGGGCGGCGAATTCGAGGGCATGGGCCATCGACACGGTATCGAGCGCATCAGCCGGAATCAGGTCGCCCAGTTCGGGAAAACGGGCGCGCAACCGGCTTTCGAAGCCGGGCAGATCGGCAATCACCGATTCGCCCTCGGCGCAGGTGACGATGGCCTGAATGGCGGTGTGGCGGCTCCACAAATTGGGGCCGCGCAAGGCGCGGATGCGGGAAATGTCCATGAGTAATATGCGTTATGTGTTGAATGATTCGGACAAGCAGGTTGGGCTGAGCGCAGCGATGCTCAATATTTGGCGGTTATGTGGTCAGATAGGAAATTATTTGTTGGGCATCGCTGCGCTCAGCCCAAGCTACAGACTACGGCGATCAAGCCGCCTCCTGCGCGGCCTCCGCGATCAAGTCGGCGGGCACGCCGCGCCGCCGTAGCGCTTCGGCCAGACGCGCCGCCGGGCCAAACAAATGCGCGGCCTCATCACGGCGCAAGCCCTCGCTGACATACGCCTTCAACAGCGCCTGGTAACCGCTCATGCCCTTCAACGGCGCGATGGCCTTGAGCGAATCCACCACATCCACCGGCACGCGCAGGGTGATGCTGGTCATGGCTCGGTCGCGCGTCATGCGGGCCTTCAGTTTTTCAGGAATCATGGCTTTTACGCTCCTCTGGCGTGGCCTTGCGGGCAGAAATGATGCGGATGATTTCGCTTTCAACATCGTGCTCGAACACAATATGCACCACGAACAGCAAGCGGCCTTGTGTGTCATAACCGATCACCGCGTCGCGGGCTTCGTCATTGCGGCTAGCATCCACAAGGCGAAAAAACGGGTCGAAAAACACCTCGGCAGCCTGTTCGAAACTCACGCCGGGATGTCGAACGAGATTGGTTTGGGCTTTGTCCGCATCCCAAACGAAGGCAACGCCGTTCAGTTCAAAGTGAACATCCATGTCATGCAGGGTAGTTATACGTATTTAACTTGTCAATACGATAGTGGGTTGTTGGAAGGGTGGCTTGGTAGGTTGAGATTAGCCACCCCCGCCGCCTTTCGCCCCCGCTGCGGCAGCAGGGCGAAGGGGTCGGCCAAATCAAGCCCGTAGGTGCGCACGCCGGTGACGATGACTTCCTGGGAAAGGCCCAGCGCCCAGCCGGCGGCGACGGCGGCGAGGACGTTGGCGATGGTCTCCATCTTTTTGGCCTTGCCGATGGCCGGTACGTCACCGAGGCGGCACAGGCGGGTTTCGTTGTTGCCGTCGTTCAGGCAGATGCGTCCGTCGTTGACGTAGACGCTGCGCTGGCCGGCGGTGCGGTGGGCGGCCAACGCCGGGGTGTCAGGATCGGCGGCGAACAAAATCACCTCGCCGTCGCACAGTTCGGCGAATTCGGCGACCAGCGGGTCGGCGGCGTTGAGGATGGCGCAGCCGGATGACAACACGACGTCGACCTGGGTGCGGTAGGTCGAGCGCCAGGTCGTGTAGAACTCGCCACCGGTCGGCTGGATGTCCCAGCGCGACAGGTTTTCGGCCTCGGGCAGGATGTTGGTGACGATGCCGACCTGGCAGCGGTCGTAGGCCAGCCCCTCGCCGAGGATGACCGGGCCGCCGTTTTCGATGACCGCCGCGTCGATGCCGCGATTGAGCAAGAGACGCCGGCCGCCGGCCCAGTTGGCGGCGTCGCTTTTCTGTACCTGGCGGCGGCCGAGAAAGAGGCCGTCGCTGCACGCCAGGCCGACGCGCTGGCCGGCCAGATAGAGAAAGTGGCTGACCAGGCGCGCCACCGGCGTTTTGCCGCGCGAGCCGGCAACGCCGATGACCGGGATGCGCCCGTTTTCCCCCTCGGCGAACAGGTTATCGACGATGGCCTGGCCGACCGGGCGCGGCTTGCCGATGCCGGGCTTGATGTGCATCAGCAAACTCGGGCCGGCGTTGACCTCGACCACCGCCCCGCCCTGCTCGGCCAGCGGCACGCCGATGTCGCGGCAAACGAGGTCGATGCCGGCGATGTCGAGGCCGACGACGCGGGCGGCCAGCGAGGCGATGGCGGCATTGGCCGGGTGCACGTCGTCGGTGCAGTCGAAGGCGTGGTTGGCGTTGCGCTGGATCAGCACTTCGCGGCCCTGGGCCGGCACGGCATCGGCATCCAAACCTTGACGTTCGAGTTCGATGTTGGCGGCGGCGTCGATCTTGATAATGGAGAGCGGGTGCAACTCGGTGCTGCCGCGGCGCGGGTCGGTGTTGACCTGGCTGTCGATCAGTTGCTGCACCGTCTGCCGGCCATCGCCGGTGACGGTGATGAAATCGCTGCGGTTGGCGGCGACCAGTTTGCCGCCGACGACCAGCAGGCGGTGCTCGATGCCGGGGATGGAACGCTCGACGAGCACGCCGGAACCTTCTTCGACAGCGATGGCGTAAGCCTTGCGGACATCTTCGGCGGCGGTCAGGTCGATGAAAACGCCGCGCCCGTGGTTGCCGTCGGTGGGTTTGACCACCACCGGATAACCGATGTCCTCGGCGGCGGCGCAGGCATCAATGGCATCGCTGACTTCGCGCCCTTCCGGCACCGGTACGCCGGCCGCCGAGATCAGTTCCTTGGTCAGATCCTTGTCACGCGAAATGGTTTCGGCGATGGCGCTGGTGCGGTCGGTTTCGGCCGTCCAGATGCGGCGCATCGCCGCGCCGTAGCCCAGTTGCACCAGATTGCCGTCGTCGAGGAGCCGAATGTGGGGAATCTTGCGCGCCTCGGCGGCTGCGACGATGGTCGCGGTGGAGGGGCCGAGGTATTTGCGGTCGACCAGGCGGCGCAGTGGCTCAATCGCCTTGGCCACGTCGAACGGCGTGTCGTGGATGGCGGCCAGCAGCAGTTCGCGGCCAATTTCCAGCGCCAGACGGGTGCATGCCTCGTGAAAGTTGCTGACCACCAGCTTGTAGACCCCGCGCTCGCTCGTTTCGCGGGTGCGGCCAAAACCGTCGGGCAGGCCGGAGAGGCTCATCAGTTCGAGAACGACGTGTTCGAGGATGTGGCCGGCCCAGGTGCCTTCCTGGACGCGGCGCAAAAACCCGCCGCGCTCGTCGTAATTGCAGCGGTGCTCGATCAGACCCGGCAGCCAGGCCGACAGGCGCTCGTAAAGGCCGGGAATCTTGTTCGAGGGAAAATCTTCGAGTTCGCCGATGTCGATCCAGGTTTCGCTGACCGGCGGGTAGGTCCAGATGCTCGGACCGCGCAGGGAGAAGCTCTGGCGGAAAATGATGTTTTTTTGGCTCATGGGGATAGCGCCCGTTTCGGTGTCGAATTCATTAACGCTTGACTCCGGTCATGGATGACGCCACGTCATCACAGAAAGCGGTCGAGCAGCTTGCGGCTGTGCCGGTCGAGCGCGTCCAGATCGCGGATCAGGAACTGGATGCCGTGGCTGTCGGCGATCAGCAGCCGGGTCGGCGATAGCCGGCGGATGTCTTCCTCGCCCTTGAGCGTCAGTTCGCTTTCGCCGCGATCGGTATCCACCTGCCAGACGCTGGGGCAGGCGAAGCTCGATACCGAGCGGATGCGGGCGATTTCCGGCACGAATTCGCGGCTCGCCAGCTCGGCCTCGATCAGTTCGCGGGCCGGGGCCGGCAGGTCGTCCAGGCGCTCGATCCAGACGATTTCGTGACCGTCGGCGCTGACCAGGGACAGCCCCTCGTCGGGCGCGCCGATGGGGAAGGCGCGCACCGGGGTAACGCTCTCGAAGCGCTGACCGTTGCCGTCGACGACGACGAGCTTGCCGTGAGCGTCGCGGTGGATCTGGAAATTCGGGATGGGCATGGGGGCAATCAGGCCGGCAGGGTTTTGGACGGTTCGGGGGCGGCGGGCAACTCCGGCTCGCTATCGACGTTGCGCGCCTGCGCCTGGTAGAGCTTGTAGTAATGGCCTTCGGCGGCCATCAATTCGTCGTGATTGCCGACCTCGACGATGCGCCCGCGATCCATGACCACCAGCCGGTCGGCCTTCCTCAGCGTACTCAGGCGGTGGGCGATGGCGATGGTGGTGCGGCCCTTGACCAGATTGTCGAGCGCTTTCTGAATCTCTTTCTCGGTTTCGGTATCGACCGCCGAGGTGGCCTCGTCGAGGATCAGGATGCGCGGGTCGATCAACAGCGCCCGGGCGATGGAAATGCGCTGGCGCTCGCCGCCGGAAAGCCCCTGGCCGCGCTCGCCGACCAGCGAATCGTAGCCGTGCGGCAGGCGCAGGATGAACTCGTGGGCGTGCGCCGCGCGGGCGGCGACGACGATTTCGCCGCGCGTGGCCTCGGGTTTGCCGTAGGCGATGTTGTCGGCGATGGTGCCGAAAAAAAGAAATGGCTCCTGCAACACCAAACCGATATGCCGACGGTATTCGGCGATCGGCACCGTGCGCACGTCGACACCGTCGATCAACACCTGGCCCTCGGTCACGTCGTAGAAGCGGCAGATCAGATTGACCAGCGTCGATTTGCCGGAACCGCTGTGGCCGACCAGGCCGATCATCTCGCCCGGCTCGATCAAGAGGTCGACATCCTGGGTCACGGCGCGCGTGCCGTAGCGAAAGCTGGCCCGCTTCAGTTCGATGCAGCCGGCCACCTGATCCAGATGCACCGGCCGGCTCGGCTCGGGCACGCTGGATACGTGGTCGAGAATGTCGAAAATGCGCTTGGTCGACGAGGCGGCGCGCTGCGTCGCCGAGACGATGCGGCTCATCGAATCGAGCCGCGTGTAGAAGCGGCCGATGTAGGCGAGAAAGGCGGTGAGCACGCCGACCGTCGAATCGCCCTCGGCGATCTGCCAGATGCCGAAGACCCACACCACCAGCAGGCCGACCTCGGTGAGCAGGGTCACGGTCGGGGTGAACAGCGACCAGGTGCGGTTGAGTTTGTCGTTCATCGCCAGGTTGTGCTCATTGGCGGCGCGGAAACGCTGGCCCTCGCGCTTTTCCTGGGCAAAAGCCTTGACCACGCGGATGCCCGGAATGGTATCGGCCAGCACATTGGTGACTTCGGCCCAGACGCGGTCGATCTTCTCGAAGCCGGTGCGCAGTTTCTCGCGCACGATGTGGATCAGCCAGCCGATGATCGGCAGCGGCAGCAGCGTCACCAGGGCCAGCCACGGATTGATCGAGAACAGGATGACCGCCGTCATGACGATCATCAGCACGTCGGTGGCGAAGTTGAGCAGATCGAGCGAGAGGAAGATGTTGATGCGATCCGTCTCGTTGCCGATGCGCGCCATCAGGTCGCCGGTGCGCTTGCCGCCGAAATATTCCAGCGACAGGCCGAGCAGGTGATCGTAAGTCTGCGTGCGCAAATCGCGGCCCATGCGCTCGGAAACCCGCGCCAGAATCAGCGTGCGCAGCCAGCCCAGCACCCAGGCCAAGAGCGCCGCGCCAAAGAGGCCGCTGAGGTAAAGCGCCACCAGTTGCCAGTCGATCGGCCGGCCGTTCTGGAATGGAATCAACACGTTATCCATCAGCGGCATGGTCAGGTAGGGGGGCACCAGCGTCGCCGCCGTCGAGGCCAGCATCAGGATGAAGCCGAGCAGCAACGGCCCCCGGTACGGCCGGGCGAAACGCCACAGGCGGAACAGCGTCCACGTCGATGGCGGCGCGGCCGCCTCGCGGTTGCAGGCCGGACAGTCCTCCGCGCCGGGCGGCAGCGGCGTCTGGCAGATCGGGCACAACTCGGCGGCGGGGCGCTGCACCGGTTGGCCACTGATCCGGCTGTCGCGGTACAGGTCGAACTCGCCGATCAGGCGCAGCGCCGCCAGGTTGCGCGCCACGGTATAGCGCCAGCAGGCCAGCCGGCCGGCGCTGGCGAACAGTTCCAGCGTGCCGACGCCGGCATGGTCGCGCTGGTCGAGGACGAGGCCGGCGGCCAGTTCCCAGGTCTGCGCTGGCGCTTCGGCCGTACTCCAGGCCAGCAGGCGGCGGTCGGTCAATAACACCAGTCCGGGGGCGAAATAGAGGCGCTGGTCGAGATCGGTTTCCAGCCACGCCCGGATCGTTTCATCGGCTTGCAAGGCGGCGCTGACGAGAGCGGACCACGGGGCCGGGAGCGGCGGGATGGCGACTGGCAGGGGGAAATGAGACATCGCGGGAGTATAGCGGAAGGCTCGGGCGGGCGAGCGTCAGGCCGGCCAGCGCACAGGGCAATCGATTGCTTATTCCATTTCTATTTCAATCGGTAATTATTGGTAGGCCGGGCTGCACCCGATCGTCATTGCGCGCTCCGTCGCGGAATCCATGCGGTGAGTGGATTCTGCGACTACGCTTTACTCCGCACAGAATGACGATTCTCGGCGGTTTGTTGTCGTTACGAACGAGAAATTGAATTATTCCATTTTTATTCACCCGGCAATTAAGTTTTGTCATTCCGCGCGTAGTCGCGGAATCCAAAAGCCGCATGGATGCTGCGACTACGCGCAGCATGACGCAGCAGGAATTTTCAAATCTTAATGGCCGGTTCAATAAATCAGCCGAGGACGCGAAGGCGAAGCGAGAGACAGTACGGTTGACCGGCAAGCGAAGCCGACAAAGTCATCGGTTGATTTGGAAATGGAGTTACACAGCAACGAAACCAGCCAGTCCCGCCCGGCCGACGGGTGAGTTCGGCAACCAGGGAATCAGCGCACAGCGAACCGCGGACGTGCCGGCCACATGGCGGATGAACGGCAGTTCGCAGCTTCCGCGTTCGCCGAGCAGCGGATCGGTGGTGCCGCTGGCGAGCAGCGATTGGTTGATGATCCAGGCGTATGGCGTCATGCCCGCTCGGCGGAGATCGGCCTGCAAGCGCTCGGCCTCATGCACGGGCGTTGCTTCGGGCAGCGTCACGATGAGCATGTGCGTATAGTCCGGGTCGCGCAGCCGCGGCAGCAGTTGACGTACCGATTCGGGCATGTCGCCCTGCGTGCGCATGACTTCGCGGTGATAAGCCTCGGCCGCGTCGAGCAGCAGAATCGTGTGCCCGGTCGGCGCGGTATCGAGGACGACGAAGCCATCCTTGCCCTCATCCACGGTTCTGGCAAAGGCGCGAAAGACGGCGATTTCCTCCGTGCAGGGCGAGCGCAGATCCTCTTCGAGCATGGCGCGTCCCGCCGCATCGAGTTGGCTGCCCGCCTTGCGCAGCACTTCCTCGGTGTATTGCCGGACCTCAAAGGCGGGATCGATGCGCGTCACCCGCAGATTCGGTATGCCGTCCTCGACGGTTGCGCCGACATGCGCGGCCGGGTCGGTGGTCGAAAGAATGACCTTATGGCCGAGTTCCGCCAGGGCCACGGCGATGGCGGCCGCGATCGTGGTCTTGCCGACGCCGCCTTTGCCCATCGTCATGATGACCCCGCGGCGGCTCCCGGCAATGCCGTCGAGCAGCCCGCGCAATCCGGGCGGCAAGACCGGTGTCGGCATGGGCGCCGGCTTGGGCGTTGCTGCATTTTCCGGGTGGGCCATGATGCGCAGCGCATCGAGTCCCACGGTTCCGCGCGGCAGGAACGGCGTGCTCGTCACCGGCAGATCCGAAAGAGCCTTTGGCATCGCTGCCAGCGCCTCGGCCGCCCGGCGCGTCATGGCATCCGCGATGGTGTCGCCGGGTTGGTTCGCCTTGAATAGCCCGTTGATGGCCAGGCGGATGTTGCGCACGCCGAGTTCGGCGAGTTCCGTCCGGGTCCGCTCTGCTTCCCTCAACGCCGACATTTCGGGGCGCGCGACGAGAATGACCGCCGTTTCCTGTGGATCGGCGAGGCGCTTTACCGTGGCCGCATACAGCGCCTTTTGCTTTTCCAAACCCGCAAGCGGCCCCAGGCAAGATGCGCCACCGGTGGAGGAAGCGATGAACGCGTCCCACGCGGAAGGCAGCGTCAGCAGTCGTAGCGTGTGGCCGGTCGGCGCTGTGTCGAAAATAACGTGATCGAACGCCTGAGTAGCCGCCGGATCGCCAAGGAGTTTTGAGAATTCATCGAAGGCGGCAATCTCGACCGTACAGGCACCCGAGAACTGTTCCTCCATGCTCTGAATGGCCGCCGCGGGCAGTACGCCCCGGTAAGGAGCCACCATGCGTTCCCGATAGGCCGCAGCGGCAGCCTCGGGGTCGATGTTCAGCGCAAAAAGATTGGCCGCGCCATGAACCGCCGTCGGGATCGACCCCAACGGCGTGCCCAGCGCCTCATCGAGATTGGAGGCCGGATCGGTGCTGACGATCAGTACGCGCTTGCCGACATCCGCAAGGGCGAGTCCTGTGGCGCAAGACAGCGAAGTCTTGCCGACGCCGCCCTTGCCGGTGAAGAAGGCATGGCGGGTGGCGATGTCCGGGAGAGTCATCAGCAGCAGCCGGATTTCGGGGAACAGCAACCCTGCTTCGTTTGCGGAGCTTCCTGCGCAGCGGCCACGATCCCGAGCTTCTGGGCCAACTGCTGGCGCGACGGGTACATGCCGGTCGAGACGATCCGGCCGTCGATGAGGATGATCGGCAGGCGATCCATGCCGGCTTCCATCTCCTTGACGACCGCCGGGTTCGCGGCAAAGGCCTGCGGCTCCTGTCCCAGGTTGTGCCGCTGGACGCAAACACCTTGCTCCGCGGCCCATTTGAGGTCGGCCGCGAACTGGGCCAGCACGGGATCGACGTCAACGCCGCAAACGCCGGTGGAGCAGCACATGGCGGGATCGAATACTTCGAGTTTCTTCATGAGACATCCTTTCGTTCTCGCGTTGTTGATTGGAGCGCCGGGCCGCACGGATCCGGCGCTCCAGGGGTTATCACGAGCAGCAACCACCGCCAGCCGTTACCGGTTGCGGTGCGCCCGCTCGGTTCTTCACATACACGTCCATCTTTCCCGCAGCGCCGGTGCGCACCATCTTGCCCACCTCGATGGCTGCCAGAATATCGGCGTCCGGGATACCCAGTTCGGTCGCCTTGCCGGTGCGGGTATCGAGACAAGACTGGCAGTTGGCGGTGATGCTGGCGCCGACGGCGATCAGTGCCTTGGTTTTTTCATCCAACATGATTGACTCCGTGTGATGTACCGGATTGGTACACCCCTTTGACGAACGAGCGAGCCTCATGGATACACGTCATGCGGTTTGGGGCTTTGGCGTGCAGCACAGCACGCCGCCGTCACGGTGGTGGAACTCGCAATGGTTTTTCAGCGCCACTTCGAGATTCTGGCGAGCCCGATGCAGCCGGATCTTGGCGTTGCCGGTCGTGATGCCTTCATCCCTCGCGATCTCGGCTGCGGTCTGGTCGAGCACATCGGCCTGAATCAGCAGTTGGCGCTGCGCTGCCGGCAAGGTCGCCAGAACTTTCTGCACGCACGCCGACATCTGGCGCTGCTCCAGAACGTCCGGTCTGCCGTCATCGGCGACATCGGGCAGATCGGCGCCGATGCCGTTCGGAATGGCGGGGTCGCGTCCCTGGCGGCGCAAGTGGTCATAGGCAAGATTGACCGCGATCCGGTGCAGCCAGGTGCCAAGCCCGGCCTCGCCACGGAAATCTTCGACGGCCACCAGCGCCCGCAGCAGCGTTTCATCGGCCAAATCCTCGGCTTCCGTGACGCCGACCAGCCGCGCCAGCGCCGCTACCAGTTTGCCACGGCGAGCCGGGAAGCGACGCAGGAGTTCTTCGCGCTTCATCAGGCGGCCCCCCGCTCGTACCAACCCTTGGAGGCATTGACGACGCGCACGACCAGCAGCATCACCGGCACCTCGACCAGCACGCCGACGACCGTCGCCAGCGCGGCGCCGGATTCAAAACCGAACAGGCTGATGGCGACCGCGACCGCCAGTTCAAAGAAGTTGGACGCGCCAATCAGTGCCGACGGGCAGGCAACGCTATGCTTTTCGCCGACTCTGCGGTTGAGCCAGTAGGCCAGACCCGAATTGAAGAAGACCTGGATCAGAATCGGCGCCGCGAGCAGCGCAATCACCAGCGGCTGCTCGATGATCGCCTTGCCCTGGAAGGCAAACAGCAGCACCAGCGTGACCAGCAGCGCCGAGATCGACCAGGGGCCGATCTTCTCCATGGCCGCAGCGAAATGCGCCTGCCCCTTCGCCAGCAGCGACTTGCGCCAGAACTGGGCCAGTGTCAGCGGAATCACGATGTAGAGCACGACCGACGTCACCAGCGTATCCCACGGCACGATGATCGCGGAAATGCCCAGCAGCAGGCCGACGATGGGCGCGAAGGCGAACACCATGATGGTGTCGTTGAGCGCGACCTGGGAGAGCGTGAACAGCGGATCGCCATTCGACAGCCGGCTCCAGACGAAAACCATCGCCGTGCAGGGCGCTGCGGCGAGCAGGATCAAGCCGGCGATGTAGCTGTCGAGTTGCTCCGCCGGCAGCAGCGGCGCAAACAGGTGGCGTATGAACAGCCAGCCGAGGAAAGCCATCGAAAACGGCTTGACCAGCCAATTCACGAACAGCGTCACGCCGATGCCGCGCACATGCTGCTTCACCTCGTGCAGTGCGCCGAAGTCGACCTTCACCAGCATCGGAATGATCATGATCCAGATCAGCAGCCCGACCGGGAGGTTCACCCGCGCCACTTCGAGTTTGCCGAGCATCTGGAACGGCGCCGGTATCGCCTGACCCAACACGATGCCAATGAGGATGCAGAGAAACACCCAGATCGTCAGATAGCGCTCGAAAACGCTCATGGACGCGCCAGCGGCACGCTTTGCGGTGGTTTCACATGGTGCGGACATGATGGCTCCTTATTCCATTTTTATTGACCCGGCAATCAAATTTCCATGCTTTTCCCTGCGCCTCTGGCCCCCACCCTAACCCTCCCCCGCAAGCAGGGGAGGGAATCGGACTCCTTCCCCCGCTGGCGGGGGAAGG
>Ga0209628_10001327_pt1 | contig 15904 bp, 12 predicted proteins | sample TergutCu122P4_FD_187285 | JGI IMG/M metagenome (GOLD analysis project Ga0209628, IMG submission 187285) | Cubitermes ugandensis P4 segment gut microbial communities from Kakamega Forest, Kenya - Cu122 P4 (SPAdes) (version 2) | ecosystem: Host-associated > Arthropoda: Insects > Digestive system...
ACAATTTAGTCTCATTTGCTAGCTCTTTTATGTTGTGAGGTAAGTTATTAAAAATCCTAATTCTGGAATAGTACACGCCCCTTTGGAACTTTGTGAAATTTGCTATTACTGAAATAATCTTGTAACATTCATGTGTTCACAGCCAAAACCAACCTTTACTATTACACGATTTTCAAATTACTTTTTGGGCTCTATGATGGGTGAGTATGTGATAGCCAATATAGTCAATCATGAACGAAACCTGTTGGCTGTATATGAAAACCAGCAGCGCAGCCTGTGGAACACAGGTGGGAAGATTTCTAACCACCGTAGTATCTCTGATCTTACCATTGGAATCCTTGGAGCTGGAACAATAGGGACAGACAGTGAGTCAATTCATACTTCTGTATAGTATGTAAGCTAATTTCCATGTTGAAACCTATCATTAATGGAAGATGCCATAGTTGGTAGTGTCAGCCCTTAAGAACTTATTAAACTAACTTTTTTTCTAGGGTGTATGAAAAGGTCCTGTATAAAAGAATAACAACACATATTAATAATAATAATATTTTACTAGTTGAACAATTTGGATTTAGACCTGAATCATGAACAGATAAGGCTTCTTGTAATTTAATTAATGAAATTTTGAAAGAATGGTTGGAGGTATATTTTTTGACCTGGAAAAGGTTTTTGATTGTATAAAGCATAATATTTTATTAGCAAAAATGGGATTCTCTGGAATAATGGGTAAAGCTTATTCTCTAATCAAATCTTACTTGGAGCATAGATACCAGCGGGTGAACTTAAAAAATAAAGCTTCCAATTGGGGCATAGCGAGGAATAGTGTTCCACAAGGATCTATAATGGGACCATTACTATTTTTAATTGATATTAATGACTCACCTAAAATAGCAGAATAATAACACCAAAATGGTATTATTTTCTGATGATACACGTGTGATTGTCAGTAACCCAAATTTGACCAATTTTGAAAGAGACATAAATTGGTATTTAAAAGAATGAATGAATGGTTTAGTGTGAACTTGCTTTCCTTTAATTTTTGTAAATCTCAATTTATGCAGTTGTTAACTAAAAATGGCTCTCTCAATAAAATAAATGTTGAATATAACAATAAACAAATATCAGTTACCTCTAACCTAGTTTCTAGGCATAATTACAGATAACACTTTGTCTTGGAATATTCACACAGATGTGATCACTCCTAAGCTGAGCCAAGCCAGTTATATAGTTAGAAGAACTAAACCATTTTTATCTTGGGATGCCCTTAAGATGATTTATTATACCTTTTCTAACCAAATTATGTCTTAAGGGCTGATATTCTTGGGAAATTCCACACAAAGTGATTACATTTTCAATTTACAAAAAAGAATCCATAGAATAATAATGGGGGCCAGAATTACAGACTCCTGAAGAGAACTTTTCAAAATTCTAAAACCTGACTGCTATCATCTCAATACCTATTCTTTTTAGTCCTGTTTGTTGTCAACAATAAAGGTCTCATTCATTCATTCAGTATTCTGTCTGACGACAGGTCCAAAGCCTCCTCCAAAACGATGCCTCCATATAGTGCGATCCAGAGCCTCCTCCTTCAAATGAGAATATCCTATCCTGTCCTTAAGGTCATCCAGTAGCTTCTTACGTCTTCTTCCTCGTCTTCTTGCCACTTCCATCTCCCCCTTTATCTTTCAATAAAGGTCTATCTATAAAAAATTCTGAATTATAGAATATCAAAACTAGTAATAACTCCAATCTTTATCAACCATCGTCACACTTAATGATCTAACAGAAAGGACCCTACTATATTGGCATCAAGGTGTATAATAAATTTCCAGCACAAATAAAAATGTTATCATGTAATATTAAGCATTTTAATATACGGTAGCTCTTATGAATTTCCTAAAAATACATTCCTTTTATGCTTTATCTGAATACTGTACCTACAATAAAAATTAATTCTGTAAATAGTTTTAACAACTTATATATAAGATAAATTTATAAATTTGTAACACAGTCTTTATAAAATGTATTATATACAAAGGGATAGATGTTTTTAGAATTTCATGTAACTTATATAGAATTTTATATGTTTCTTTCAGGTACATTCGAGTTTTTATTATTTTATGTTAATGAATTATTTGACTAGTTTTTAATAATTGATTATTTATTGTTTAAAATAACATAGAAATTAATTTTATATTATGACTAGTTCTATACACACACATATACATATATATACGTATTGAACTATACATGTTATGACAAGTTTTATATCCATTGGTTCTGTACCAGTAATGGATTCAGGAATTATGAATGAATGAATGAAAACTCTACATCTGTTTGTCCACCACATGTGTAAGGCTGAAATACAACATGGATTCCCAAACTGAAGTTTGCAAGCTATTTTCAGACAGAATGCAGAAACAAAGAGAAATAGTAGGATTGTTGATGTGCTAATAATGAAAACAAATCTGTGTATATTATACTTCTAATTTTCTCTGTATGAGACAACAGAATATGAGTATGCAGTTCTCATTTTAATTTTCAATATTTCATGAATGTACTGGAGGTGTGTAAAACAGTGCCTTCTCATATTCACATGCAAGGGAAGGATTGGACTGACTAACCATCACATTTCCACCAGTATTTCTGAACACATTAGGGACATCAGACTGGGACACGGAACAACTGTATAAGTATGTACTGAGTTTGATAAAAGTGATGTATAGCAAATATCCACAGATACAATCCCTGCAATCAGAAAAGCCCTGAAAATATTTCTTTGTGCCAAACTTCAGGACCCAGCTCACTGACTAGCACCAACCACCAACCATTTACTATCCTGTTATTCACCTCCCTGTTGCTAAGACTCACATAGTCTGTCCATCAGATTCAGTTGGTACAGTGCCTGTCCACATACTGTAAGGAATTCAACAAATGGCGCAGTCCACACTGAAAACCTGTCCTACACATCATGTTGTTGCAGCAGTTTTGTCAGTAATTTTTTCTCTTTTAATTTAGCATGCATAAATGTTGTGTTTTTCCCAAAATAAAGTTTTGCTGGTAGTACTCAGTTTGACTGAAGACAGATGCACTTCTGCCTTAATTCCAAACATGTGTCTCAGTCTGACAATTTGGAAAAGGATTAATTCCATGAATCTATAATTTCAAGTTCAGAGGTCTAAGATTCATTTTCTCAAATCACATCTGATATTAAATGAGTGTAACATAACTTTTATCTTACTGAATCTTGTGACTTGTGCCTCAAACATTTCTCAATGCAGTGGGATTTTTCCAAATATCATTTCTAACATTCAAGTTTGGCCTGTAACTGTTTCATTGTTAATTTAATGGCCATGTTTCAGCTATAGAGGTTAGATGTCAAATGAAATAAGAATTCAACCATTAATGGCATAATAGAATTTGGGTCGAAGGTCATACATCAACCAACAAATGCATTTAATAAAATACAATAAAATAAAATTCATAACAGGTATAAAACTCATACATGCTTTGGCACTGGGACACCATTCTCAGGGAGTCTTCTACAGCAAAGAAATACAGGTCCAGCATGCTGATCTAGGTATTGACTGCCCTCACTAGAATGATTAAAATATTAAAACTCTAAAATACATAAAATTGACAAGCATAAAATTACAAAGCTGTGATATTAAAACTATGTGATACTGAGCCGCTTCAAGTACAAGCTTGCAACCATTTATATTTTGTCTCGAGTATATATACCAGCATGTCTCGATTTGTGTGATCCAAAGGGATCTTGCCCTGTAAGTATTTTATTATTGTTAATTTTAGATAACTGACTATATATATTGATATTATTTACAGAAGATGAATACATAACATAATCTTCTGTAAATAATATCAGTATATTCAGTTATCTAAAATTAACAATAATTAAATATTTGCAGGACGAGATCCTTGTAGCTCACAGAGATCGAGACAGATGTTTGTATACATACACCAGACAGAATATAAACATCTGCAAGCTTGCACTTGAAGTGGCTGACTGTCAAAACATTGTAATTTTATGCTTGTCAGTTTTATGTGTTTTAGAATTTTAATATTTCAATTATTCTAGTGACGGCAATCAATACCTAGATCAGTGAGTTTGACCTGTACAGTCCTTTGTTCTAGAAGACTCCCTGAGGATGGTGCCCCAGTGCTACAACACGTAGAAGTTTCATACTTGTCGTGAACCGTATTTTATTAAGGGCATTTGTCGACTGATATGTCGATTGTAAGATTTGAAAAGTATGAGTAACATAAAATTGAATGGAAGAGTCCTTCATGTTCAACCTTAGCATAGCAAGTAGCAACCTACCCTAAGACTACATTGCACTTAGTACTTGAATGCTATTGCTACATTAGCCTGTTCACTGGGGCTTGAACTGTGAAGAAACCACTGTGTCTGATGTTATCAAAATCCATACATTAGAATTTCATGTCTGACCTTTTACATGTGCTACTTAGTTTAGTTCAAAGAGGTGTATGACCACAACTGATTTCATAATTTCAGACAGTGCTTCCAATAACAAATTTTGACAAAACTTGATTCAAGAATTTGGATACTTACAACCACAGTTAGTAGTTTCTGGCATGATGTCCCTTAAACATAAAAAAAATATTTCAAGAACTCTTTACTTTCAGTTGCCAAGTTACTGAAAACACTACGGGCTTGTGTCTGGGGCTTGGTCCGTACAGCACCAAAAGAAGAAAAGCGGTCACCTTATTTTGATGAATACAGGTAAAAAAATGTACTTACTATGTTTATTCCCCACTTATAAAAAGGGTGACTGCTTCAGATACTGCAAACATAATTCACTCACACCACAATATTTATGAGGTACTGACAGACAACTAAGGAAGGCTCTCTTTTCTGACTGTCCACACTACCATGACTGGAATAAAAAAATAAAATCACAGTAATAAAAGCAGAATATTTCCCTCATCTTAAGAAATAAATCTGCACCAAGTTCAGACTGTGGAATAATACTTGTAACAGACTTGTCCCTCACTCTTATCAAGTCAAAGAAATTGGTGATTGGTAAAATTAGCTTTGTATGTTACTATGTCAGAAAACAAGCCTGTCTGGCTATCAAAGGGGCGATGAGGATGGCCCCAACAGCTGCAATGGATGTCCTCCTGGGACTCCCTCCTCTTCATGTGATGATCGAGGTGGAGGCACAGGCAGGGATCTGCAGAATAATGTGCAGCTAGCAGTAGAAACCTAAATCCACAAATGTTGGTCATTCCAAACAATGTTGGGGCATGGAGCATGAATTCATCCTACAGAGAGGGACTGACATGATGATACCCAGATATGCATACCACAAGCCATTCACAGTCAAATTCCCTGACAAGTCCATCTAGCAAAACTGGGTTCAAACTGGTTATTAAAGGGGGCCTCATCTTGTACATGGATGGGTCACAGACAAATAAAGGCAATGGTGTTTGGGTGTATTGCTGGGGCTCAAGAAGAGGGCAGAGCTTCAGCCCTGGGCTCCATGCAGAAATATATGCCATTAAGGCAGGTATAATGGAGAATACAGAAAAAGACTACACAGGTAGGAACATCCAAATTCTTTCCAACAGTTGAGCAACCATTAAAGTCCTTGACAGTTTCCAGGTAAATTCTAAATTAGTATGGGACTGCCATCAATCCCTGGTGAAAATGAAAGAACATAAAGGATCCAACATGGTGCCAGGACACATGGGGATGGACTGAAATGAAATTGCTGATCAGTTAGCCAGGCAAATGATCTGGGACTGAATAAGCAGGACACATGAGGAGTATTGGCAATCCATTCATGGACAGAGGCAGGCTAAAGGATTTCAGAAAAGATCCTCTGCTAAAAGAGCCACAGAATCACTCAAATTGAGCATAAACCAGCCAAGAATGATGATTGGGTTGTTAACAGGCATGTCATTTAAAAGGACATTTATTTAAACTTGGGTTAGTAGACAGTCCCAAGTATGATAGATGCAAACAGGTATTTGAAACAACCACACATTTTCTTTGTGACTGATGCATTGGCAGTATCAAGATTTAGGCACGTGGGTCATCATTTCTTGAAACCAGGTGACTTTGCTGACAAACCTATTAGCAAGATACTGCACTTTGAAGTGTGGGGCTGCTGAATGCTTAAACAAAGGGTTGCGCAAAAGACCAGAAATGGTCAATGTTAAGGGGCACTACCTGGCACACTGTGGGGCTGTATTGGGTCCCTGGGCATGCCGGAGTGTGAGGAAATGAAATCGCTGACAAGCTCTCCAGAGATGGTTCTGTTCAACGGTTAGTTGGACCTGAGCCTTTCTTGTGGGTCTCTAGGCAGAATATAAGAAGAAAGATAAAACAATGGATGGAAAACCAGCATCTGGTATTGTGGCGTGGTCCTTGTAGTACACAGAGACAGTCTCGAGAATTGATTTCTGGCCCTGACCTGGCTGCAAGGGCCTGATTGTTGTCCTTTAATAGGACACAATCCAGGGTTGTTATTGGTCTCCTTACTGGACATAACGCATTGAGAAGACATTTATATCTAATGGGGCTGAGTAATAACCCCACTTGTAGGAAATGTGGTACTGAGGAGGAAACCTCAGTCCACATTTTGTGAGTGTGAGGCCTTGGCTTCACACAGACATACACATGTGGGTTCCTTCTTTTTGGAACCTGAGGATATTAGGAAACTAAATATAGGGGCCATCTGGAACTATGCTAAAGGAACAGGGCTCCTCTAATTTAGTACAGAATATGGGGAACAAAGGGCTTGTCCTAAGGCCTAGGTGCAACGGGCCCAGAAGGGCTCAAATCCAAATACCATTCAATTCAATTCAATGAGGGGTTGCTGCAGTGTCCACCTTAATGTACTCTACAGTACTCTTGTCAGGAAACATAATGTGAATGGAATCCCATTTAATTTTTCCCTATGATGAGTTAAGCAGTAATTCTTCCAGTAGGAACCTTAATTATTACCTGTACAATGTCCCATGTAAGTTCTTTCCACCAGCACTCTGGTCAGTTGGATTCCAGTTGCTTGCTCTGTTCCTATGGATTGAACACTCATTGCTTCAATCATCTTTTATCCCTCCCAGACTAGTGAATGTGAACAGCTGTACATTAGGAGAGTTTTTTAGGCTTTCGAAGCAGTGCAGCTGAGGTCTTTGTTCTTTGGAATGATGCAGCATGCCATCCCAGACAAATGGAGACTCAAATGCACATCACTTTGCTTTTGCAGATTAAATTCAGATTTACCAGACCTACTCCAGAACTGTGATTATATAATCAATGTTCTTCCTTCAACTCCGGATACTGTTGGCCTCCTGAATGGAGACATGCTGAAACACTGTGCAAAAAAGCAGTCAGTGTTCATGAACATAGGGCGTGGAACAGTTATAAAAGAAGAGGATTTGGTAACTGCCTTAAACAAAGGATGGTTGTCAGCTGCCATACTGGATGTGTTTGAGACACAGCCACTACCACCTTCAAGTTCCTTATGGACCATGCCTCAGGTACAGCACACCTTTTCATTGAAGTCACAAATATCTGTAGTTTAATCAGCGACAAACACATTCAATTTTGTAAGAGGGATCACACCAAGAGCTTTTTCTTGCTTTTAGCTTATTACTTGGAATAAGCTAGCCTGTCTTCAAAAAATAATAAACTGAAAGAAAGAAGAACCCTGCAGGACATTGGGTTTCTGATTTGTGCCTTCTCACACAGTAAAATTTGAATGAAATAAAAGTCATGAAACTTGGATGATCCTGAGTTATATCCCTGTGATTAATAGCAAATAATGATGGAAATCTCTTACAAGCCCAAATTATTATGACTCTGTGAATACTTTGTTAGATGATACAATTATGACAATGTCTACATCCACAGGAATGTATCCTAAATTGGATTTATAGACAGCAAATAAATTACAATTACAATTACTTTCATTGGCATAATTTCATCTCCAAAATAACAATAACAAAATTAGCACTCCACAGAATATATTGACACTAGTAACTGATGATCCACATAGGAGATGTGAAAACTGGTTACATCGCCAGAAGTTTTCAATATAAAAACTGACCACCAGGTGTTACGAAAGGGCACTGGTTCTCAACAGAGTGGCAACCATGACTCAGTTTTTTGGATTCCTGAAAATGTAATACCATGAAAAAAAAAAATATATACTCATACACATATGTCACTTTCTTTTTCATTGACTTATTGTGTCTTTATTATTCAAATTAAGATTTACTGACAACATTTAGATACATGTGGGCTGCCAAAAGGCAGCTTTTCCACTCTTCACACCAAAGTACCTATGCTTCTGTCCTACCAGTAAAGCTCAGACGATACTTTGGCCTCCTCAAGCAGAGGTTATACATTGCTTTCCAATATCTTCTATTCCCAAGACAATAACTCTCAACTTTCCAATCACCACCATTCACCCTTCTGGCTTATAAAAGTTCTATTTGTAAGTTAGTTATGTATCATTCATACTAATTCCAGCCCATTTTGTATGACTGGCTTTAACTGTACCTGACAACAGAAAAGTTGCCAGAATCTGTCTTCTGTGCCAAATGACAGTCGTTATTCTTTCTAAATTTGAAGATATTCTGTCATTAAATCCATTACAGCTATTTCTGAACTTTACTTTTCATTGCAGGTGAAAATTACACCGCATGTGTCTGGCTGTTCACGCCCCCAAGATGTGGCTGTGTTTTTCAAAGAAAATCTGGCCAGATTCCAATCCAGTCAGCCACTGGAATGTGTACTGGATCTAGACAAGGGATACTGATGTACCCATTGCAAGTATTCCATACCTGAGTGAATGTGGCACATAAACAGCACTATGAAGTCAACTTCCATTTCCCTGAAGTGGCTGTGAACAAGTTTCATGTAAGATGACACAAGTGCCAACAGCATTTATTACAGTATCTGTGCGAATGTTATCAGTTCAAACTGTCAGCTACATACATTCAGAGTCTCAAGCACTGCAGGACAGAAAATCACACAGTTTGTATAGAATGGGTTATGTGAATTCAAGTTTTATGAAGTTCCTTATATTTGAAGATCAATGTAGAGACAAATGTTATCCAGGAATCTGGAGTGTAAAACTATAGCAAATTGTCCAGTTTCATTATTAGACTTTCTACAGAGCATATACTTAATCTTTTCCATCAGCGTGGCAGTTGTTGCAGGACCCTTATCACATACAAATCCTACTGGGAATGTACAGCCCATTCTTCCCATGACGTATTACTCACCATATTCCATAGGAGAGTCTCACAGTGCAAACATCTGGCTTGCAGCACACATCACACCTTCTGAAAATGTTTCTCAACATATGATGGAGCTCTATTTTTAAATATTCACAAACTGTCTCCAAAGATTATCTTTCAATTCTTGCAAGGAATGCAGATTTTCCTACATTTTCTCTTCTTCTGTTAATTTCCTGAATAATATTGTCAGGATTATGTAATTCAATGGCTGGAATTTTTAAAACATTGACACTATGAGTTTGCAGGCACTCACTGCACTTTAAGGTCATATCGAGGATCCTGCACAAATGGCATGGGAATTTTTGTAACAACATTTGATCTTTCACTGCTTATGTCTTTGTATAATGTACATTATCCAAGAAAAATACAAGTTGAACTCATAAGACCATGACCTCAATACTCACTAATATGAGAACTCAACATCTCACATACAAACATGTAAACATGAACCATGCTGTCTATCTATAACAGCAGTGCCCAGCTTTATTAAGTGCTGTGCATATAAAAGTTAGTTCACTTCTGTCAGGCTAGTGCCCATTGAATGTAGGATCAGTAATCTGGAAAAGTGTCATTCCTTCTTCTAATGGGGTTATGTAGAAGAAACAAAGATTTCTGAAATAAAAGTTTTGTACCCAATAGTCAAGCTGTATGAATAATTACTTCACAGCAGCCCTATGTTTTTTTAGACTCAACAAAACAGCAGAAGAAAGGGAAACTGCACTCCACAGCAGAGTATATATATTTCTCAGAAACATGATTTCAGGATGCAGTTTCTTATTTAGCTAAACATCAAGGTTTCAGTTATTGTCACTGTGCCAGAATGGTGGGGTACACTTGGAGCTGTTTATGCAGTAAAACCTTGCTGATTTGAAGTTCTTAGTACTGAAAAAAGCTTCAAATTATCCACTTTTTTTTAGTGAAAATTTACTCATTATGTGGGTCAAGTCCTGGCATTATATTGTATGGTTTGCACACTGTACTTAATTGAGTAGTCAGACAAGCCCCTTCTTGTACTTGTTTTGTAAATGATTACTACCTGCTTCAATACACTTTACATCAAACTGCAAGCCAGCACATAATACTTAAAATTTGTCAAACTCTGATGTTAGTTCACTGTTTCCTAAAGTAAGACTCCACTGGCTTTTTTTTTTTCAGAATGTCCTTATATACCTCTGACACAAAACCTTCAATTTAATCCATGGCTTTGCAATTCTGTCATTGGCATCACTTGTACTTCGGCACAGTCCATCATTAACAATGTCATTAACACATTTTTGTGAGCTGGTCACATTGGAAGTAACAGCATTTCCTGCCTTTTCTCTTATTCCTCCTCCTCATCACATGCACCATGCTTGCAACTAGGTCTGTCAGAACTTGTCTTTGATTATCAGTGGGTAGGACTGATTGGTCAACATTAGAAAGTCACTGAAGATGCTAGGACAATCCATGGGACCTTCAGTTCCTCCCACTTGCCCATTTTCATCATTTTCTTCAGTGTTGACTGCACTCAGGGTGTCGAATCCATGTTTTGCAAAACAGTTCTGAATAAATGCAGGCATGGACTCCCATGCCATAACACTACACATGGCACCTAAGGTGCTCCACTTTCTAATACCTGTGGTGGGAACATTTCTGTCAGTTTTTCATAACAGAAAGCACAAAAAAGACACTTTCCCTATGCATTTTTAAACATAAAAAAAAGATGCTATTTCTGAACATGACCTTCACAGCTGTACACAGTACATGCAATGGTTACTCTTTCCATAAACAGTGGTAGGACTCCTCATGTGGTTACTAATACATTAATGCACTTTTTTTAGGATGACTCACGCCTACTGACAGTAGACTGTCTTCTGTACAATCCACATAAGGACATAAGGAAACAATATGCTCCACACTCCAGCATGACCATATCACAACTAATGAAATTTCAGTTATGTACATGTCCAGCTTGCATACACATACAGCTGAATATTGGCTGCCTCTGCAAAAGTTATGTTCAGGTGCATAGCCTACTGTTTCCCATCATGAATAGTACCTGCCAGCAGTGGAATGCTCCCTGTTGCTCTGGATCAACTTTTTTCACAATTCTGAGGAATTCCTGGTTGAACAGCAAACACTGCTCCATGAAGTTGAATGTCCTCTTAGAATGGAAGGGAAGACAATGTCCAGCCACACCATGAAGTTTTTAAAATTTTCTGAATTTATAAATGCAAGCCTCTTTCTCATAGTATTCGTCTAAAAGGCTTGTACAGTATAAAAGATTGTTTAAAATATCAGTCTCATTAGAATTTTTACTTAATGAGGAGTAATTTTTCTTACTAACACCCTTACAATTTTTACAACAGTCAGGAATTATTTATAAACATCTCCAAGCAGCTGTTCTTATCATATTTTTTCAAAGTGGCAGAATTAAGTAAATACACATACAAAGGCCCTTCCAACAAGTCTCTGTTAGTTCAAGAAGCCTTCCTAAAATCCATGTCCCCTCTGAAAATGCTACTGAAAAATATCAGTTCATTAATTACAACAGCCGTGTTTGCTTATGAGTTCTCCGCTCTTCCAGTTTAGTCTTAATTGGTCCTAAGAAATGCAGTTTGGTGTGATACACCTTGAAATATGGTCTACCACATAACCCATTGTTACATTCTGGACACTTAAATTTTGTCCTTGTTTCTTTGTTTTTTGCACAACACATGATACAAAATTCAGTTACATTCCAAAGGCCAGTGTTTGTGTCAAGTCTGTTTAGGTGGCTGGCTGATGGGGCTTGTCATTCTTGTCTTTAGGTGTGTCTTACACATCTTGTATTAGGTTTCTCACCAATGTTAGTCTGAACTGCTGGTACAATAATGCTGAACCACAAGAGGCCAGAATAACAAGACTGTTGAGAACAGTAAGGACCAGAGGATGGAAAAATAGCTTGTTGGTCCATTTTCAGGTCTGTCTTCTAATGTGTTAGAGTGTGTCATGTGGTTAGATTTGTCCACACACCAAATATGTCTATTATAGGATTGTAGTATGGTCAATTTCACAGCTTTTACATGGTCATCACAGAAATTGTTGGTGGTGCATTACCATATCTATCCTGATGTTTATTTTTTGTTCATCTTTCCACACTATGGCTGGCAAGTACCCCTCACCTTGGTCTTTATGTCATCCTGCTTCAGTTTCATTTTCTGTTCAAAATTCTTTGGCATCCCGTTTCTTTTTGGTCTAACAGTCCCGCAACACTGTACTGTCTTAGTATGTAAATCACCAAATAAAGAAACTGTCTATATAGTGTGTCCCACATTTTACTCCCTTGCAGGGAGTCCAGTTACAGTCGCATGAATAGTTGTCATTGAGGGACTCACACATTGCCTGTTTTTGCCTAAATACACTGGCATATTGTACATATACACCTTAGAGTTACAAAGTTTGTGAATTTTTATCCTAAATATATATTGTGTTTCTTTGGTATGTACTGTTTGAAAATGACTCAGCTGTTAAATTGCATCACACAGCAAGTTTGTCAACTGCTAAATGCTCAGTTGGACTGCAATATTTAGCATATTGAGCTTGTCCAATATAGTTCTCATTTTCTACAGTTGGTCACAGGTGTCACCTGTCTTGTCACGGTCTTTTTGGTTGTCACAAAAAACAGGAATCTAAGTACATGAAAGAAAATGTCACATTTCATAACATCCCCATAAGGGTTGTGTAAGGCTGTTCTTGTGTCAAACAGTAACCTTTCAAAGTATCCTTCTGATTGTGCCCCATGTGCACAATAATAGACAAAAACACATACATTTCTTGAACAGTCATGTCCACCAGTGGAACTGTCCTTCACCAATTGTTTTCAAGTACTGGTGATATCTGTCTCTTCCACAAAGTTATACAATTTCAAAAAAGAAGAGCAGGAATATGCTAAGTGGGGTAGTCTTTAATAACTGGAGGTGGCTCTGTTTGCTGTAACCCACTGGCATCCCCTGTAAACTTATGGACTAGAGGTACAGCAGGTCAACACTTTGTACTGTCAGTCCACTGTGTGTAGCGTCAGTAATGTCATCTGCACCGCTGTCAGTCTAAGTCTCACTCTGAGGAGAAATATCGTCTTTCAATGAATGTATGTCAATCACATTCTAATGTCAGTTTTATAACGTCTCATTTTCAATTTGTAGCCATACAATGTGCACTTCAACAAAACTTGCCACACAAAATACAGTAAAACCTGCCTAAAATGGAACGCGATCGTTCCGGTAATTTTTTTCCGTTTTCACAGGTTTCCCTTTTACAAAGGGTTGTGTTTTAATAAAACAAAGTACAAAAAATATGATCGCTTAAGATTACAATGAAGGGATAATTTAAAATAAAAGTCCGTAAATAAAAAAATAGGTTCATATGTATTGTTTTACTGTATTTTCAACTTACGTATAATAATTGCACTTTCTCTCCTAGTTTCTCTGTTAATGGTTCCTAGAACTTCGGTGCAAGTACAGTCGCACTCAAAATTAATGCCTGCTATGTACTGTATTACGCATAAAATAATCCGTCTTAGTCAGGTTATTTGCGCAAACGGTTCCCGAAAATTATTCCGTTTCCGCGTTAGGTAGTTTTCTGGTTTAAAGTATTATTTTACATGGGAAATAACTCCGTTCTGAAATTTATTTTCCGTTTGTCCAGGTTTCCGGTATATAGGGGGTCCGTTTTAGGCAGGTTTTACTGTACCAAACACTCTGAATCTCCAAGCATGATCAAAGTGTATGCATTGCTTAGCATGTCGTATGTTATTACTCTGACAGGGAACAAACAGAACTGATGAGTTGAGGGCAGACACGAGCATGAAATTACAGGTCACAAAAACAGAAGATGGCTGTAATGCAGTGATGCTTGTGTCTTAATACCACCTCACACTTAACTTCTGACTCGGCATAAAGGTGGACCCCATGGAAAGAAGTTTCAGAAGTACAGAACTCCATGCATCAATCTTTCTTGGGAAGCTAACAGTTGCTCAGCTATTCATGAAACAGTCCATCTTTTATGGAACCCAAAGATCAATTATGGTGTTTGCAAAAACCCAAAAAGAAGTTTCATAAAGGACAAATACCATTTATCAGAAATGGGCATATGTGGCATGCTTACAATTTAGAATTCCAGATATGGAATTAGCTGCAACTAAATCACATTCTAATGCACTATACAACCCCCTTCAGAATTCACAATCCAGGCTACAAACATACCACACAGTGTAATCATGGTAAAACAAATTCACTTTAATAAACATTATAGTGTAATCACAGTACAAAGTAACTTTAAAAAGACAGACACAGTACACGTAAAGTTAGGCCTTATCAGACATATCTCCTTCACATGCTGGATTGGAGATGCTTGTGACAGGTTTAAGACCTCGTATTGTTAGGTCATATACAACCTCTTCAATCTTCTTCACATCATACTTTAAGGCATCAAAGCGCTTTCGAAGGGAATCATTCTTGAGATTCAGGAGACGGAACCCAGCATTGAGTTCGGCCACAAACCTGGAGATTTGCAGTGGACGGGAATAATCACCACAAGTGACGCTGTTCACTGCAAATCGTGACTGCAACAAGACAGCCATTCCGTAATACAATACAGTACAAAAGTATGGCACTGGCATGCTGATTTCAAAAGCCTGCTTTCTTTCCTTAAGGAAGGAATGTGAGCTAAAATTGATAGTTTTACTGAATCTATTATCAAGACATGAAACTCTGTCTCTGAGTCTTTATGAGACCATACACAGATAGTGTTTGGGAAGAAGAAGTGCTAATGAGAATATTTAGATTTAAATAAGACATAAGAAAATTGAAGATGGGAAAAATTGAGATAATCAGGAGTTTCATAATTTGTACTCATTATCCAGTACTGTTAAACTACTTGATATAAGACAAAGGGAAATGACTAATACATACTAATTACAACATTGCTGGCATTAGCTTGCTTAAAACATGCGGCCAATAAATTCTATATTTCTTGAGCTGTTGGCTGTTTCAGGCTCTTCTCTTGACCACAAAATCTGCCACATTTTGCATTAACACTTTTTGGAATCTTTTATGCTTTTAACAATACTGCACAGTGCAGACAATACTGCAAATGACACAGAAAGTGTTAAATGTGGAATTACAGCAAAGTGGGCTTCAAAAGCCTGGGTGTCACTCAAAGTGATACTTCACAATTAAATATAACTAAGGGGATGACACTGACCATTTCTGAGGAAAGCTGCAGTAAGCCCATGAGATAGTCTTCCACATCCAGATGAAACCCTGCAGATCTCTGAACTTCTACTGCAAACATGAAAAACAATCTTGTGAAAGGAAGGCCTTCACTTACCTCCAATCCTATAGATACATGACACTGCACAAAACTGAGTGAAAACTAAAAAGTGGACACAAAACCAGTTACAGCCACTCCTCTGAATTACGAGCATCCCACTCACAACCAAGTAAAGTTACGGCAATAATTTCCTTAAGAAAATATCAATTTAAATTACTATAATTCATTCATTCAGTATTCTGTCTGATGACAGGTCCAAAGCCTCCTCCAAAACGATGCCTCCATATAGTGCGATGCAGAGCCTCCTCCTTCAAATGAG
>Ga0209628_10001328_pt1 | contig 15902 bp, 11 predicted proteins | sample TergutCu122P4_FD_187285 | JGI IMG/M metagenome (GOLD analysis project Ga0209628, IMG submission 187285) | Cubitermes ugandensis P4 segment gut microbial communities from Kakamega Forest, Kenya - Cu122 P4 (SPAdes) (version 2) | ecosystem: Host-associated > Arthropoda: Insects > Digestive system...
TTAATTTAACTCCAGTTCTTCGAGAGTCTTTTGAATTCCCTTTTGAATTTTGCCATCGTTTTTTTCCAGCTGTGAAACAATCGTGTCTGCTTTTCCCGAAAATGATAAATTATATAGAATATCGTTTATTCCGCCCCATTCGTAAAAATACGCAAGGTCAAACTGCCTGTTGTTAAACATGAATTCCATCATTTCTAACGAATCGTCGTCGCGCATTAATTTGTTTGTGACCGTAATGTCATAGTATGCGGGCATTACATATTTTTGCGAATAATATCCCATCGCTTCAAGTATATTCCCTGTCCTTTCAACATTCGTGCAGGTCGTCGGGATAACCGTAAACGTTGCCCAGTACGACGAAATCATTGAGCCGTAATTTGCCTGGTTTTCATCGTATTTGGGGAACGGCAGTATCGCAAAATCGGCGTCCATACTGCGGAGTTCAAAGCTCAACAGCAGCTGGTCGGTAAGAAACATAATCTCACCGTCCCGGAACTTCGGCATTATAAAGTCAAAAAACTGATTATTGAACCCGCTTATAGCCTCTGCCGGCACAGTTGCGTTATTATCGTGGAAAATCGGAATAACTTTGCTTGCAATAGCGGCGATTTTATCCATGTTCGGCTCAAATACGGGGATGTCGTCGCTGTTTTTCGGGGTGAGGAATTCTCCCGCGCAGTTTATCGCGGTCTGAACATGCGCATACTGCATAAAAAGCCCGACCTGGTCGTCTTTATCTATTTTCCCGTCCCCGTTCAGGTCTTTTGAAACGTTTTTCATAATATCATACATAACGTCCCATGTCCATTTCCCGTCCCTGACGGACTGATACAGATTTTCGATAGCGTATTCCTTCATCAGTTGTTTGTTTGCGAACACACATAACGTGGAAAAAGCCGAATAGAGATTCATGTCGCCTATGACCGCATTGACTTTGCCTCCTATCGACATAGCTTCCGCGGACTTTTGGTCCCACCAGCTTTTTGACAGGTCAAGCGACGGTATTTCCGATAAGTTGCGAGTCATATTATTTCTGCTGAGTATTTTCGGGAGCGACATTCCGAGAACAAAAGCAGCGTCAAAATTGTCGTCGCCCGCGAAAACAGCTTTTGTGAATTTATCGGCAAAATCATCCCTTTTTGGATATGTGACGGGAACTATATCAAATTCGATGTTATATAATGCCTCGATTTCCCTGTTTCTTTTGTAAACCGCGTCGTGTATCGGTTCGCCGATTTCTTCTTCCGCGATAATCTCAGAGATTGCGGCTACTTGCCATATTGCCGCCGCTTTTCCGTCATAGCCGAGTATTCTGAATTTATATCCCCCGTAATCTATTCCGGCAACCGGGGTAAACTCAGGCGGGTTGCTTTCTTCTTCGACAGACGATATTTGACCGTCGGCAGACTGCGATTGCGTGGGGTTATTCGTATTGTTGTCTGATGATTGGCACGAGATTAACGTCGAAATTGTAAAAAATAAAAGTAAGAGCAATGATAACGTAAACTTTATCGTTTTCTTCGATTTCATTTTCATGACCCCCATAAAAAATTTTTTTGATTTTATATATTGTTTTGTTCACCCTTTATAAAATCTGTATTCGTTCACTGCGTCAAGTAGAGCCTCGATATTTTCAAGTGGGATTTCGGGGCTTATTTCTAATTTCATCGCAAATCCGCCCTCAGGCAAATATAATCTTTTCACGGTTTCATAAACATGTTTTCTCATGTCGCCGGGCGTGCCGAACGGGAATAACTGCTGTTCTAAATATAAATCAACCGGAATTTTGCCTTTGCATATCTTTTCGATATTGTCAAGCCCCATTGACCTGTATTCTATGTTTATCATATCAACGCCGCACTCAACCAAATCGGTCATAATTTCGCAGATATTTCCGTCTGTGTGCAAATATACAAGCCTGCCGTCGTCTTTACATAGTTTAAATATTTTCGCAAAGCACGGTTTAAGATATTTACGCCATTTCTCCGCGCCTATTGTCAATCCGTTTTGCATACCCAAGTCGTCGCCGAAATAGACTATTTTATCTTTGTTGTTTTCAAGCATGAGTTTTGTCTGCCTGATATTATAGTTAAAAACTTTGTCGATAAGTATTTGAAGTTCCGGCGGTTCTTCGAAAAAGTCAATCATAGCTTCCTCAAACCCGCGCAAATCAAGAAGCCGCAGATACATAAACCCATGCGGCAGTCCTTCGTCGGTTTCGGGGATTTTCATAGTATGCACGTCTTCTCTTGTTTTTACGGGATGTCCCGTGACTATCGACCAGAACCCTTCTGACGCATTGCTCCATACGCAGCCCCAGCCGTCCATGTACTGCCCTTTACGGTACCATTCCGGCATATCTCTTTCAGGATCATAATTATCATACCGACTGCCGACCAAATCTTCGTATTTCGCGAGCAGTTTTTTTATTTTATCGCCGTATTTGATAAAAGTCGCGGGTAATACCCCGACACTTGCGGGTATTTGTCCGGGATATTGATATTTTATTGCTTTTATCAATAATTCGCTCATGATTTTATCCTCCGGATAAATTTGTTCCCCATGTATAAATCAGCAAGTTAATCGTTTAACCTATTATATCATATTTTTATATATTTGTCAATACATTATATAAATTTTTTCGATCGGCTCTGTAGGAACAAACTCCGTGGAATATGCTGTCAAACGATATGCTTTTCTGGGTTGTCACGATGAAGCCCGACGGGAGCGATATATATGTTGCGGTCGGTCCGGAGGAATGGCTCAAAGGCGGACATCATACGACATGGCAGCCGGACGGAAAAAGATTATCTATGAATCTTGCCGTTGACGGAAACGGGAGAATGTATTTTATGGAAGTAGATTACAACGGGGAAAACTATCGTAAAATACATGATACGCTTATAGGTTCGGGACACCCCACGGTTCACCCGGACGGCAGGCATATCCTGACTGATACATACGAATGGGAGAGCGTGGCGTTCGGCGACGGCACAGTTCCGCTGCGGTTTATTGACATACAGAACGGCACGGACAAAACAGCGGTTCGAATCAATATAGGCAACGATGCGGCTAAAATAAACGGGGCATTAAGGGTAGACCCTCACCCGGCTTGGGCGCCGGATTACAGGCATGTCGCGTTCAACGGTTTCGTGAATGGAACCAGACACGTATTTGTCGCGTATTTTGAGGGTTTATTAGTATAAAAATTAATCTCTTGACTTTGCACGGACGTTATATTTATAATTAAAAATATAAAACGGCATGCGCCATTTGGTCGAGAAAATGGTCGGCGATATTGGTCCCCGGAATTTGGGCGCGGACGATTCTGTGCCTGTCGATAATCAGGCAGTGTCCCTGATGCGTCATGAATACCCCGTCGTCGCCCAGCGCGTTGGCAGTCGCCAGCGCAAGCTTAAATTCATGGGCGGGTATTACAGCGTGCGGTATAAAAACCCGCGTGCGGTTGTCGATATATTTAAGCAGGTTTTCAGGTGCCGCAAGGTCTGTCTCGGCGATATAATCTTTTCTGTATCCGCCGCCGGCAGTTCCCATAAACAACATTTCAATGCCTTTTGTTTTAATATCGTCATAAATGGCTGCAACTCCGTGGTCGGCGCATATTATAAGACCGCACCGCACTCCGTTTATATCAAACGGGGTGCGTTCCATTTGACCGGGAACGATTTTCGCGTTGATTTCGTTTTGCGTCAAATTATGTTTGCGTACAGTAAACACCGAACCGGCGGGAGAGGCGACTATATGGCTGTTATGTATGCCGAGTTCGCTTTTTTCCAGCATTCCCGCCATGATTGTCATGTTATATTTTTGCGCCCATTCAGATACCTGCGAACTGATCGCTCCGTCGAGAGATTCGGCCAGCGCGAGATTTTCGGGATACAGGCAATATGCGTGAATGCAGGTTTCCGCAAAAAGAATAGCCTCAACTCCGCTGACGGCGGCGGCTTGAATCTGCCTGTGCATACGGCTTAAATTACCCTGCACATCCATTGCTTTTGACTGGATTTGCGCGACGCCCATGTGAATACTTCGCATAAATATACTCCTGAAACAATACCCGAACAAAGTTCGGGACAAATTCGTTTATTCATTTATTCAAAATAAAATATTTTCGTTTCGGGCGGACTGATATTTACTGTGATTTCTTTTAATCCGTCCCCGATATGTTCTCCGGTCAGCATATCGCGGATTTTTCGTTTCGTCGGGAATTTCAACACCCGCGGACCTTCTTTTATCGAATGTACCGCCAATATCTTATCGCTTGCGTATATAACGTCGTCATCTTCGCACCACACGTGACAGCCGCCGTATCTTGCCAGTTCACGCAAAATATTGCCCGGAATCGGCACGGCAACGCTCCATGCGATTTTATAATTTCCGTTAAAGTCTTTTACAAACAATCCCGGACGGTTTATACCCCAAAAAGTCGTGGATTCGCCCAAAACAATCCCCCCCGCTCTTTCGACCGCGCCGTCGGCGGGGACGATAATCGGTCCGTAAACCTGACTGTCTCCGTATATAGTCGAAGCAGGAAGTCCAGCTGTGATTGGCGTCGAACCGTTTACGATGACCCGGCGCGGCGATTGATTTTGAAACATTTCCATTTCGATTGCCAAAACTTTTGACGCCCATTCGGATGATAAATATTCCCCGTCTGTTATTCCCGTAGCCGGTCCGAAAATTGCCGTTCGTCCGTTTTTAAAAACTTTATTTTGCAGTATGCTTAATTTATTTTCGTCCATTTTAAATAAATTCGGAAAAAGATAACATCTGTAATCCGGCATATTTTCGCGTTCTAAATCAGAAAAAAGATAAATCCGGTACGGAATCCCGCAATGCGCTAACCCAATCACTCTCTGCCATATAACCGCTAAATTCTGATAACCCGCGGTGCCGTCCTCGTACAAAGGGCTTGTGTCGTCGATAATCATAGCTATGGCGTGCTCGGTTTCGATATGCGGCAGATGAGGCGCGGTATCCAGCAAAGGCCTGACTGTTCTGACCCCGTGTTCCTGCACTTCCGGAGGTTCGAAATACGGCGCGTAAGGCGTCATCCAATAATCGATATGCCCCCTCGTCAGCGACCACGCCGCATTCCTGAGCATTCCGGCGCGGACTTCTTTTATAGTTTTAAATGAGCCCTGCGTATATTTTTCTATTTCTTCAAATGTCCTGCAGTCGTTTTCGACATAAATAATTTTGCCGCGAAGCCTCAAAGAATCCGAAACCCCTTCGGATTCCCAGCCATATCCCACGTTGCGCGCGGTATAATCGGCCGGGGTAACGATAATATCAAGTCCGGGTTCGTCAAGAAGTTCCGCGATATCAATACTTCCCGAAGCGGCAAGAATATTCGGGAATTCGGCGTTTGGACCGCTCCCGTCGAAGAATAATTTAATCTGCCAGCCCGCCATAGGCTGTTTTGCCATATCTATGCCAAACAATAACGGACGGTGAATATTTAAATAACTGCGGACTTCTTTTATTATAGTTTTATACCAGTTCATAAACAGTTCTCTTTGCAGTAAAACATAATCGCGCATTTTACGGAGCTGATTGCCTTCTATCCAGTGAAATGTTTTCTCCCTGGCGTTTATCCATTCCGGGTCTGTGGGAACCGTAACAGTATCGAATGTAACGCCGTTTTCCCCCCATGCTCCGCGTAGCTCGGTTTCGCTTGAATAATTACGCCGGACCCAATCTTTAAATGCTTTCTGCATTTCGGGGCAACGGTCAAAGACATAACCTTTTGTGTTAAGATTCGTTACCCCTTCACCGATTGGGAAATATAGGTAGCCTATCACCCTGTCGGCCCAAGGTCTCGATTCGCAATAATTTATTAAACACTTCATAAATTTTATTAAATCGCTTAATCCTTTTGACGAAGCCATAGAAATCTGAACCCCGGTATGATCGCCGGTCCAGCTTTTTTGAGCGTGACCCGGATTCTTGTCAAACCAATTTTTTGGGACTAAATCGCCGAACCGCACGATGAGCCATGCTTCCGGCTCCGTATTTAAAATCATTTCAGCCTGCCTGTCAACGCAAAAATATTGTTCCGGGTCAATATCGTCCATACCGGCATATACGCCGTCGTCAGTCCAGAACGGGGAAGTTCCTCCCATCCCCCCGAATGAATGCTCCGGCTGTATAGTAAAAAGACGCACGCCGCTTTTTATAAAGCCGCCAACGCGCTCGCCCCATTTTTCCGGAGGGCAAATCCATGTCGCCCCTGCGCCCGCGTCTTGATATGCCGCGTATGATATAAATTTCCCGTTCACGACGAATACGGGACGCCCGTCGATAAATTCCAATTTACATTCGGTTTTTGGCTTATCCATATAATTATTTCCAATCTATATTTTCTATTTTCTATTTTCTATTTTCTATTTCTATATGATAAATATGATAATTATGGCGCTAAATATTCTCGGTTTGATTCGACTTTTGCGCCCTTATCACGGCGTCCACGATTTTTATCCCGTGAACGATCCCTTCCGGCGTGATTTCATCTTCGGGACGTCCGCCGTTTATTGATTTATATAAAATGTCCCACCGGTATTCTCCCGTACTTCCGGCGGCGCATTTTTTTTCTATTATAGTGTCATTGTTTCCGTCATGTATGACAAGCGATAACGCGTCGCCGTCTTTTATGTCGCTTCGGCTGATCGGTCCGATATTCCTGTAAATAGTGCCGTTTTCATAATTTAACACGAGCGAATTGCTGTAATACTGCCCGTCGTTTACGCAGAAAGACGCAAAAACATTCGCTATCGCGCCATTTTTAAATAATAATCCGATCTGCGCGTTGTCGGAAGTCGGCCTTCCCGTGAAAATCCTCGACTGAAACAACTGAACTTTTTCAGCTTCGCCCAATATCCTGTATAAATCATTTAATAAATATATCCCTAATCGGAATACCGGCGCGGCCGGGCATTTTTCATCGTCGTCAAGCCAGCTCCCGTCGGGTTTTTCCCTGTATGATACCCACGCGTCGCATCTGCACGCGACAGGCCTGCCCAAGTTATATTTTTTGACCCATTCGCCGATTTGTTTTAACCCGTCGTCAGGCACAGGCGCGGGGGAATTGAGGTGCACCGTCCTTCCCAGCGATTTTGCTTCTTTTAAAACTTCCAGCGCAGTTACGGGATCGAGCTCAAAAGGCTTCGTCGTCATGACGTCTTTGCCCGACCTGATGATTTTGCGTATTAGTTCAGCCCTTCCCACAGGCCCGGTGAACAATCCTATCACCGGTATATCCGGGTCGGAAATCAATTCGTCAAAACAAAAATACGCTTTAACCCCTGTCTCAGCCGCCGCTTTTTTACATTTATCAGCGTCAATGTCGCATACAGCCGCAAGTTCAAAATATTCATTCCCCGGACCCGACAGCAACTGCCGGTCTATAATATATTTTTTCCCGAAATTGAGTCCGGCAACCCCGATTTTTATTTTTTTCATAAATTTCCGCACCTTTCTTTTGCCTTGATTACCATTCTTGTAGGGTGAAGTTCATCCTCAATACTGAAAGGCATTTGATCAGTTTGATCAGTTCCGTCCAATTCGCCGATAAATATATCAAAATAATCAACCGGCGTCCCCGAAATATCAAGAGTACCCATATCTTTTTCATTCAATACCAATCTTGTCCGCGCGCCGCCGTCAACCGTTTCAATAAATCCTTTGTTGCCGAATATCCTTAAAGTTTCGTTTCCCCACGAACCGAAAGCGCGGGGATTCAAATAATTTGCGATAAAACAGGCGACGCCGCCGTTTTCGAGACTGATCATACATGAAACCGCCATCTTCAAGCCGCCGTTTTGCTTCGGATTGCCGAGATTTGTTTCTATCGCGTATATATCTTTTATCCGAACCCCCGCCACATGCTCTATAAATCTCGCGGCATGGACCCCGGCTTGGCAAAGCAAGCCGCCGTCGATTTTTTCATCCTGCGGCCGTCCGTCGAAATACGGATAGGATTTCTGCGCCAGAACCTGAATAACCGTTCCGATAACATTTGAGTTAACAACGCGTCTTATCGTCTGATAAGGCTGATCAAAAGCCGTGCCCGCCATTTCATGAAAAATTTTCCCCGTTTCATAAGATGTTTTTATAACTCTATCCAAATCATACTCCGTCAGGGCACAGGGTTTTTCCGCATATACATGCTTGCCGCCTTTCATACATTTTATCGCGTCGCCCGCCTGCTCCGCCCTCATAGGCGAACACAGCGACACAATATCTATTTTAGGGTCGCGCAGCATTTCTTCCAGCGTTTTATAATTTCGTATATCTTTTTTCTTTAAATTTTCCGGAAGCAAATTTATATCAAACGCGGCTGTGGCTATTAACTCCGCTTTTTGATGATTTTCCAATAATCCCTGTATCTGATGACCGTTATTTCCGTAAATGCCTATTCTAAATTTCATTTTATTTTATCCCCCGTTATTCCCAAACCCGTTAAATAACAAATATATTATTTTTATATATCAATAGTTTACTATAAAAAAGAACCAAAGTCTATTTTTCAAAAACCTTGATTCTACGCGATATTTCTTATGCCGCTGACCGGAATCGAACCGGTACGAGGGATGAACCTCACGGGATTTTAAGTCCCGGGCGTCTGCCAGTTCCGCCACAGCGGCTTTTTTCTCGAATTTTATCGTCAACTTAAAAAGACATTTATCATTATATAATAAATTTTTTGTTTTGTCAATAGATTATTACGGCTATTCAAAAAATGTTTACGAAATCAGGGACGGAAGCCGCGATTTGCGGCATCCGCCCCTATAATATTTGCGTAATTTTATAATTTTAATCCAGTTCTTCGAATACGGTTATTACTTTCGTGATATCTTTATTCATTGCGTTGATTCTTTTATCGTAATAGGACGCTATATTTCTGTCGTTCTTGTTACACAAAGTGATAAAGTCTATAAATACGTTGCCGAAACTGTAAACGGCCCCTATATCGTAAACCCTTTCTCCCATCGCTGCGTTGGCGCCGAATATAATATCAAGCATTTCGCTCGATTCTTCGTCCCTCGCGAATTTTCTTTGCAGAACAACGTCATAATACGCGGGCTGCAAAGTATAGCGGCTCTCGGCGGCCATTGCTTCGAGAACGATGCTTGTTCTCTCCAAATCGCCCGCAGTCTTTGGAATTCCGAGCAGAACTCCCGTATAAGGATTTACGACGCTGTAATATTTATCCTGCGCTTCGTCGAATTTCGGCATGGGGATAATGCCAAAATTGGCGTCCATGCCCCTGAATTTTTCGACGACTCTCATTCTTACCCACATGAACAGCGCCCTGCTCTCTTCGAACGCGCCGTGATATGCCGCAAGCCAGTTTGCGCTGTTTGTTCCCCCGTCCGCGATATCAGACTGGATGTTCAAAACGTCCTGCTTGTTATACATGATATCCATACATTTGTCAATCACCGCCAGATTGCGCTGGCTCGTGAAATCCATATACGGCAAATCGTCCTCGTCTTTGACTGCCAGAGAACCGCCGCCGCTGACCAAAAGCGCGTGCAGGGTATCCCTGTAACATACAAAACCCCATCTGTCGTCTTTGGGCGTCATTTTGCCGTCGCCGTTCAAATCAGACGAAGCGCCTTTGACACAATCGTTAAATGCGTCCATCGTCCATTTGCCTTCTTTGACCGAATTATACGGCAGAGCCATACCAAGCTGCATCATCAAATCTTTATTAAAAATTAAAGCGTTTGTCGCTTCGTTGTCGAGTATGAGCAAATCGCCCGCCAATAAATAATTTTTATGATCGACTGACATTGAATTAACCGCCGGGTCCCACCACGGTTTGTTCAAATCCACATACGGCAGGTTCGCAACGTTGGTTAAAAGTCCGCTGGTTATGGTTCCGGGAACGTTGTTATTAAATATCATGACTACATCGTAGGCGTCGTCGCCGGATTTTACGGTCTTATTTAATGTGCTTCTTTCATCGGCGATCGAGACTACTTTGAAATCGATGTTAAATTTATCTTTTAACATCGCGTTTCTTTTGTAAACGGCGTCGTTGACGGGTTCGTCGGTTTCCTCGATTTCGGCTAAGATTTCCCTGGGTTCGGGAACAAGCCAGTCGTCGCTTTCGTCCCTGTGGCATAAAAAAGTAAAAATGTGTCCGTTATAATCAACGTCAGCCGGAATATCGGGAAGTATTTTCGCTTCGGTCGCTTCCGGGCCGGCGTCCTGCGCGTCTGCGGCCGGATCGGCAATATTTTGATGATCGTCTCCCTGAACGTTTGATTTTTTTGCATCGCAGGAAAGCAATACGCCGGAAATCATCAGAACGGCCAATAACAGCGCCATGAATCTTTTCATAAAAAAATTTTACTCCTTAAATTATTTTTTTGCTTTACAGAACCCAACGGTTTATATAATTTTTCATCAATCTCATCAATCTCATCAATCCATATCCTGGAACGTGTTGACGACTTTATCGATCGCCTTTTGCATCGACGCCATTTTTTTCTCATAATACGACGCTACGTTTCTGTTGGATTTGCCGCACAGAGCGATGAAATCTAAAAATACGTTGCCGAAACTGTAAACGGCGCCGATGTCGTAAATTCTCTCTCCCATCGATGCGTTGGCGCCGAATATAATATCAAGCATTTCGCTCGATTCTTCGTCCCTCGTGAATTTTCTCTGCAAAACGATGTCGTAATACGCGGGCTGCAAAGTATAGCGGCTCTCGGCGGCCATTGCTTCGAGAACGATACTCGTTCTTTCCAGATCGCCCGCGGTTTTGGGAACCCCGAGCAGAACTCCCGTATAGGGATTCACCAAACTGTAATATTTATCCTGCGCTTCGTCGAATTTCGGCAGGGGAATAATGCCGAAGTTGGCGTCCATGCCCCTGAATTTTTCGACGACTCTCATTCTTACCCACATGAACAGCGCCCTGTTTTCTTCAAATGAGCCGTGATACGCAATAAACCAATTTATGCTGTTTGCGCCCGGCGTGGTTATATCTGACTGGATATTCAAAACGTCCTGTTTATTATACATGATATCCATCGCTTTATCGATAACCGCCAGATTGCGCTGGCTCGTGAAATCCATATACGGCAAATCGTCTTCGTCTTTGACTGCGAGGGCGCCGCCGCCGGATACGAGAAAGGCGTGAAGGGTGTCGTTAAACGTTAAAAATCCCCATCTGTCTTCATTAGGCGTCATTTTCCCGTCGCCGTTCAAATCGCTTGACGAACCTTTGACAAACCCGTTTAATTTATCAAGCGTCCATGCGCCTTCTTTTACAAGATTATACGGCAAATCAAACCCGAGCGACGCCATCAAGTCTTTATTGAACAATAATGCGTTTGTCGCTTCGTTGTCCAAAATCAACATATCGCCCGCCAATAAATAATTTTTATGATCGATCGACATCGAATTGACCGCCGGGTCCCACCACGGTTTGTTCAAATCTACATACGGCAGGTTTGCGACGTTGGTCAAAAGCCCGCCGGTAATCGTTCCGGGAACATTGTTATTAAATATAAGTATGGCGTCATAGGCGTCGTCGCCGGATTTTACGGTCTTGGATAATAAAGACCGTTCGTCCGTATTTGTAATCAATTTAAAATCGATATTGTATCTGTCTTTTAGCACAGAATTTCTCTTATAAACCGCGTCGTTGACCGGTTCGCCGTTTTCAACCTCCGCGACAATTTCCCTCGGATCCGGGTCTACCCAGTCGTCGGTTGATTCCTGATGGGATAAAACAGTAAACACATATCCGTTATAATTCACGTCGGCGGGAAGATCGGGAAGTATTTTCGCTTCGGTCGCTTCCGGGCCGTTATCCTGCCCGTCTTCGGCGGCGATATTGTTTTGCCCGCCGTCACTCACGGGATCGCCTGCTTTTTTCGCGTCGCATGAAATCAATAAAAATAAATTTAGGATCATGAAAATTGCCAGCCAAAAAGAAATCGTTCTTTTCATAATTTTCATAATATTATTACTCCATTTCTTGGAATATGCCTATAACTTTTTCAATCGCTTTTTCCATTTTTGAGATATTTTTATCATAATACGACACTATGTCCCGGTTAGACTTATAAGCCATTTCGATATAACCCAGAAATACGTTGTTGAAACTGTAAACGCTGCCTATATCATAAACCCTTGTGTTAAATATAATATCGAGCATTTCGCTGGATTCGTTGTCCCTGACGTATTTTCTCTGCAAAACGATATCGTAATACGCGGGTTTGAGGGTATAACGGCTTTCAGCGGCGAGAGCTTCGAGGATTATGCTTACCCTCTCCAATTCGTCCGCGCTTTTCGGCACCCCGAGCAGCACCCCCGAGTAAGCGCTTACGACGCTGCGGTAGTTTTCCTGATTCTCGTCGAACTTAGGCATGGGCAATATTCCGAAATTCGCTTCCATGCCCCTGTATTTCCCTACGACTCTCATTCTTGCCCACATGAACAGCGCTCTGTTCTGCTCAAAAGAACCGATATATATATTGGTCCATTCCGCCGAAGGGAGACGCGCCTGCACATTCAGGACATAATCTTGATTATACATAATATTCATTGTTTTTTCAATAACTGCAAGATTCCGTTCAGTTGTGAAAGACATGACCGGCAGGTCTTTTTCGTCTTTGACCGCCAGCGATCCGCCCCCGCCTACGAGAAATGCGTGCATTGTGTCGTTAAAAGCAAGAAGGCCCCATCTGTCGTCCGCGGGCGCCATTTTCCCGTCGCCGTTCAGGTCGCTTGCCGCATCCCTGATATATTCGTCTAATTTATCCATAGTCCATTTGCCCTCGGTCACTAAACCGTACGGCAATTCTTTGCCAAGCTGCATGATCAGATCTTTATTGAACAGCAGCGCATTTGTCCCTTCGTTGTCAAGCATGAGCAGGTCGCCGCCCAGAAGATAATTTTTATTGTCTATCGACAAGGCATTGACCGCCGGGTCCCACCACGGTTTACTTAAATCAATATACGGCAGATATGATATATTGGTCAAAAGGGCGCCTGTCACGATCCCCTGGACATTATTGTTGAACATCAAAACCGCGTCGTACTTGCTGTCGCCTGCCGTGACGGCTTTTTTCATTGTGCTTTTTTCGTCTGTATTCACGATCATTTCAATATCGATATTGTATTTTTCTTTTATTGTCAGATTTCTTTTATAGACCGCGTCGTTTATCGGCTCGCCGTTTTCGACTTCTTTGCCGGCTTCGTTCATTTCAGCCACGATCTCAAGGGGATTTAACGCGGGCCAGTCGTCTCCGCCGTCCGAATGGGCTAAAAAAGTAAATGTATATCCGTTGAAGTTCGATTCGGGAAGCTCCGGGGCTATTCTTTTTTCCGCCGCGGTTTCTTCGCCGGGCAAATCGCCGCCCTGTTCCTGATCGGCGATATTTTCCATAGAAGTCTCGATATTTTTCGATGTGTTGCCGCCGCACGAAATCAACATGCCCGCAAGCAGCGCAAAAACCAAAATAAGCGATATAAATTTTTTCATAAAATCTCTCTCCCGAAATAATAAATTAATTTATTTATTATATATTTTTAATCGCAATAATTATCCCTGATCTTGTCATATATTTTTTGCATCTGTTTTTTGAACGCATTTTCGTTCTTTTCCATAAAAGAGACATAGTTCGGGGTTTTTTTGGTGTTCAATATAGCGGAAACCGAAAATGTTATCGGCGTCCAGTCGCCGTAATTCAGCGCGAAATCGTAAACCGCGCCTTTATAGATTATATCGATCATCTCTGTGGATTCGACGTCCCTCGCCACTTTCGACGTCAGGAGAACATCATAATACGCCGGGACCGTCAGCCGGTAACTTTCCGCCGCAAGGGCTTCGCTTACAGCCCCCGCAAGATCGGGGTCGGCGGTCAGGGGGATCATCATAAACCCGTTCCATGACAGGCTCAGATAATCTTTCTGCGCCTCGTCGTATTTGGGGAAGGGAAGTATGCCGAATTCGACTTCGTATGCCCTGTACCGTTTGCCCGCGCTCAAAGGATCGACGTGAAACAGCGCGCGGTCGCTGCTCATAGGCACCTGCGATTCATAAACCGCCGCGGGATTGTTTGCGTCCCAATCCCCTAAGTAAGTCTGGTTCCCGACAAACATCAATTCATATAAAGTATTGATAAGATTTCCGTAACGCTCTGTATTCAGATTGTTTGCAGGATAACCGTCGTCGCCCATTTTTGATATATACATATCGCATGACTGGATCGCGCTTTCCATCATCCAGCCGACATGAGTGACAAATCCGTACTGGTCCTCTTTGCTGAATTTTCCGTCGCCGTTTATATCTTTTGACCCGAGTCTGGCAAGCTCCAAAAGTTTGTTCCATGTCCATTTGCCGTCCCTGACGATCTGATATATATCGCCCATATCCAATTCTTTCACCAGTCTCTTGTTGAAATAAATTACGTTAGGGTCGAATATGATAAAATCGCTTACGGCAGTCAGCAGGATCCCGTCGACGGCCATCGTCTGATTCATGCGCTGGTTCCACCACGGCTTTGCAAAATCCACGATCGGGAGTTTGTTCCAGTCATAAACCACCCCGGCAGTCGACATTTCCGGCACGCCTTTTATGCAGTGCGTGAGGGCCATTTGGTAATCGTCGGAACCGGCTTTTACGGATTTTGTTATTGCCGTGCTTACGGTGTCTATATATCCTTTTGTTACGGGATTGATAACCAGATTAAACCGTTCTTCGATGTTTTTCGTTCTTCTGTAAACCGCGTCGTTCATTTTTTCGCCGATTTCAGCGTCGGCAAAATAATAATCGTTATACATGCTCCAAGTCGGATACAAAATCGTAAAATCCCTGCCTTTGAAATCCAATTCGGGAATATCTTCTTTTATTGTCAAGCGGGGATCTGCCGTTTCGCCTTCGGGAATTAAATCGCCGCCGTTTTGGCTGTCGGGGGCGTTTACGTTATTATTATCAGCATTGTTCGGGTTCGCGGTTTTGCCGCCGCATGAAATCAATGTGCCGGCAATCAGCGTCAGAATCAATATAAGCAATATAAGCAATATGATTTTTTTCATGATAAATACCCCCATTATATATTATTTTATTAATTTAGTCCATTGCTTCGAACTGGTCGACAACTTTCTGGATCGCTTTTTCCATATTGGCGATCTTTTTATCATAATATGACGCTATATTTCTGTCCTCTTTGCTCGCCAATCCGTTGAAATCCGAAAAGACGCCGCCGAAACTGTAAACGCCGCCGATATCATATACCTGCGTGCTGAATATAATATCGAGCATGTCGCTGGATTCTTCGTCCCTTGTGAATTTTCTCTGTAAAACGATGTCATAATACGCGGGCTGGAGAGTGTATTTGCTCTCGGCCGACAGGGCTTCGAGAATAACACTGGTTCTCTCGGGGTTTTGCGCGCTCTTGGGCACTGCGAGCAGAACGCCCGTGTACGGGTTGACCAGGCTGCAGTAATTGGGCTGGGATTCTTCATATTTGGGCATGGGCAGTATGCCGAAGTTGGCGTCCATCCCTCTGAACACTTCGACAACCCTCATTCTGATCCACATGAACAAAGCTCTGTTTGCCATAAATCCGTCATAATACAAAATTCTCCAGGTTTCGGCTCCCCCGCCCGCGTCTTTCTGGACGTTTAAAACTCCCGGATTTGTGTTTTTATACAATAAATCCATCGCTTTATCCAGAACGCTGAGGTTTCTCGGCTCGGCGAATGACATATAGGGTATATCGTCGGCGTCTTTTGCCGCGAAAGTCCCGCCGCCCGCGACTAAGAATGCTTGAAGGGTATCGTTAAAAGTCACGAACGAAAATCTGTCGTCCCTGTAATCAAGCTTGCCGTCGCCGTTCAAATCCGATTCG
>Ga0209628_10001329_pt1 | contig 15899 bp, 7 predicted proteins | sample TergutCu122P4_FD_187285 | JGI IMG/M metagenome (GOLD analysis project Ga0209628, IMG submission 187285) | Cubitermes ugandensis P4 segment gut microbial communities from Kakamega Forest, Kenya - Cu122 P4 (SPAdes) (version 2) | ecosystem: Host-associated > Arthropoda: Insects > Digestive system >...
GGATTTCTTTTGTGAATAGGGATAAATGACCCTTGCATTAGGCTTGAATGTCCGGTAGGTATTCAAATTGTCTTCGCCGGATGAAGTTTGAAAATAGGGTTTGGTAATGGTTTTTTCTATCTTGTACTCAACACCTTTTTTAGAAAAAAAGTAATGCTTCCTGTCTTCTTTTGTTGGCGTGAAAATGTAAATATCGTTTGCGCTGGTTTGAATACCATTGAAGATATTGTCTTCGCCGGTTATATCTGCTAACTGAATGCTTTGCGATACAATTTTATGGTATGCATCGGATAATTCAGGAGGAATTAATACCCATACATCAGGGTCTAATTCTTGTGTGTTCTTAAAAGAAAATTTTGCGGTATCGGGTTCGCGCACTTTCCAATTGCTTAATTGCTTAACCTCTGCGTATTGAAAAGTTTTCTGTGGTTTCTTATTCAGGATAAGCAAACAGGTATAGGTTGTTTTGTCGGCAAATACCTGATTGGCCCCAAAAGAAACGATTGAATGTAAGTGTCCTTTTTTGACAAGTAATTCGCGGAGTTTCTTTCCTGCGCCGACTTTGGCAAACTTGCTTGGTACAATATAACCTAAAATTCCATCATCGGTCAATAAATTCAATCCTTGCTCCACAAAAAGGAAGTATTTATCAAATTGTTTGTAAGCAGACGTGTAATGGATTTTGTAAAGCGGAAATTCAAGCGGCGTGATATTTTTCATGTCCTCCGACTTTAGGTAGGGCGGATTGCCGACAATCACATCAAATCGTAGTTCAGAAAAATCAAACGGGTTGATTTCTTGATGATTAATTTTATCTACTTGAGCTGGGTTTAGCAAACTGTTTCCAAAAAAAATATTCTGAGAAAGGTCAGGAAGGACAGGTTTCGTTTTATTCGTTGTATCATCGTTTTCGTTTTCCAATAGTTTCAATAACAAGCCAAACTTTGTCGCCTCCACTGCATTGTAATCTTTATCAACGCCATAAATGCAGTCCAACAAAACTTTTCTTTTTATCTCAAAAGGCAGTTTGTAGGTGTTAATATTTGTTTGGATGAGCGTTGATTTATCGTGCTTCAAATAATAGTCAATCAAGATATCATTCAGCAATTGAAAAAGTTCCAACAAAAATGCGCCTGAACCGCAAGCGATGTCTGCAAATTTTAGTTGCAAAATTTCCACATCGGTTTTGTCCCTGCATTTTGGCAGAACCGTATCTCTTAAAATATCGTTGATAATATAAGTTGGCGTGGATACTATGTCCCTGTCTATGTTTTCAGGCTTTTTTACGACTTCTACTGCTCCGTTTTGAAAGGTTAATTTTTCGGAAAGGAAAATCTCGTAAATACTGCCTAACACATCAGAAGCAAAAACACTAAACGAATAAGGGCTTTCAGGATAATACAACTGCCGGATGATTTCCCAAAATACGGAACTGACATTTTCAATAATTTTATCTTTCAACAACCGATCGAATAATCCTGAATTGTATCGTTTATCCGCTTCTTGAAATTTTTTGATTAAAGCCTTAAAGTTGCTTGTGTTCGCAAATTTTAAGAGCGTTTGATAGTTTTCCAAATTCCGGTCTTCGCATACGCGCAAGAACAACACACGGTTCAAGTAACTTTGAACGATATCATTTAGTTGTTGTTCGCTTATATTCGGCTCATAGTTGTATATTTCAGCGCCTAATAATCCTCTCCATTCATTAATTTGATTCAAAAAAAGTTTGTCAATGGAGTAGTGATGCAGTTTAGTTTCAATATGTTTCCATTCTTCGTCAAAAGTCCCTGAATAAACCGATTCTTTTCCCAGCAATCTTTTGATTTCATCCAATTTGTCAGCGTATTCCGTAAAGTGGTAACTTTTGATTAATGCCTTTTGATAAGTGTCGTCCTGTTCTACTATTATGGATGTATCATATATTAAAAGGTGTTCAAAATTAGAAAGCGCCGATATTTTCAGTTTTGCAGTAAATCCATAACGTCTAACCTGTTTTGCCGTTTCATGATTTGATTCAATTGAAACGCCGGGTTTCTTTGCTTCCAAAAAGAATTTCCTTTCTGAATAAAGCCTGAAGGTATAATCCGGTTTTTTTGAATGTTCTGAAACATTTGATTTAATCGCTTCTTCCAGAATAACCTCTCTTTCATTCGTGGATTTCCCTTCATTGTTTTTTATATCCCACCCAAGCAACTCAAATAAAGGGTCTAAGAAATCACTGCGAAGCTGTGTTTCATTATATTTGTTTGTCAGGTAATAATTCCTGTTTGCCTGATAATTATGTATGAGTTGCTCTATGGTCATTATTTCTTGGTTTTTAAATACTTAATTTGGTCTTCAGCTACCAATAAAGCATCCATGGCCATCTCTTCATCAGCCAATGCATAGACGACCTTATCAGAAAGCCATGCTAACAGCAGTTCATTCTCATCAGCGCAAAAATATTCGGAAAGTTTAACAACTTGTTCGCGTGATGCTTTTCGTTGCCCCCGTTCCATACGGCTTAGTATGGCTTGATCAATATCAAGGAAAGCTGCAACCGTTCGCAATGGAAGTTGCCGTTTTTCCCGTAGCTCTCTTATTCTATGCCCAAAACTATTCATTTTGATAAAAATCGTTTTGACTATTTTTGGCAAAGATACAACTTTATTATATTCCATTCCTATGGAATAATAAAAAAGTTATCAACAATTTTAATCATCTGCGGCGACAAGAGCGAAGAATCGACGAAATGCGCCGCTCTATGTATGGATAATCAACCGTCTGCTTCTAAAAATTTGTTTATTAATAGCTTGATAATAAACAGATTCATAGAAGTGCAAACCACTGAATTCCTTATGATTTCTTCTGTGAACTACCGTGTTGTAATCACCAACTCCTTCCCTCGCAACAAATCCTTGTGCGAAATAAAATAACCGTTGATTTTTTGTCCGTCGTATGTGATATTGCTGATCTTTCTGCCGGTTCCTTCCCTGCGGATTGTGAAAGGAGTTTCGCCCAATGCAAAAACGACCTTGTCGAAAATGGGAACTGTTATGATATATTCCGGATCGGCAGGCGACAGGGTATACAAGCCAATCGCATTGAGCACATACCATGCCGATAATCCGCCCGAATCGTCCATCCCTGCGTATGAGAGTCCTTCCTTACCCATCGCATAGTAATGGTTCATGATGGTGTCGATGACTGCCTGTCCTTTTTCCTGTTTATCAACGAAGTAATACATGTATGGGATGCCTTGCGACGGCTGGTTGCCGGGGCAATACTGTCCGATAAATGTGGTGAGGTTATACACCTCCATCCCATTCCATGGAATGATAAACATCGAATCGAGTTTGGCCTCGAATGCTTTTTTGCTGGGATAGAGGGCTATCAGGCCTTCGGGGTCGTGCGGGGCGAAAAAGGTTGATTGCCAGGCATTGGCTTCGCGATACATAAAGACATAATACGGATAGGTCGGGTCGAACGGCTCCCACCATTCACCGTTTGCCAATCTTCCCTGCATAAAGCCATTTGCCGGATTAAACAGGTTCTTGTAATTGCCCGACCGTTGCATCAACATCGCATAATTGTCCATATCGCCCAATTCTTTGGCTAAAAGCGCCACAGCATAGTCGTCGTAGGCGTATTCGAGCGTTTTGGTGACTGCCGCTTTCGCTTCGTCCGTTTCTGTCCGGAATGTGGGATTTGGCACATCATTTTCGGCAATCCATCCGTTTTTGATGTATTCGTCCAAGAAAAGCCTTGATCTGTTGTTTTCGACAACTGTCGCATTACGTAACATAAAATAGTAGGCGCTGTCGACGTTAAAACTGCGCAATCCACGCAGATACGAACCGGTAATAAATGGCGAGGCATGGTCGCCGTGAAAGTATATCGGCATGAAGCGGCTGACTTTGGCTCTTTCGATCAGGGAACTGATAATGTCGTTTACCACATCCGGCGACAACATACCCAATAGAATCAATTTGTTGCGGTAATCGTCCCAGAGGGCGGGATTCGTGTAGAAATGAAATCCCTTGTTGACGACGTTACGGCGAGGGTCGGTAAAATAACCGTCGACATCGCTCCGGATAGAAGGCCACAGACACGAACGGTAGATACATGAATAAAAATTCCTTCTTTCTTTTTCCGTTCCACCGGTGACCTGGATTTTCGACAGCAATGCTTCCCACGTATTGTCGGCCTCTTCGAATACCTGTTTGAAGGTTTTATTGTTTATTTCCGCTTCCAAGTTTTTCTTTGCCTTGTCTATACTCACAAACGAAAAACCTATTTTCAATTCTAACGGTCCCTTTTGATCTGCAAAATGGATGATCGTGATTCGTTCCCTGTCGTTACTGATCGAATCGAGGCTTTTGATGTTGTGGTTTGCAACTGCATAAAAATAAATCGCATCGCCGGTTCCCTGTGAGCCGGAAAAGGTGTTGTCGTTGATTTGCTTGAAGTCCCATACCGTCCCGGCGCGTCGGCTATTTGTTCGCGACAGGTTGAGCAACAGTTTTTTGTCGTCACTGCTGCGGTATGTAAATTTGTGGTATGCACAACGAAGCGTGGAGGTCATTTCGGCATTCACGTTGTAGCGGTCGAGAAAAACCTGATAATAACCTGGCCTGGCCGATTCTTTTTCGTGGCTGTAGCCCGAATGGTAATTATCGGCCGTTATATCCCCTGTAAAGGGCAGGATGGGTACATGTCCCAAGTTCCAATGTCCCATACTGGTATGGAAGAAGGCGAAGATTACCGTATCTTCGTACTGGTAGCCCGATCCGCTTCCATACAGCGTTACCGGAGTAACCTGTACCATGGCGTTGGGCAGCGATGCGCCGGGGAACACTTCTGCTCCCCAGGCTCTGTGCGTCGGTTCATAACCCAGATCGGCGCTGTCCCACAGCGTAGCTGTGCCGAATAGCGGGTTTGCATAATCGGTAAGCCGTTTGGGAGCAGGCGAACAACCGATCAGGAATGCCAGAATAATGGCTGGAAGAATGATTTTTTTCATGCGAAAAATCAATTAAGAATTAAAAAATAAGAATTAAGAGAATATTTTTTTTGCTCGCGCGGATTTGTAATCCGTGCGTTGGATGTTTATTTGGACACATGGATGGGCACGGATTACAAATCCGCGCCAGCAAAGGACACAAAGATACAAATCCGCGCCAGCATGATTTCATGTATTTTATTTTATTCAGTTGTGATTACCAACTCTTTACCTCGCATCAAATCAGCATGCGAAATGAAATAGCCATTTATCTTTTGGCCGTCGTAGGTGATGTTGCTGATTTTTCTTCCCGAACCTTCACGGCGGATTGTAAATTGTGCATCACCCATGGTGAAAACAACTTGGTCGAAAAGGGGAACCGTAATGATATATTCAGGGTCTGCCGGTGAAAAGGAATAAAGTCCGATAGCATTTAACACATACCATGCCGACAATCCGCCCTCATCGTCCATACCGGCGTATGCCAGACCTTCTTTGCCCATATTGTAATATTTCTCCATCAGAATATCCAATTTTTCCTGCGCTTTTTCCTGTTTGTCAACGAAATAGTAATAATATGATATACCTTGGGCAGGCTGGTTGCCAGCACAATATTGTCCGAAGAATCCGGTTAAATTATCTGCTTCATACCCGCCCCAGGGGACAGTAAACACCGAATCAAGCTTTTGCTCAAAAGCCTGCTTACTGGGGAAAAGGCCAATAAGTCCTAACGGATCATGCAGAGCGAAAAAAGTTGATTGCCATGCGTTTGATTCGCGAAACATGAAAACGTAATACGGATAAGCGGGATCGAAAGGCGTTACCCAGTCGCCGTTATCATATCGACCGCGTAAGAAGCCCGTTGAAGGGTCGAACAGATTTTTGTAATTCTTTGAACGTTGCATCAATAGATTGTAATTGTCCATATCGCCCATCGCTTTAGCCATAAGTGCCACGGCATAATCGCTGTAAGCATATTCAATCGTTTTCATAACTGCCGCTTTCGCCTCATCTTCTTCGGTCTTTACCGTCGGATTGGGCACGCGATTTTCGGCAATCCAACCTCTTTCAATGTATTCGTCGAGATATCGTCTGCCGCCTCTTCTCGGAGGCGCTTGTGCCTGTCCTGGTGTTTGTCCGGGCCTTTGTATCTGTGCTTGCCCTTGTCCCTGTGCTTGTCTTGGCGCCTGTCCTTGCATTTGTCCTTGACTTCCACTTACTAAGGTCGCATTGTTCAAAAGATACTTGTAGGCGGTAGCCCCGTCAAATTGAAGGCCACGAAGATACATGCCAGTAATAAACGACGTGGAAAAGTCGCCATGAAAGCCGCTTGAGAAGTAACCCGAAATCTTGGCTCTTTCAATATCCGACTTGATCACATTGGTGGTTAATTCTGGTTCGATCATTCCCAGTAGTGGCATTTTACAGGCGTATGTATCCCAGTAATTATTACTGGTATAGAAATCAAACCCCATGTTGACGACATTTCCGTTTGGGTGGATAAATTCGCCGTCAAAATCGCTGCGGAGCGCAGGCCACTGTAACGCCCGATACAGACACGAGTAGAACGTCCGCCTCTGTTTTTCTGTTCCGCCAGTTACCCGAATTTTCGATAGCAACGCCTCCCATGTTTCGTCGGCTTCTTTGACAACTTGTGCAAAACTTTTATTTATCATTTCCGCTTCCAAGTTTTTCTTTGCCTTTTCGACGCTTACAAATGAAAATCCAAACTTCAGTTCCAATGGCTTGTTGCTGTCGGCAAAATGAACGATGGTAAGTGTTTCCTTGTCGTTTCTGACTGAATCAGTGCGTATAATTGTGTGATTGGCTACTGCATAAAAGTAAATATCGTTTTGGGAGCCGGAAAATGTGTTTTCATTTTCTTGTTTGAAAGTCCATCTTGCGTTTGCACGCATGCTGTTCATTCGTGACAGGTTGAGTAACAGTTTCTTTTCACCACCCTTGCTGTATGTGAATTTGTGAAATGCACAACGCATGGTGGAGGTCATTTCGGCATTGATGCCGTACCGTTCAAGGAAAACCTGATAATAACCTGCTTTTGCCGATTCGTTTTCATGGCTGTAGCCCGAATGGTAATTATCGGCTGTTATCTGTCCGGTAAATGGTAGAATGGGTACATGTCCCAAGCCCCATTGCCCTTTGCTCGAATGAAAAAAGGCATAAATATTCGGGTCTTCATACTGATAACCCGAACCGCTACCCCACATGGTTACAGGCGTTGCCTGCACCATCCCATGTGGCAAGGTTGAACCCGGATAACATTCAGCACCCCATGCCCTGGTAATACCCTGTGCCGGTCTCCGACCAAATTCAGTAAGAACAGTTCGAAATTCGGGATTCGGGCTGAGCTTATAACCAAGATCAATACTGTCCCAAAGTGTAGTCGTTCCAAGGAATGGATTAACGTAACTTGTAAGTGTTTGCGTTTTGGTTGCAGGACCGCATCCTGTAAATGTTGCAAGAGAACTGCCAACGAGTAGCGCCAAAATGATGGCGACTGAAATAAGAGATTTTTTGTTCATATCGAAATGTGTTTTTTAATTAATAATAATTTATTATGTTTTAAATAGTTAAAAGCAGAAATATACATTTTTTCCTTCTTTTCAATTTATATATCTTTTCACTTAACGGAATGATTCCCTGGATAAGCCTCCATGAGTTTCTTAGCTTCCTCAGGTTTAATAATTGAAACACAGCCATGACGTGCTTCAGAGGGGAAACTTGCGTCTTCTTCTACTGTCCAATTAATCAAATCGGGCGAAGAAGAAACTCCGAAACGGTTGGTCATGCAGTAATCGTAAAACAATAGCCAGCCGGGTTTTTGCGGGTCTTTCGCTACGGTTGGGCCTTCGGTTATGACCGGAACGATCTGTCCCTGATTCAAAGGGCCTTCAACAATATCGTAGGGTCCTTCCGGTTTTTTTGATATGGCAACGCGGATAGCCCTTCTTTCGCCTGTAAGTTCACCAAATTCCTCTTCTTTATGGAACAGGTAGTAAACGCCGTCATGTTCCTGCAATGCACCGTCAATAACAGAATAAGAAGGTTCGAACAACGGTTTAGCAGGCGTGAATGTTTTCCAGTCGCGCGAATAACAGTACCAAAGCCGACTTTTTTTCCAACCGGCATCTTCGAATGATGAAGACCAGAACAACATATATTCTTCAGTCTTTTCATTGTAAAACCATTCCGGAGCCCAAATATTCCTCGCCAGCGATCCCTCTTCATTCCTGACATCCTTCATCAACAGCAAGGGGCCTTCAATCTGAAAATTTATTAGGTCCTTCGAGGTAATATACAGACAACTTGGACCTACTTTTTCGCGGTCTCCTCCTCTTCCGCCGCCGGTCACAACAATCCGCCAAAGCCCATCAGGACCGCGCCGAACGAAAGGATCGCGCATCTGTTGCTCCCATACCGGTTTATTGTCGTTCAACGCTGTCCAATGGCGACCGTCTATGGACAAAGCGATATGCAACTTGGCTTCCAACATTGGGTCGGGCAATGGAACTTCGATTGTTTTTCCTGCAGCATCAATTTCAATGCGTGTAGGATAACGCTGACGGAAATAAGTCAGCATATAAACGTCTTTATTTCCTTCAATTATAAACTGTTCTTGTGCATTGGGCTTTTGTGCCGACACTCCTGAGAAAAGGGCAAGCATCATTAGAATCATTGAGGGTTTCATTGCGCAATACAATTTGGTTAATTATAATTTGTTGTGCTTTTGTAATAAGGCCAATGCTTCCATCAACATACATCCACTTAAGTGTTCTGTATGTCCTGTACTGCTGCCGGGGGAAGTTTTCCAGTAGGGGCTAAACAATATCCCCGGCCTACCGGTTCCTTCTCGCCACAATGTTTCGCCATTGTGTTTCAGGAAAGTTACATAACGATTGCGGACAACGTCGCTGATTCCGTCCGACAAAATCAATTGTGCAAAGTAGCGGACAAAAATCCCTTTAAACAAGCCCCCGTCGCGCCTGCCTTCACTTTTGAGCAAATTGTCGGCAGTATTAATCAGGTTATTTATTGTATAGTCGGCAGCTTTTATAGCGTCGTCGATATATGTTTTGTCACCGGTTATTTTGTACAGTTCGACAGCGGCGCCCAAAAAAGTTCCCTGGTTGTAGGTCAAAACCAATCTGGTATTTGTAACACCTGTTCGGGTGTTTAAGTTATCGTAAATGGCTCCACTGTCAGGGCTGAATAGATATTGTTTTTCCCATGCATATATTCTTTTTGCCCACTCCAGATCTTCTTTGTCGCCAAAGGCTTGATATAGATGTGCTGCAAGAATTGCGGCAGGACCATTGGAACAGGCGTTTTTGCTGTGACGGTTTCTACGTGACTCCCAGAAGATTCCTCCGCCACCGACATCAGTCCATGATTTTTTGATACCAAATGCGGCATTTTGATCCTCCATATCATTGGTGGTACCGTCCCATACTTCCTTACATACGGTAAGAAATCTCTCAATACCTGTTGCATGATATGCGCGAAGCGTTGCCAATCCAATCCATTCCATATCGTCAATATACGTGTTTGCCCATTTGTTGCCGTTTGCACGATGAACTCCTTCGAGCCAGGGTTCGAAATAACCCCTGTAAAAGTTATCGCCTGACCGGATATACGCATCCACCAACACATCCAAAGCGTGCGCTTGAGGCCAGTAGTGTCCGCCCCAGAGAATAGAGTCGGAAGCTTCATTAAAATAATAATACGTAGTATTCCAGAAATTGTTTAGCAATGACTTACTGCTACTGTCAGCAATCGACATCCAATTAAAAGAATTTATAATTCCTCTGTTTTCGTTTTGAGCATTTGCGCTTCCACTAACAACAAGAACTATTGTAGAAACTATCAGAATTTTTAAACCTCTCATATTTAGTTATTTTACAGAATAGTGAAAGGGTGCATTTCAAATTGTCGCATATTTTCTACCGAGAGATACATTCCTAACGGAATGTGTATAAACGGTAAACGACAATTTGAAAAACACCCATAGTAATATTATGCATGATTATCAACTACCAACCCGGATTTTGTCCAAGATTGGGATTGATATCTCTTTCGCTGCCGGGTACGGGCCATAAATAATCGCGATTCTTATTAAATGTCCGCGGGGTCGCCAGAATATATTCTGTGTTGTTGTTCGCGAACTTCGCACCGCGTGGTCTTCCGTTCAAAACAATTTCGGCTGTTTTCCAGCGGCGCAGGTCGTATAGTCGAGTGCCTTCAAATGCAAGTTCGCAGCGACGTTCGCGCCGTACAATTTCCCGCAGGGCAGCCTGGTTGTACGATGCTTTCCAGTCTAATGCGTTTGGATCGGTAAATCCGGCGCGCTCGCGAAGTTTTTTGATTGTTGCATTCCAAACCTGCTCATTCATCTGATTTTGCTCAATCATCGCTTCGGCATACATCAACAATATATCGGCATAGCGGATCAGGATGATATTCATGCCCGACGCCATATCTGATTGTCGCGCCGTCGGATCGTACCATTTACGCAAATAATAGCCTGTTGGACTGGAAAATAAATTGTTGGGAACATATTTATCAACCGTAGTCGACGTCAACGGGTCGATTTCGATTGTCACAAATGTGCCGTCCGGTTTTTTCCATTTATACCCATGGTACACAATCGCATTCATACGCGGATCGCGGTTCACATAAGGATTATCCTCGTTGTATCCTGAATTGGGGTCTTTGATAGGTAATCCGTTCAACATGACATAATCCTCTACCAAATCCTGCGTAGGAGCAAATTCGCTCGAACGGCCAAGTTGGGAAATTGGAATATTATCCCGCATAGCATCCCATGTTCTGACGCCGTCAACATAAGCAATATCAAGCAAGATTTCGGTACTGTATTGATTTTGCGGCAAGAAAACACCTTCATAATCAGGCAATAAATTGTATGTACCATATTCGCCGTCCATAATTTTTTTGCAGGTTGCGCTTACATTCGCCCAATCATTTGCATGCAGATAGGTTTGTGCAAGCAGCCCCATAACAGCGCCCTTCGTGATTCGTCCATTGTCGGCGGCGGCATATTGCTGCTTGGTCGGGAGGATGCTTACAATACTGTTCAGTTCGCTACGCACCCATTTGACTACCTCGGCATGAGGTGTGCGCCCTATTACCAGCGACTCCTCCAATGGTATTTCATAATCGAAAAAAGGAATGTCGCCAAAATTGGTAGTGAGGCGGAAAAACTGATACGCGCGTAAAAAACGGGCTTCGGCTTTCATGCGTTCTTTCTTGTTCGCATCCATTGGAACACGGTCAATATTTGAGAGAAAAACATGACAGGCTTTAATCCCCTGATAACAATCTCTCCAGTGAATGGAAAAAAGTTGATTGTATGCATCTGCCGCACCAACTACAACCATACTTGGGTCTGTACCCTTGGCAAAATAGATATTGTCCGTAAGCCGTTCCATATCGAATATAATTGGATAATATTGGGGTATTTGGGAGGTGCTGTTAGGGTAACGGCCCATTATGCAGTATGCCTGATTTAAGACAGCTGACGCTTTTGCTTCCGACGTCCAGAAATTGACATCCGTAAATCGGTCTAATGGATGCTGTTCCAAATCGTTACACGATATCAAAAACAAACAGCATATACCTGTTAAATTAAATATTATTTTCTTCATGATGTTCTTGTTTTTTAAAATTCTAAATCTAAACTTACGCCATAATATCGAAGAAGAGGATAATTTCCACGCAGGTAGAACGCGCCTACACCATCTCGTCCACCCATATTGCTGCCGGTATTGGTAGATTCGGGATCAACCCATGATTGTTTTGAGAAAGTGAACGGGTTCTGTACGTTTACGCTGATACGCGCTCTCTGTACACCTAACTTTTCATAAATCTTTTTAGGAGGCGCATAACCCAGCCTGATGTTCTTCACGCGTAAATAACCCATGTCAAACAACCAACGGTCGGTTCCTACTCTTTGCCAGTTGTTTTGCCGCGATGTTCCGGTAGTCGCCAATCGCGGATTTTTAGCATTCGGATTTTCTGGGGTCCAGAAATCCATTTGATGCGTGTACATCGTAGAAATCCAGAATTCATGATGGAACGGTTCTACAATTTCGCCGCGAAGCATCTGATGGCGTTTGCCTACGCCCTGAATAAGAATGTTTAAATCGAAGCCTTTCCATGCCACATCGTACGTAAAACCGAAAGTATATCTCGGGAAAGCATTTCCAAGTATTACACGGTCTTTCTCATCTATGATGCCGTCTTTATTTTGGTCTACATATTTAACGTCTCCCGGATAAACAATGGCTCCAACATGCAGAGGGCTTTTCGCAATATCTGCTTCGTCTTTGAAAAGCCCTGCAGAAACATAGCCATAATATGACCTTAGCGCCTCACCTTCGCGTATAAGCGTGAAGTATTCTTCGGCTTGTCTGATATGCTCTTTCCCGCCAAAGTCAGTTACCTTATTCTTTGAGTCTCCCAATGTTAAACTGACACGATGCATAACCTTGCCTGTCTTGCCCCGATAGGCAATACTGAGGTCCCAGCCGCGATTTTGCATTTCGCCCAAGTTTTGAATACCCACACTACTGGTCCCAAATACAGAGGGGATTTCGGGAGCCATCAAAATGCCATAAGTGCGTTTATTGAACCAGTCGAACGTGACATCTAAACTGTTTTTGAAAAATGATGCGTCAAAGCCGATATTAAAATTGGCTGATGATTCCCACGACATCTTCTCATTGCCGTAAGAAAAATTAACACCGGGAACTGACACATTGTTAAATCCATATCTGTCTGTCTGTTGACTATAGGTTGTCTGATAGGCATAATCACCAACGCTTTGAATTCCCAAAGTTCCATACGCTGTACGAATTTTCAAATTGCCGATTTTTTCTTTGTATGTACGCATGAAATCTTCTTCCGAAATACGGTATGCAGCCGAGAAAGACGGAAATAAACCCCAGCGAACATCTTTAGCAAATCTCGACGAACCATCGTAGCGGAGCGTAAACTCAACGTAATACTTGTTGTCATAATCGTACATCGCACGTCCAAAAATGGATGAAATGCTCCTAAAGACACTACCTTGATTTCTGGCATAGTTATCGCCGGTTCGTCCGGTCTGCGTAGCCTGTGCACTGGAATTAAGCCCCAAATCTTCATCAGTATACCGCCAACCTACCGAACTTTGTTTCCGCGTGTAAGATTCATTGGATACGCCCAGCAAAGCATTTACATGATGCACAGCAGCGAAGGTGCGGTTGAAATCAAGCAAGAATTGGGTGTTTAATGTGTAATTTTTATCATTATAATCATCTGTATCGCGGTTTGAATCCAAGTAACGCGCCGGAGTATTCAGATTGTTTTCCCAGTAAACAGGCACTTGTATCTGACGGCGGAAACGATCTCGCTGCGTCAAGTCGATACCTGCCAGTACTTTTGCTTTTAATCCTTCAAAGATGGAATATTCAATGTTCATATTACCGATGACATTGTCACGGTTTTCTTCGATAAATCCTCCCTTTTCTAAAAGCGCCAGCGAGTTCCCATCCGAGACCACATTATTGACGAGATATTTTGAACCGTCATCTGTCTTAAGTTTCAGATAATAATACATCGGAACACGCATCGTGTTGGTATTCACACCGCTTACATCGGGGCGAGGCGTATAGTCCATCGTACGGTTATACGCTAATGTCGAGAACACCTTGAATCTTCCCCATTCGGTATTCAGATTCATGCGGAAATTGTAGCGTTGCCGTCCGTATTTATCGTTTCCTACAAAATTACTCTTTTGGTCATAATATCCTGTTGAAATCAAAAAAGAGGTATTGCTTGAACCGCCTGTAATGCTCAAGTTATAAGTTTGCTGCAAAGCGGATTGATAAACCTGATCCATAAACCATTTTTCTTCGCTCTGATGGGCTTTCAGGTCAGCGATCTGCGCATCGGTGAAGGCAAGAGGCTGCTTGTTGGCGATAGTCGCAAGATTATGCAACTCAGCATTCCGGTAGCCCGGAACGGGACGATAAAGGATTTCCGGTACCTCAGAGCCTATCGATCCGTTGAAACGAATTCTGGGCGCAGTGTTTTTGGCTCCTTGTTTGGTTGTAATCAAAATAACCCCGTTTGCAGAACGCGAACCGTAGATGGCGGCGCTGGCGTCTTTCAAAATAGATATATTTTCAATATCGTTTGGGTTTAGATTGAGTGATAAAGCATCAAGTCCGGTGGCAATCATTCCATCAATAACAAGCAGCGGATCGCTGTTGTTTATCGATGTGACGCCGCGAATATTGACAACCATCGCGTTATCGTTCGGGTTCATGTTCCTTTGTTGTATAGTCAGGTTTGCGCTTGCTCCTTGCAATGCTTGCAAGGTGTTCCCCACAGGTCTGTCTTCGAAAACCTGAGTCCCAAGTTGGTCGATAGCGCCCGAAATACTACGGCGTTGTCTTGTCCCATAACCAATGACTACCAATTCATCAAGCTGGCTTAACTCTTCTTTAAGCACAACATTGATAGCCGATTGGCTACCTACAGGAATTTCCTGGGTCGTAAATCCAATATAGGAAAAAACCAAAACCGCAGAAGCCGGAACTTGTTGGATGTTGTATCTACCGTTGACATCGGTAATATCACCAGTCGTAGTACCTTTCACGGAAACGTTTACCCCGATCAACGGTTCACCGCTTGCTTCCGTGACTGTACCCGTCACAGTGCGTGTCTGGCTAAAAGCCGTCACAGCACTCATTAACAGCAGAAAAGTCAGTAGTTTTGAAATACTCTTCCGCATTCTTGTTTGTTTTTGAATAAAAAGTCCTTTCATACATTAATTAATATTTAAAAAAAAGTAAATGGTTGATAAAGAAAAGATGGCGTTACTGTCCATCACGCGTTTGGGTTTGATTAATTGTTGTCTTCCATAGGCAAATCGTTTTTATTTGTTTGACATTCATTCCGTTTCTCTCATTTTTATTCCAAAATCAATCGTTCTTTATTTGCAGCAAATATCAACATTTTTTTTGAGAAAAAACAATTTTTTAGATATTTTTTGAAAAATTTATATTTTGATGCGTTGCCAGCAACAATTTTTCTTATTTTTGCGACAAAATAATAATTCTTCTTCCTATGAAAATCTATTTTACAATCCTGTTAAGTATCACTGCAATAGCAGTTTGTGCATCGAACGGCAAGCCTTCCATCACTGCCGAAGATTGGGGTTCGGTCGATTCGAAACCCGTATATCTCTTTACGTTGACCAATGCCAATGGGGTGATGGCCAAAATCACGAACTTTGGGGGTATTGTTGTCGAATTTATTACGCCCGACAGAAACGGGACGATGGAAAACATTGTGCTGGGGCTTGCGACGCTGGATGATTATCTGGCCGGACATCCGTGCTTTGGCAGCATTATCGGGCGATATGCCAATCGAATTAGCAATGCGAAGTTTACGCTTGATGGTGTGGAATATACGTTGGCTGCCAACGACAGGCAAAACCATATCCATGGCGGCATCAAAAATTTTTATCAGAAGGTATGGGATGCGAAAACATCGAGTGATGAGAATTCGGCTACCCTGTCGCTCACATACTTGTCTGTCGATGGGGAAGAGGGGTACCCCGGCAATCTGACCGTGAAGGTGGATTATGTCTTGAACAATGCGAATGAGTTGCAACTGCATTATACGGCCGTAACCGACAAACCGACCGTGTTGAATCTCACCAACCACAGTTATTTCAACCTCACCAACTGCAGAGAGAGCGTGCTCAATCATCAGGTCAGGATTTATGCCGATACATACCTTCCGTCAAGCAACGAAAATATCCCTACCGGCGAAATTGCTTCGGTCGAAGGCACGCCCTACGACCTGCGCCAATGGACAGTCATCGGCG